>Ga0325405_1002654_pt1 | contig 18415 bp, 16 predicted proteins | sample PopdelMetagenome_21_FD_205663 | JGI IMG/M metagenome (GOLD analysis project Ga0325405, IMG submission 205663) | Populus deltoides microbial communities from Bellville, Georgia, United States - Xylem-Control-R2 | ecosystem: Host-associated > Plants > Phyllosphere > Stem > Wood/Secondary xylem...
ACTGAGTTTCTTTCATTGATAAAAGCAATTCAGTTTTATATAAAAAAAAAATGAAAGAAAGAATTAGTTTTGGCTCTTAATTTTTACTCCCTGTTAAATCAAAATTCGGCTAGTCTTTTACTTTTGGTCCAGCATCTCCAGGCCCAAACGCAATATACTTCCCTTTCATGCTGTCCATGTGAAGTCCAAAAATAAAGATCATGCTCCACGTAAGAGGCTTCAGCCATCCTCATTTTAAGACGCTTCCCTAATCCTTTCCCCTTCCAGTCTGAAATTAGCATCCATTCATTTCAGCATTTGACACCATGTATCCCACCAGAGGAAGAACTAAACACTTGCTCTTTCTCTTGCCCTTTTCAATCCTTGTCCTAACTCTACTCTCATTTAAAAGACCTTCTAAATTTAGCTCAAAAACCATAGAAATCCCACGATTACACATCCACAAACACATCCAAATTGCCCACTCAGCGTGTAAAGGTACACTATACCCTGAACTTTGCGTCTCAACTCTTGTATCTCTCCCAGATCTCGCCTCTAAGTCCCTTCCAGAATTTATCTCTGCAACCTTAAACAAAACAATGGACGAGGTTAGAGCCTCCTCCGCAGACTGCAATGCCATCAGAAACAAAATGAAGCTAGGACCACTTGAAAAGGTAGCTCTCAAAGACTGTATCGAGCTCTTCGATGACACCATTGCCGAGCTCAAATCAGCCATCTCTAACCTCGCCCCAAGAAAATCAACCTCAAAGCATTACCACGACTTACAAACTTTATTAAGTGGTGCCATGACGAACCAGTACACGTGCCTTGATGGGTTTGCTCGTAGTAAAGGAAAAGTTAGGAAAGCAATCAAGAAAGGCCTGTATAACATATCTCACCACGTAAGTAACTCCTTAGCCATGCTCAAGAAAATCCCTGGCGTTAACGCATCTAAGTCCGAGGTTTTCCCTGAGTATGGTAACGTAAAACATGGGTTTCCATCTTGGTTGTCAACCAAAGATCGAAAGCTCTTGCAGGCTTCCGCCAATGCAACCAAATTTGATTTAATAGTAGCTAAAGACGGTACAGGAAACTTCACTACCATTAGCGAAGCAGTGAGAGCAGCTCCAAACTCAAGCGATACAAGGTACGTACACATTGTTTTTTATACCATTTTCCTTAAACTCTGAAAATAAATATTGGTAGCGTATATATATTTAAGACGACATTGGTTATGTGTTGCGTAGGTTTGTGATACATATAAAGGCCGGGGCATATTTTGAGAACGTGGAGGTGGAGAGAAAGAAGAAGATGCTAGTGTTCATTGGGGATGGCATTGGAAAGACTGTGGTCAAAGCAAACAGGAGTTTTGTTGATGGATGGACTACTTTCCGGTCAGCCACTGTCGGTGAGTCTAAATTTTCTTTCTTTTTTCTTCAGTATTTAAAACTTTTTATGTTCCATAAGGTCATTGGAGAGGTAAATGGTGATCATGCTGCACCGTTTCGGTTCTTTCATTATCTCCTCGTGAATCGTGATCATTGTCAAATTCGGACACTGGCAATTAACCACTGTGACTGGAGGAGCCATGTATACACGGGACAGTAAATTATAATTTAGTTTCTTTAATTTTGAAAAAGAAATTAAATAGCTCCTTTGGTTTCAAAAAATCAATTAGAAATCCTTTGACTAGTGTTGATAAGTTAAATTTAGTTATATTTTGTTCTAAAAACTGTCCTGTTTTCATTAATCTTTCCATGTTGTCTACTTATAATTTTTTTTCTGTTTCTTATATTTTCTAAAGTAGGAAAAAAATTAATTAAAAAAAAAAACATGAAATGGATGAAAATGATTAGATTATAAATGGATTTAAAAACATAGGGATTAAATACAAGTTTCTGAAACTATGAGGGCTAATTAGTCAGTTTTGATAAACTGAAGGGAGTAAGTTTACAATTAACGCTATGTGGGATATAAAAGTAATGGTCAAATATAATTCATGAGACCGCTGTAGTGGCCGAATCACAGCGGGCAGATTCTGTGGATTATTTTAATTTCGAGGAGCCATGTTGCATCCACTTCCCTACCGTGAGGAGCCAGATTCAATTTAATAGCCGGGTTGTCCAAGTTCAGAAAAAGTGGCAGGGTTGTCTCGTAATCGACAGGTCCTGTTCCTTGAATTATTTGGCGTGTTTGTGGGCAGCTGAAATCTCAGTCTAGAAGGGGACAACTCATGAAAGTTGAGCTCTCGAAATTTAATGTTTAACTACAGTTTCTTGTCTTTTTTTTCCTTACTCTGGATCGATCCCACAAAAGACACGAAAATGGTGAAAAAACTGGTACCAACTTGGGTGGGGGACCCGATTGGCTTTGCTTAGATCAAAAGATATACCCACCCACCGAAAAAAATACTCATGATTAAAGTAGGTAGATGCTGATTCCGATCGTGAAATGTAATGAAGAATTACATTGCATTAATTGGTGTACAAATATGCATTCAAATCAATCGAAGTACATAATGCATTATTGAAATTAATTGCAACTTTCTTGAGAAAAGCGAATTATATTCAACGTCGTGCTAAGTCCATCTGGTAAAAGGCACGCAATCACCATGGAGAAAACACCTTGTAACTTGGTTTATCGACGCGGACAAAGCACAACAGATGCGGCTCACAAGATGCTTCATTCTTATGATTAGTGATTACTCTCTCATTAGTCCAAACAATGATTGTCATTAGAGTGAAGTAGATACTTTTCTTGCTTTTACATTTTTAGACCCTGTTCTGTTATTATGGTGTCTTTCAGCCATCATTACTTCATTGGTATTATACAAGTTTTGTCCACATGTGTAATTAATTTCTATTTTATCGATCACTTGGAGACTTGCTAGGTTTTGAAACACGTGTACACATGATATTATAAGATAAAAAAAATAAGAGACTTTACTTGTAGGGCAACGACGACTATCATTCACTTTATTATTTATAAATTATATGGAGAGGCTGGAGAGCACCAATGATCGAGTTAGATAGATGAGATTTTCTTCTTGTTGCTAACGAGAAGATGCATGAGGTTTTTAGCGATCTTCAGAGGGGATCTCGCAGCGTAGCCACAGGATCCGCTCGCATCTTCTGTTCAGCGTGTCTTGTGGGCCATTGAAACGCGTTTAGCTACTCATTTTTGTCGGGAAAAGAGCGCTGTCTTTTTGACATTTGGAAAGTTGAAAATTTGGTCAAAACTTTGATGATTTTCTCCTTTCCTTCTTCACTGCTTGACGCATAAAAAATGGAGTGCGCAACTACACATCCGAAGCTCTTTGTGAGACCCCATACAATTATGTAACTTTTTGCATGATGCTTAAAAAAGAAGACTTGATTTTTTTTTTTTCGTAGAGACGCATTCTATCCATCCAGACACGCATTCTATCCATCCAGACACATATATGTTCAAAGGATGGAGCAAAAATACTCCATGCACTGATAATTGCTACTACCTTTTTAATTACTACCATCTAAATAAATAAATACTCTTGTCATTTTATTCAAACATGTGTTTAATCATTTGCTTTACGAATACATAGCTGTAGATTTTCTGAAATAATATTTATTGCTGTCGCAATTTGTGTGCGTACATTTATAACGAACTACTAACCCACCCCTTTTAATTTGTTTACTTACTCGCAGCGGTGGTAGGAGACGGATTCATTGCCAAGGGCATAACCTTTGAAAACTCAGCAGGTCCTAGTAAACACCAAGCAGTGGCCTTAAGAAGTGGCTCGGATCTCTCTGCATTTTATCAATGCAGCTTTGTTGGTTACCAAGACACCTTATATGTCCATACGCTTCGACAATTTTATCGCGAGTGCGACATATATGGCACGATTGACTTCATTTTTGGTAATGCAGCTGTGGTATTTCAAAACAGCAACTTGTATGCTCGCAAACCAAATTCAAACCAAAGAAACATATTCACTGCCCAAGGTAGAGAAGACCCTAACCAAAACACTGGAATATCAATCCTCAACTGCAAGGTTGCTGCTGCTGCTGATCTAATTCCAGTTAAATCATCGTTCCAAACGTTTTTAGGACGGCCATGGAAAGAATACTCAAGGACAGTTTTTCTTCGATCATATATTGATGATCTGGTCGATCCTGCTGGATGGCTGGAATGGAATGCATCGTTTGCATTGAGTACCCTTTACTATAGGGAGTACATGAACAGAGGTCCAGGTTCAAATACAAGTGCAAGGGTGACATGGCCTGGTTACAGGATCATCACAAATTCAACTGAGGCCAGTCAGTTTACAGTTGGGGCATTTATACAAGGAAATACTTGGTTGAATTCTACAGATATTCCATACTTTCTCAATTTGAATTAAGGCATTTGTTAATTTTTGCTTTATTCTTCTTTGAGCTGTATGTTAGAATTTGTGTAAAATAAACACACTTAACGGGCACATTTGAGGCCAAATTTAAAGTGGAATATTTTATTTACTTTTAGGGTTAAAATTTTGTTAAAAATTATTCTCTTACATAAGTTCATGTTAACATGAAATTTTATCATGATTAAAACAAATTATAGATAAATAAAAAATTAATATCAAATAACTCTAGTTTAACATGTTTTTGTGAAACTCAAAATCTTATATCCTATTTGTTAAAATAATTAAGATCAAACACAAAAAAAAATGTTATAATTCTTAATGACATGTTTATTATGAGTGCTTAGTGTTAATCTAAATACAAATAAAGTATATATAAGTTAAACTAAAAATATTATTCTACCTTTAATAAATAAGTCTACATAAATATTATTTAACATCTCCTCTCAAACTCACGATACGGCAGCTACAAGCATCGAGAGTTTGCCAACTAGATAACAAAAACGAGAGATAGAATGCGTCTTGGTAAAGAAATCTGCAATCTGCAAGAAAGAAGGAACAAAAGGCAAAGTAATGATGTCATGCTTGAGATGATGACGAGTAAGATGACAATCGATCTCAATGTGCTTAGTTCGCTCATGAAAAACCGAGTTGTGAACAATCTGAATAGAACTTTAGTTGTCACAATATATAGGAGTACGATGATAAAAGGAAACTCCCATATCAGCAAGTAACCAACGTAACCAAACAATCTCTTTGATAGTAGATGTCATGGCATGATATTCTGCTTTGATGGATGATTGACCAACAATATATTGTTTCTTGCTCTTCCAAAAAATAAGAGAATCACCTAAAAAGATACAGAACCCGGTAACAGACTTGCGATCTGTGAGATCACTACCATGATCAGCATCGGAGTATGCACACAGCTCCAAGAAAGAGGTGGATGAAAGTAAAAGACTATGAAAAATTGTACCTGAAGATATCGCAAAATACGAAGAACAGCTGCCTAGTGAACAATAGTAGGAGAAGCAACAAACTGACTAACAAAATGAACAACATATGCAATATTTGAAAGAGTAATGGTGAGATATACCAAGCTCCCAACAATAGTACGGTATAAAGTAGGATCTTTCAGAGGTAAACCAATAGAAGAAGAGTACCTTGCGTTAACCTCAATAGGAGTATCTACAGTCTTGTTATCAGTAAGTCTAGCCCGCTCAAGAATATCTGCAACATATTTCGAATAAGAAAGAAGGTAACCTCTAGGTGAGTATGCTACCTCAATACTGAGGAAATATCGAAGATAACCCAAATCCTTCATTTGAAATCGTCTAGCCAACTCTGTCTTCAAAACTGAAATACCATCAATGTCATCACTAGTAATAATCATATCATCAACATATAAAGAGAGAACAATACGGCCTGCATCAGTGCACTTAATAAAAAGAGCAGAGTCATGACTATTAGAAACAAAGCCAAGAGACGAGATCACAATAGAGAATTTCTCAAACCAAGCACAGGGAACTTGTTTGAAACCATATAATGCTTTCTTAAGCTTACAAATATATCCAGAGTCAGGTGAAATACTAGGAGGGGGTGCTATATAAACTTTTTCTTGAAAATCTCCATTCAATAAGGCATTTTTAACATCAAGTTGAGAAATATACCACTGATGAATCGAAGCTACGACAATAAGAGTACGAATAGTAGTCATTTTTGCAACAGGGGCAAATGTCTCCTCATAGTCCATATCATATTGTTGAGAGTATCCTTTTGCAACCAGCCTAGCTTTGTATCGCTCAATAAACCCATCAGAATTAGTCTTGATCTTATACACCAAACGATAACCAACAACACTCTTACCAGGAGGTAGAGAAACCAGATCCCAAGTATCTATCTTATGCAAAGTAGAAAGTTCCTCATTCATAGCTTGCTGCCAAAGTGGATCAAGAATTGCCTCTTTATAGGAATAGGGATCAAAGAGACAATGAATAGAAGCTAAAAAGGAAGTAAGTGATGAAAAATAACAAGAATAAGCAAAATCTAGTAGTTTTATGGACTTACGAATGTGTATGGACTGACATAGAGATGGATCCACAATCTTAGATGAAGCTTAAGAGGCAGTAGATGAGAATAGAGCTTCAGGTGTGCCAGAGAGTAAAGTATCAGCACCTGCAGAGTGATGAGTAGAAATTGGTCGAACATGGGGAGAGGTATTATTATCAGAATCCTCAAAAAAAGAGATCTATACGAATAAAATTAGGTTTAGTCAGGCTATGAGTAGTGAATGGAATAAAAAAGAAAGGTTTATGCTCAAGAAAGACAACATGACATGACACGTAAAGTTTTTGAGTTGTTGGATCAAAACAACGATACCCCTTTTTTACCTTCACCATAACCTAGAAAAGGCACAAATAACGGATCGAGAGGATAGCTTACTGCATTCTACACGAGGACGAAGAGCGAAACAAGTACAACCAAAAAATCTAAATGAAGAATAATTAGGGACATACCCATATAACCTTTCAAAAGAAGATAGACCCGAACTGTGAGAAGATGAAATTGTATTAATTAAACTTACAGCAGTAAAAATAACTTCTCCCCAAAACTCACTAGGAACAAAAGCAGACAACAAGAGAGAACGAGCAGTTTCAACAATGTGCCTATGTTTTCTTTCAGCAACACCATCTTGCTCAGGAGTATCTGTACATGAAGTTTGGTGGATGGTTCCATCTAAGGCAAACAATTGACAAAATTTATTAGAAGTGCATTCCCCACCCAAATCACACTTAAAACATTTGATCACAGCAGAATGTTGAGTTTTGATAAGAGCTCGAAAAGCTGCATATATCTCAAAGAATTCAGAACAATGTTTCATTAAATAAACCCAACAATAACGAGTATGATCATCAATAAAAGAGACATAATATCGAGACCCTCCTTTTATGGCAATAGGAGAAGGTCCCCATACATCAGAATGAATCAAGTCAAATGGTGAAGAAGAAATAGAAATACTTCGATTAAAAGGTAAAGCGGAAAATTTTGCCAGTTTACATCCACTATAATTAGATATGTCACAAGTTTTCAAATTTCCTAAAGCTCCTGTAGATGCCAAAAATTTCAATCGAGAAGACGAAACATGTCCTAGACAAGAATTTCATAAATAGAAACTAAAAAATAAAGGACTCAAACGAAAATAAGACAAATCAACAGTAGTTGCAGCAGTAGCGGGAACTAACACTTTTAACTCATCTAAAATGTATAGTCCATTCTCCCTACAGCCTGTCCCAATCAGCTTCTGAGACCACAGATCTTGTACATAACAATGACTAAATAATCACTAGAATCACATATTTGACTAACAGAAGCAAGATTCAATTTGAGGTTTGGAATAAGATAGATATTAGGAAGAGACAAGTGAGGTGTGACAACAGAACCAACACCTGCTAAGGACATGAGAGTGTCATCAATAGTCATAACAGGAATGAAGGGCGAAGGGGAAACAAAGGTAAAAGATAAAGAATCTGGAGACATATGATGTGAAGTACCAAAATCCAAAACCCATTCAGAATGTGACATATCTGAGGAACTATGAGGTAACTGACTTATGGAAGAAAAAAGGACATTGCTTGTGGCTTCAAGGAGAGAAACTTTTGAAATTTCTCAGCCAAAGTACTAGGATTGATAATAGAGCTTGAAGAAGCTATTGCTGTAGTATTGTGGTGCGGTGGTTTATAACCCTGAGATGGTCTATGAGCATTAGATTGTGACTGGTTGTCAGGCTTCCAAGCTTGATTTTGCTGTCTCAATTTAGGACACTGAGTCTTCCAATGACCTTTCTGCTTGCATAAAATGCACTCGTCGAAGCCAACCCTTGTGTAAGGTTTATAGTGGTGATTGGGAAATTGCTTAGAGGGTACTGTTAGTACAGAAGGATTCGAAGCAGAAAGAATACCCTTTTCAGAATACGACTGAAGACGTATTTCTTCAGCCAATAACTCACTAACAACTGAGTCAACAGAAGGTAGTAGAGAACGATGTAGTATTGAACCTCTAGAAATCATTACGAAGTGCTGTTAAAAATTGTATCAATTATTGCTACTCTTTACGTCAATATAAGCACCACATGCTTTTAATTCTACCAATTCTATAAGAGCTAATTGATCCCAAAGATCTGTCATGGCAGAATAGAACTCTTGAATACTCATATTCTTCTAGTGAAGAGCTCGTATATCATTCTCTAATTGATACTATTTTGCAAAATTTGATTGCGTGAATAACCGTTACAGATGATCCCAAACCTCTTTTGTTATCTCATACTTCGCCAACTGCGTACCTATAGAATGCTCAGCACAATTGTTGATCCAAGTAATGATCTTTGCATTGTTTGCTTCCCATGCATCTATCAAAGCAGTATCTCCTTCTTCAGTATTCTTAGGTACCACATAAGTTCCATTGACATATCCCTTCATCTTCTTACCCTTAAGAAAATTTCTCATTACATAACTCCAATACGAATAGTTCTTCCCATCCAACCTCACACTCACAGACTGAAGCGAATCATCTTTTTCAGTAGCCATAATCAACAATCACAGAGAACCAGAATGCAAAAGCAGCGGAAAACAAAATACCAATTGCAGAAACTGAATAGAGATTACAGAAACTAAACAAATATCTTCTCAAAATTATACGATTACTCCAAAACACAAAACAAATTTGCAAAAATTGAACGCAAATACCAAATTACAGAAGCTGCAGGAAAGACAAAATACCAAAACAATTGCAGAAACTGACAAAATACAAAATTTTCAGGGCTCTATCCTGAACCCGAGCAGGGGCGCACTGCTCATAAAACCTCGTTCCATAAAACCAGCTCTGATATCATAAAAGTAGTTGGATCTGTGAAAGTTGTGTTCGGGATTAAGCCTCGTTTCATAAAACCAGCTCTAATACCATGTTAAAATAATTAAGATCAAACACAAAAAAAGAGGCTAGAATTCTTAAAGATATGTTTATTATCAGTGTTTAGTATTAACCTAAATACAAAGAAAATATATATAGGTTAAACTAAAAATATTATTCTACCCTTAATAATAAGTCTATATAAATATTATTTAACACTATTATAGAATGTATATATAGGAAATATTATAGGCACTAGTCTAGTGTTGTAATCTTTACCTTAACTATTGTATATTGTTCTACACATAAATAAAAAATGATTGGCTAACTAAATGTTAAGCCTCTTAATTCTTCTCAACTTGATATTAGAGACTTCTTCCATTAGAACTCCTCTCCTTCTCTCCTAAATGGATTCTATTACTGCTATTATCGACTTCTCCCTCCACACTGACATTGCAACTCAGTCAGCCAACCACCTGCAAACTGTTGTCGGTGGTGTTGTTCCACAGCAATAGCCTCTTTTGCTTACAGAACACATCAATGACTTTTTTTCACATGTTTTTGTAATTCCTCTGCATATTATGGGAACACAAACTTCAGCTATAGTAGCTTTATCTAACACCCAATAAGTTGTTTCATTGAAACTTACGAACACAATTTTTCTCTATTGGTGAATGCAAATGAAGTCATATCTTCTAGGTCAATGTGTTTTTCACTTTGTTGATGGCTTAGTGTCATATCATCCATCTTATATTTCTGACAGTTTTGTTGGTTCCTCTTCGATAATCAGTCCTTCTTTTCTTCATTGGAAGCAATAGGATCAACTTATTTTAAGCGTATCACTTTTCTCTCTCCATGAATGGTTGCGCCTCGTGGTAAATTGTAATACCTCGCAGTGTGTTAGGTGCACTCTTGAAAAAGCTCTCACATCTTTGTCTACCTCTCGCATTATACAACTCTATAGTTCCTTTCAAGATCTTCGGCACTGTGATACATCAATTACTATATATGTGCAGCAAGTAAAATCGTTATTTGACGAATTAGTTGTTGCTAGTCAGCCCATATCTCTTGAAGATTTTAATCTATATGTGTTCCATTGCCTTCGTGGTGAGTTCAAAGACTTGGTAACTAATCTTGTAACCAAGGTAAAACTGTTGTTATATACCGACCTTCACAACCACCTTCTTACCCATAAATTTCTGTACAAAAACTCCCTTCATTCCATGAATGCAAACTCATTTCTAATGTCATCACCTCTGCTGCTGCAACCACCACTATTATCAACACCACAACCCTCTAACCATCTTGCTACATCTCATCACAACCCTAATTTTAGTCATAATAGGGGGCATTCTCGTGGCAATTAGTGTCCCAACAACAACCATTACAATTATTAGAAAAGGTCCTCAGCTACTGCCGTCTGGAGGTAGAATAACTAGTAGTAGAATAGGCACAATACAGGGGTTGGACAGTATTCTGGACAATAGAATGTAAACTGTCAATTATGATCAACCTTCAGCCACACAGCTCCACATTGTGCCCAGTTTCACGGTAGTAACTAACAGCTCTCTACTCATCTTGTTGTTAGGAATGTTTCTGCCACTACTTGCCAACACATTACACCTAATCTTGCTACTTTAATCGATTCTACATCCTATCTTGGTAATGATCATTTTCATGTTGGTGATGGTAAAAGCCTTGCCATATCACATATTGAACATACCACGTTACTTTTCCCAAAACACATTTTTAAATTATCTAACGTTCTTCTTGTTCTTCATAATACCAAATCTCTATTGTCTGTTCAAATTTTTTTCATGATAATCATGTTTATTTTGAATTTCACGTTTCTGTGTTTTATGTCAAAGATCTCATCACCAAGGAAGTTCTCCTTTTCGATCAGAGTAATGATGGTCTCTATATCCTATCTGAGTCTTCTGCCATGTCAATCCCTCAAGTGTTTTGGTCTCCTTACATCTCCGCGATTGTTGATCTGTGGTATCATCGTTTGGGTCATTCTATTTCATATTTTAAATTTGTTAGTTTCCAAGAATAAAATAGTTTGTACTTCTAAACGCTCTCTTGTTCGATGTCAAGCATGTCCACTAGGCAAGTAGACGCATTTGTCGTTGCAACCTACGGGTCACAAAACTATTGCCCCATTTAATTTAATATTTAGTGATGTTTAGGGTCTTGCACCTATCTTTTCTTTTGATGGTTTTTGTTATTTAGTTATCTTTTTTTATGCGCATACCAAACATATATGGTATTACCCTCTTATTGCAAAATCTGATGTGTTTTCTATTTTTCATCATTTTCAAACACTTGTTGAGCATCAATTTTCACGTAAAATTAAATCTGTTCAAACTAATTAGGGTGGTGAATATCATAAGTTACATCAGTTCTTTCAGACTATTGGTATTCATCACAGGTTAATCTATTTTTATACCTATAAACAGAAAAGTAATGTTGAGTTTCGTCATTGGCAAATTGTTAAAACCACCATCACTTTTCTAGGCCAATGTAGTGTATCGTTATGATTCTGGAACTATGTTTTTGAATCATTGGTATATCTTATTAATCGCATGCCTACTCTTGTCTATAAAATAAATCTCTGTTTGAGTGTCTGTTTCATCTTACTCCTGATTATAATTTTATGTGTACTTTTAGGTGTCATTGTTTCTCTCTTTTGCGTCCATATCATGCTCATAAGTTGAATTTTCATTCAGCTTCATGTGTGTTATTAGGATAGAGTTGTTCTCATCTTAGTTATCGTTTGTCTTGACTAAGCATCTTAATGTATTTATGTTTCCCTTCATGTTTGTTTTTATGAAGATGCGTTTCCTTTTGTGAAGTCTGAACAAATATAACATAAACCGGTTACTTACACAAAACCTACATGTAAACACCCAAATATATATATATATATATAGAATTGATGACTCAGTTTTCGCTGCCAATTTCTTGATCGGCAGTGACGCAGTTTTCGCTGCTAATTTCTGTATCGGCAGCGAAGCAGTTTTCGCTGTCGATTTCTTGATCGGCAGCGACATAGTTTTCGCTACTGATTTCTGCATCTGCAGCGAAGTAGTTTTCGCTGCTGATTTCTTGATCGGCAGCGACGCAGTTTTTGCTGTCGATTTCTTGATCGGCAGCGATGCAATTTTGGCTATCAATTTCTTGATCCGCAGTGACGCAGTTTTCGCTGTCGATTTCTGCATCTACAGCGAAGCAGTTTTCATTGCCGATTTCTTGATCGACAGCGATGTAGTTTTCACTGCCGATATCTGCATCGGCAGCGACATAATTTTTTTTAAAAAAATAAAATTAATTAACTTAAGGAGTTGGGAGGGAGAGGTGAAATTGGTTTTAGATAGACCAAAACAAGGATAAGAACACATCTAAACCAACCCCCAAACAACCCACCTCATTTGATGGGGAGTATAAATACAAGGAGGAGAGGGAGGATGATCCATCCTCTTCCTAAACAGCAGCTGCATGTCGTTCTTCCCTTCCTCTTTCACAACAGAAACCTAAACCAAACCGGTAGAGAGTGTTTTATCAACATGTGAGGGAAAGATGAGACTTTGAGAGAAGATTGGACAGCTACCTAGAGGAAAAGGAAAAGGAAGGCTGGAAAACGTGAGAGGAAAAAGAAGGAGGAGAACCAGCAGGAGAAGAGAAAGAATAGTGTCAAACCTTCCTCAAACTTAGTTAGATTCAAAAGGTATGGGTCATGAAACTCCCTTCCTCTTCTCCTTAAGACCAGAAACGAAAATGAAGAAGAAAACCCTAAGAAAATTGACCTATGACCTAAGCTAGCTGTGAAGGAAACTGAAATTTACTAGGAGGACAAGGAAACAGAAATGAAATGAAGCCAATTTTAGAACATCTAACAAAGAAAAATGAATAAAATGGAAATAATAAATCATGGTAGAGGGCTGGCTTTAACTATGGGGTTGGCCAGCATTCATGTGTGTGTTCTGCTGGGATTTGTTGAAGGATTTTGTGCTGAAATTGATGGTTTCAATGTGTGTGTTCTGCTGAAATTTATTGAAAGATTATATGCTGTAATTGATGGTTTTCAATGTATGTGTTCTGTTGGGATTTTGTTGAAGGATTATGTGCTAAAATTGATGGTTTCAATGTGTGTGTTACGCTGGAACTTAGTGACAGTGTGGTGTGTGTTCATGCCAAAATGTGTGTTGTGCAGCAAAATTGTGATTCGCTGTCGAAACTGCGATTCGCTGCCAAAGTGGAGTTGTCGCAGCAAATCGCTGTCGAAGTTGAGTTGGCTGCAGCGAAATTGTGATTCGCTGCCAAAACTAAGTTGTCTGCTACGAGTTAGCATTTGTTGCTGAAACTATAATGCCAGCAGCGAAACATTTGTCGCTGCCGAATTGGTAGCTTGCAGCGAAACAGTTCTCGCTGCTGCATTGGACAGCCTGCAGCGAACCAGTTTTCGCTGCCAATTTCTACAATAAGCCTCCTAGGCATAAATGACTTAAATGCTAGTAACAATTTCATGGTATGATAGTGTAAAATGTGGAACATTTGAATATGAACATATGAACTCTTGAAATAAGTGTGGTGACGAATGTGATTCAAAAATACAAATGTACTGATTTGTGACCATTGATGTCTTAGGTGGTGCGATCGGGATTAGACCATCGTCAAGACAAGAACAACCCACAGGTGGAGCAGGAAGGTGACTTGCACCTTTCTTTTTCATACGTTGAATAATGAAATACTTTATCATGAATATTACCATATTGTGTTAAAACAGATATTAGATTGTTGAACACCTAAATGTTGACAAATGGTTAATTAGCTTTGGCTAATGGCATCCGAATGGATGACCGGGACGAATGACTGATTAGCTTCAGCTAATGGCATCCGAATGGATGGCCGGGACGAACGACTGATTAGCTTTGACTAATGGCATCCGAAGTGGATGACCGGAGTGAGTGAACGGTTAACCTCAGCAAATGATGCCTTAAGAGGATAGTCAGGTTTAAGATTATGGTTGATTGCAAAAATTGGTGCATCTACATGTACTACAAGCTGTTTATACCAAGTACATGAAGAAATTATAAATGTTAATGCTTCATTTAACTGCCAGACTGTTTAGTTACCATTATTATTAGTATTAAGTAATTGCATTCTCTTAAATGTGTTGTTCTGCAGCAGGGACGTCACACCAACGAGATGTCTAGGAAACCCAATACACGGGAACCTACTTTTGCAAGGAATCATGTAGATGCATTCTAATCACAATGTATTTTGTATGAATCAATGTACTGAATGTATAACTTTTATTAGATCCTTTTGTTTAAATTCGTAATGGCTATTAGTAGGATAAGAATGCAAACTCATGTCTATATATGTATATTTTTAATATGAACTTCTAATCATGAAACCATAATATTATGTGTTTATGTAAGATTCACTTTTAAATGAAATGTTGATTGTATGGATTGTATTTTGTTGATGTGAGGGATTAGGTTTGCTGATTACCGGCACCATATGTGTCAGGTATTAAAAAAAAATTATTGTTGTTTTGGGCTTGAAAAGCCAGGTTGTTACACTACATACCTCCTAACCTTGAATACTCTTCAAAAATTTTAGCTTACTGCCCCACAAACTCGCCAAACCAGCACCCCTGACCTACCATCTGTCGCATCTCTCCAAACCTACCACTAGCCCATCGGGTCTGCAACCATTCCATCGCCGCCCAGCCCTGTCATACTGTCACCATCTGCTTGTTTTTCTAATGATCCTTATACATGAACAGGATTTCCCTCCATAAAAGTTCATGATTCCAAGTCTACTATTGTAACGTAGACCGGTTCTGCAGCAGGTTCTCTGTTGTCTACGGTGTTGTCCAACCTCTCAATAGGTTCTCTAGTCGATCTGCACCTCTGTGTTGATCTCTCCTTGTATCCTCTCCAATAGCTCACAGGTACAAGTTCTTCTCCTCCTTAAGCTGCTGCTCTCGTCAACATTACATGGTTCTCCATCTTAGGCGGTCAAAAATAGCACTGTTAACAACAACTGCCACCGCCACTGATGCTTCATTCTATCGGGTAGTTTCTCCTCCTACCCATGAACCCGTTTCTTTTACTAATGCTAACAGGTATGGGGTTTGGCATAATGCTATACACGAGGAAATCAGGCCCTACGGATTAATGAAACTTGGATCTTAGTTCATTTTCATCCTTCGATGAATATTGTTGGTAGTCAGTAGGTGTACAAGATAAAACATCGGGTTGATGGCAGTATTTAGAGGTATAAGACGCGTATAGTTGCTAGAGGTTTTACTCAGTAAGAAGGTGTTGATTACTCTGAAACCTTCAGTCCTGTTATCAAGCAAGCGACCGTCAGACTAGTCTTCTCCATTGCGGTTTCATGTGATTGGAAGATTCATCAGCTTGATATCCATAATGTTTTTCTCATTGGAGTTCTTGATGAAGAGGTCTACATGAAACAACCTCCAGGTTTTGTTAATTCTGCCCTTCCCTCTCATGTGTGTAGATTGCATAAGTCTCTATATGGTTTAAAACAGGTTTTGCGGGCTTGGTACACTCGTCTGAATGATTTTCTGCCATCAATTGATTTTTACACTTTCAAGATTGACACCTCATTGTTTATCTTCTCTGCTGGTACTGATATATGATATATCTTGGTTTATGTTGATGATATTCTGCTTATGGGTAGCAACTATACTATGCTTAAATGCCTAATACAACTACTGAGCTAAGAGTTTAAGCTTCACAACTTAGGTACTGTTCATTATTTTTTTAGCATTGAGGTTCAGTCCATCGGTATGGGTCTGATGTTACGACAATATAAATATACGCTTGACATCCTCACTCTGGCTAGTATGGTATCTTATAAACCTGTTTATACTTCTATCTCTACCTCCAAAGCTATCATATTGCCAGATCTTTTATTTTCTGATCCTACACGTTTTCATCAAATTATGGGTGCTCTTCAATATCCCACCTTTACGAGACCAGATATTTGTTTTGCTATTAATAGAGTCTGTCAGTTTATGCATGCTCCTACAGATTCTCATTGGGCTGTCGTTAAACGCATTTTGCATTATTTTCAGGTTAAGGCAACATATGGCCTACATATTAATCGTTGTTCTTCTTTTGTGTTATATGGTTTTATGGATGCAAATTGGGCAGGTAGGATTGATGATCACAACTCTTCAGGTGGTTATCTTGTTTTTTTTTTGTCCGACGCTGATTTCGTGGAAATCAGGTAAACAACGTACAATTGCTCACTCCTCTACTGAAGCTGAGTATAAAGCCTTAGTAGATGACACTACTGAGATTATCTGGCTTCAGTATTTATTGATAGATCTCCAGATTCCTTTTGTTTATGCTCCTACCATTTAGTGTGATAATCTTGGTGCCACTTACTTATCTGCGAATCTTTTTTTTTTTCATGCTCACACAAAACATATTAAGGTTGATTATCATTTTGTATGAGATAGGGTTGTGAAGAAAGAGATTCAGATTCATTTTATTTCCTCTTAGAATCAACTTGCAAATGCCTTCACTAAGCCACTTCTTACTGCTTCTTTTGCTGCTTTTCGTTTCAAGCTTCAAGTCGATCTTCCACCCCCATCTTGAGGGGGCATATTATATAATGTATATATAGGAAATGTTATAGGCACTACTCTAGTATTGTAATCTCTACCTTAACTATTGTATATTGTCCTACACATATAAATAGAAAAGGATTTGGCTAACTAAAAGTTAAGCCCCTCCTAATTTTTCTCAACTTATCCCTACTTAAAAAAGATTCAAGATTCTATTGTATATTTATTTAGTGAAAAGTTGAAGGGTCATAAATAAGCCTAAGCATAGTATGGGTTAAACTCACACATGTGTACTAGGCTCTAGCCATAAACCCTAGACCCCGATCCTCGATCGCTAGTTAGAGTTTGTTTGTTTTTTTCTATTCTATTTTGGACTTGAATTTGAATTTATTATAAATAATTATTTAGCCCATGAGAAATTATTTTATTGTCATCCTATTATAAAGGAATATGAAAGATCAATCTTCTACGACTTCTTAGGCTATTTATTTTCAAAGAGAACAAGTATGGTTTGTAAGGCAAAAAACATAATCAAATTTTTAATCTTTCTATGGTGGGTAATTAAGACAAAATAATGGAAATTAATTATGATAACAACTAGAATTAATTAATTATGTATCACTTTTGTTACAAAAATAAGTGTAAAAAAATGGATTGAATGAGAGATGTTTTGTACAACTTTTGGAATGGCTCATTTACGGCTCTCCTCTATTATTTTCTCAGCTTGTTTTTGCTTCTAATTTCGTTACCTTTTTGTTGTCATAAAACTTAGGTTCTAGTCTTTCATAAGAGAGATTTTGAGTTCATTTATATATTTGGTTCGTTAACATTTTAAAGGAATGGTATCATTTCAAAGTTAAATGATTGAAATCTTAAGAAACTACTTGCAACAAAGATCATTAATTTGCACCCGGAGACAACAACATCATCGATTTCTTATGAATATGTCTTCAACAACTAAGTATCTCATTCTTACATTGGTTTTACTTTAATATATTTTATTTGTTAGGAGTTATCTCAAGATCTTAAAATAATATTTTCATAAAGTGTAAATAAAAAAGTAAAATGGAATGAAGGTACAAATTTAGGGTATATATGTGGCAACCAAAGGCTAACAAAAGTTGTGGCTTGAATAAAAACAGAATAAAGTAAAAGCACAACTCCAATGCTTATGGACACGCATTCACAGACATATAGCTAACGTCGGTTTCCATGTATTTGGCACTGTTTTCCAAAAATACTCGTGAAGAAATTTTATTTTTTTATTTTTTTAATTAATATATTTTTGATATTTTTAAATATTTTGATTTGCTAATATTAAAAATAATTTTTAAAAATTAAAAAATATATTATTTTAATATTTTTAAAATAAAAAATAATTTAAAAAATTACAGTTATCATATTTTCAAAAACAACTCCAAGTAATTGACCCCTTTAATTTAACCAGAAGCAAACCATAAGCATTAATGCTTTGGTAATAGAATTATTCTTTGTAGACTTTTTTTTATTTTATTTTTCAATTTTCTATCGTGTTTCTT
>Ga0325405_1002655_pt1 | contig 18413 bp, 9 predicted proteins | sample PopdelMetagenome_21_FD_205663 | JGI IMG/M metagenome (GOLD analysis project Ga0325405, IMG submission 205663) | Populus deltoides microbial communities from Bellville, Georgia, United States - Xylem-Control-R2 | ecosystem: Host-associated > Plants > Phyllosphere > Stem > Wood/Secondary xylem...
ATAATAATCATAAATTGGATTTTCGTTCCTCTCCATGTGTGTTCTTTGGATATAGTTCCTCCCATCTTGGTTATCGATGTTTTGACATTGCATCTCACCGTATTTATATTTCCCGTCATGTCCGTTTCCATGAACATGTGTTTCCTTTTGATAATTCTGAATAGATTGCAAAGGGTTCCACCACAACCCCCATCCCACCCGCTACTCTCACCGTCCCAAACTTGTTAAACCACCCACCACCACCCACTTCCATCAGCCACCCAAATAGCCCACAGCACACAGCTCTGCCACTCCAAACAGCCACCCAACCACAACTCCTGACCATCCCTTGGCCATCATCACATGCTTGTTTATCTAACCCTTATGATGCAGGTTTAGGTCGTCAATTGATCTCCTCTCCTCATGGTCTCGGGGCACTCTCTAGCCCCTCCTCTGCTTTGCCTACCCTGGGCAGCATTCCTACAAATTCGGTCTCTGCTGACAGCCCCTCCTCTGCTGATAGTCCTATGCTGGAGGCTGCTTCTTCATCATCCTCTCGCGCAGGTCTGCAACTTATGGTTGATTTATCTTCTTATCAGCTGCCACAGGTCTCCTCACTGCCACCATCTTCCCCTGCGTCTCCACCAGCACGCAGCAACCATCCTATGACTCTCAGACCGCGGCAGCCAAAGACAGCAAACCTGGCTGCTTCCACTGCCACCACCTCTGCCTCCACACGGGTACTGCATTCTCCTTCTTCTAAGCCCTTTGCATTTTCTGATGCTGACCGGTATGCAGTTTGGCATAATGCTTTGTGTGATGAGATCGCTGCTTTGCGCTCAAATCGCACTTGGTCTTTGGTTCCATTTCGTTCTTCTATGAACGTTGTTGGCAGTAGATGGGTATATCGGATCAAACATCGTGTTGATGATAGTATTGAGCGCTATAAAGCGCGCCTTGTTGCTAGAGGTTTTACCCAGAAGGAAGGTATTGATTATTCTGAAACCTTTAGTCCAGTTATTAAGCAGGCCACTGTCCGATTGGTTTTCTCTATCGCGGTTTTGCGAAATTGGAAGATTCATCAGCTTTATATTCATAATGCCTTCCTCAATGGTGTTCTTACTGAAGAGGTCTACATGAAACAGCCTTCAGGTTTTGTTGACTCTTCTCTTCCATCTCATGTGTGCAGATTGCACAAATCATTGTATGGTTTAAAACAGGCACCGAGAGCATGATACACTCGTCTAAGTGATTTTCTGCTCTCTATTGGTTTTCGCACTTCTAAGGTTGACACCTCCCTGTTTATTTTATCTAATGGCACTAATATCTTTTATCTCCTGGTGTATGTTGATGATATTCTGCTTACGGGTAGCAACTCTGCTATGCTTCATCATCTAATACAGCTACTTAGCACTGAGTTCAAGTTTTGTGACTTAGGTGCTGTTCACTACTTTCTGGGCATTGAAGTTCAGTCTACCGGTATGAGTTTAATGCTGCGTCAACATAAATATATTCTTGACATCCTCACCCTCGCTGGTATGACTTCCTGCAAACCTGTTGATACTCCAGTCTCCCCTTCGAATGTCACTTTATTACCGAATCACTCATTCTCTGATCCTACACGATTTCATCATATCGTGGGTGCTCTTCAATATCTTACCTTCACCCGTCCGGATATATGCTTTGCTGTTAACAGAGTCTGTCAGTTTATGCATGCTCCTACAGATTCTCATTGGGCCGCTGTTAAGCGTATTCTACGCTATCTTAAAGGTACGACATCTTATGGTTTTCATATCACTCAAGGCTCCTCTTTTGCTCTACATGGCTTTACAGATGCAGATTGGGCTGGTAGTATTGATGATCGCAAGTCTACGGGTGGCTATCTTGTCTTTTTTGGTCAGACACCGATTTCTTGGAAATCCGGCAAGCAACGCACAGTTGCTCGCTCCTCTACTGAGGCTGAGTATAAAGCTCTTGCTGATGGTACTGCTGAAGTCATTTGGCTTCAATACTTGTTAACAGATCTACAGGTTCCTTTAGTTTGTGCTCCTACCATTTGGTGTGATAATCTTGGTGCTACCTATCTCTCAGCCAATCCTATCTTCCATGCTCGTACTAAGTATGTTGAAGTGGATTATCACTTTGTCCGTGACCGCGTTGCCAGGAAAGAGATTCAGATTTGTTTTGTTCCCTCTCGGGATCAACTTGCCGATGTCTTCACTAAACCGCTTCCTGTTGCATCGTTTACTGCTTTTCGGTTCAAGCTTCGAGTTGATCCCCCACCCTCAGCTTGAGGGGGCATATTATAGAATGTATAGCTAGTATATATCAGAATAGGAAATTAATATAGGATTATTTGAATGTTGTAATCCCTATAGTTACTGCCGTGTTCTGCCCTACATATATAAATAGAAAGGTTGGCTAAGGCACAACCTAACACATTCTATTATTCTCAACTTGCAGTAATGAGAAGCAGTGGTACAGTAGAGCTAAGAAAATGTGGCTATTAGCTTCGAGTCAAGTACTCGTTGGAAACAGTATCAGTTTCAATTCGATTTGCTTCAACAAGCATGAATTTCCAGCCATGTCGAGCATGGTAAGGAAGGTTTGGACGTTGGTCGATTGGCTGGATGATTAGAATCCTTCGTGCTAGATTGTTATTGATATAAATTTCTCCATTCGAGCAATGAAAGATTTTCTTATAATCTTATTGGTTATGGAAATTAAATGATGTTGTTGCCTCCAAATGCTAATCTCAGTAGCTGATAACAAGGATTTGATGATACTTGTAATAATAATCGTGGGTAAAGTGGAAGAAACCGTGGCAAGGGAAGAGGTTGTCGTTCCTGGAACAGTAACAATCGGCAGAGCATTCTACTCTTCTAACTTTGTAATATCACGTAACAATAATGGTGGTGATCAGTAGACTAATGCTTCGGGAAATAAGAATACCTGTTGCTAGTTATGCAATGACTGGAATCACTATGGTTAAAACTGCCCGCAACGTTATGTTCACCTGGCTGCTCACGTTATTTCTCACTCACCGGCTCCTTCTAGGTCTAGATCTCATATCCAGTGCTTCTTCGACACTGCAGCGGCTCATTATATCACTCCTGACTAGGCCGGCATGACCAATCCCGAGGCCTGTTTAACGATCAACTTCAGGTTGGAGATGGTAAGGGATTTCGTGTTGCTCATATTGGTGATGTACGTAGCTATACGTAGGATTTATGAATCCCTCTTACTTGTTCTAAAGTTTTTCAAGGCTATCTCGTGACATTTGAGATAGATAAATTAAACAAGTATAAATGTATAATCATCCTATGTTAGGCTGTATTATTAAATCAAACAATTAGTTATATATAAATTATCTAATAGCCAAAATTATAGCATTTCCAAGACACAAAGCATACTAGTAATTTTAAGTTTTTAACAGAATAGGTTTAAAGGAAATGGATACGAGAAAAGCATCACATGCTTTGGACAATAACCCCACCTACGCCTGATTTTCACAGAACAATTTTAAAGTGTGTTTGAGAGTGTAGTTGTGGTTATTTTTTAAAATATTTTTCACTTAGAAAAATATGTCAATAATTTTTTTTATTTTTTAAAAATTATTTTAAAATCAGCACATCCAAATGATTTAAAAACATCAAAAACATATTAATTAAAAAAAATTTTAAATTTTTTCAAAAATACTTTAAAAAAAATACTCCCAAACAACCTCTAAAGCCAAAAGCCTCCAGTAACTGCTAGACTTGAATAAAACAGACATAAATTTCCTCTTCTTCTCGGTGTAATAAAGCCTAGTTTTTGGTTTTCAAAGCTCTACAGTCTACGGCACCCAAAAAAAACTAGACTCTTGCTTTTGCATTTACTCAAAGACCAAAGGGTCTTCATCACAATTATTTATAGCAATCTACTTGTAGAAGTTATCTTCACACATGCTGGCTGCTGCCCAAGATATTGAATTAATTGAATCCAACTTTCTTGTACATTGAACGTATGGAATTCGATACTTTGAGCATGAGTTGTTGGTCTAATTTGGAAATTCAAGCTAAGAGTTCGAATAAGAGGACGGATATTTTCTCTGGGAAATTTACAAGGGGTTGGGAGGAGAGCTTGTCCGATTTCTATTTATAGTTTCATTTCATTTTTCTAGTTAGGTTTTAAGATTGCAGGATTTTTTTTTACATCCATGAGGGTGGGTTTGATGGTATGAAATTATAACCTAATTAGAAGAAGATATTTTACAGAAAAATATTACATTTTATGAAGAAAAAAAAACAAATTCTTTATTAGTTAGGATTTTGAATTTGATGGGATTAGATGAAATCATTACGTATAACAAGATTGTTCTATAGACGAAGAGATGGGAATATACAAAAAATACAAAATAAAAACTTTTTTTTTTTATCTATGTGTACATTAAGGTTAATTTTGGTTAGTATTCCATCATCACCGATAAGATAAATACTGTAGGGACAAAAAATATTTGGTTATGGGCGGGGTGGCACCCTGCAAAAACCAAATATTCTTTTTCTTGAATAATTATAAATTTTATCTCTAAATTTAGTAAATTTTAATTTTTGCCCTCTAATTTTTTTTAAAAAAAATTTGACCCACTCAAACTAATGTCCTGGCTGTGTCTCTTAGTTATTAGAATAAATACAAATATAAAACTAAATTTATATCGTTGAATTTCTATCATTTAAAAATACAAAGTCTATCTTATTTCAATTATTTTTATTTTTATTGTCTCGAGACAATAGCTAAAAGATATTCAAGTATTGAATTGTCTAATCATATTATATCAACCGGTCTCTATTGTAAATTTTATCTTAAATTAGATTTATTTCTCAAATTTGACAAACCATTGATGTATGTTTCGATAAGGAGAATGAAATTGGATCAAGTTGGAGTTTAGACTTCAGATTTCTAGTAAGGCAAATACACATTGGTTTTTTCTCGATCCTAACAAAGCAAAGCTGCCTGCATTTCTTTATTCTTCGATAAATGCTCAACGAAGACTGCTGCTTTGATCGAGTAAGTGAAACCGAATTGCAATCCGGCTTCGAAGAACCAAATAATTATAATTGTCCGGCTTATAGAACAAAAAGTTTTTGCCCTTAATTAAGGTTTAGGTAACTAATCTCGTTTAAATGCACCAGTAAAATGGATGGATGCAGTTACCCCATGCTTGTATTATTTTGATATATACATGCTTCAAGTTCAACTGCAATAAACACACAAGCATTAACAATATTTAGTAGGTTTTGATTATTGTCTCTGAATAAAATATGTTTTTTCATGTTCTATTTTTAAATAAAAAATTTCGAAGAAAATAAAACACAAGCATTAACAATATTTTTTTCTTTTAAATATAAAAAACAAAGATAATAAAGACGAATAAGACATGTTTTCCTCTGTTTTTTATTATAAAAATAAATTTATTTATTTTGATGCCTTTAGCCTTTCAACAAAGCATATTTTTAATTTTTTTATATTTGTCTTTTCTATACTAATAACAAACCAAACACGACCTAAAATTAAAAAACACAGAGAATATCCTACAAGTACAAAGCTGCCCATTGAAGAACGATTGGCTATCTTTTATTGCCAAGCAATTCCAACAGCTTATAGTTCAAGTATACAAGCAAAACACAGCTTCAACCTCGGCCGAATTTAAGTTATTGCATGCTATAAAATTGGATTCCAATAAAAGCAACAACTGCAGGTGAACAACTGTTGGTAGAAGGTATGACCGAGTGACAGCTAGGTATTTGGAGATCCCTGTGCTGACGAAGCAACATGTTCTTTTTTTTATTTGATAATCATCTAGATATATTGAAAAGGCCATGATACTAATAGTTAAAATAAAATACAGTGACATGAAAAAAGAAGAAGGAAATAGACTTAGAAAAAAAATAAAATAAAACAATTAATCTACTACAATTAAAACAAAGAAACTACTTAAGATTTTTTATTACACCATAATTTGATACCATCATAAGATTTTAAGAAGTTATTTTCCATATAGATAAAGTTTGGATCCAGAATATACAACTAAATAGCAACCCGATAGAGAATAAAAGAGAAACAATCAAACAAGCTTATAGTTTTCTCCTCAAAAACAATTTTATTCATCAACAACCAAATACCCCAAGTAGTATTATTAGAGATTAGTCTCCAAGCTAATCTTTGAAATTTACCTTGCATCATTTCAGGCCACTGCAGAAATAGCGAGTCTAGTATGCTTGGTAAACAATATTCAATACCCCATCAATTCAAAACTTTCACCCAAATACTTCTAAAAAAGTTACAGTGTAGAAGTTTTCAAATCCCAGCTGCAAAAGACATGAAGTTTCATGTTCTCATTTAGAAATTCAAGGTATTCTTCATCTCAGCTCTCATATGGGCATTATATGCTCGACCGGATTTCAAATCTTTAGACCACCTTTTCAGTATCAATCATCTGTTTCCACCTCCAAACCATGGGGGTTGGCTCTAAAGATTACCCTTGGATCTAAAAGGTTGGTAGCAATCATGCAGACAAACACGTTGCTAGACTTCGATCAGGACAAAAATGCTGCTCCCCAGAGTGGTATGTTTGGTCTAATGTTATACTCGGTGGCCAGAAGCAGTTTGTAAATACCAAGGTTATGCCATGACTTCTTGAATTTTTCTTTTAGCTTGGCCAAGATTTAATTCCACTTTTATCTTTTTGTCCAAAAACTAACATTCAATAATGGTACTTGGTCGGTCTTCATTGGAAATGAAACTAGAGGCTTGCAAGAGTTTAAAACTTTACATTGATGAGGACAAAATACCTCCATTAATCTTAGTAAATGCATGTCTATCTATGTGCTAATGTCGTGTTTCAAAATGCAGTAAACTTGAAAAAACATCAATTTTTTATTTTTTTTTCAAGCTAACTGCAATTTAAACCACATAAACAATGCAAATAAACATTGTCTAAAAGTGTATTTGAAAGTGCATTTCAACTGCACTTTTAAAAAATTTTAAATTTTATTTAATTATATGTTTTTTTAATTTTTGTTGTACTGCCCTGAATTAAAAGGGAGGCTAACCCGTTTACTTGGGGGTAACGCAGGCCTAGAACCAGCACAAGGCGACTCCACCATTTCTAGCATTTCTATTTTCTTTTTTTGTTTTTACATGTTTTTTTTCCTCCATGATTTACTTTTTTTTAAAAAAAATTATATGTTCTTTCTAAAATTATTATTGCTTATTTTTTTTAAATATTGAACTGGTTGAAAATTTATCTCTGTCATTTAAAAAAAAAAACATTATGAATTGCTACAATATTTTTCTATATGATTTTTTTCTAAAATAGTTATTTTTGAGTTTTTTTTTTTTATATTGAGCTAGAGGTGTGGGGAAAGCACTTAGCTTTCCCCGCATGTTTTCTTTCTTTTTTTTTTGCTTTTCTTTTTTTACATTTGTTTTTTCTTTTTTTCCCCTTAAAATTGACTTCTTCTTTTTTTTTTAATTTTTTTTCAAAATTATCTTTATCAATTTTTTTAAATATTGAACTGGTTAAAAATTTAGCTATGTAATGTTTTTAAAAAAACATTATGGATTGCTTCAATATTTCCATACATAGTTTTTTTTTCTTTTTATGATTTATTTTTTTTAAATGATCTTTGTTGATTTTATTTTTTTCATATTGAGCTGGTTGAGAATTTAACTTCGTAGTTTTTTCAAAAAAAATATTGTGAATTGCTACAGTGTTTCCCCCACATGATTTTTGTTTTGCTGCAGTGTTTCCCCACATGTTTTTTTTAAATCATCTTTATTGAATTTATTTTTTTAATATTGAGCTGGTTGAGAATTTAGTTTTAGCTTTCCCCACATGTTTTTTTTTCTTCTTTTTTTCCAAAAATTTTCTTATTTTTCTTTTTTTGTTTGTTTTTTCAGAATTGTTTTTGTCGATTTTCTTTTTTACTATTGAGCTGGTTGAGAATTTAGTTTTTTAGTTTTTTTATTTAAAACACTATGGATTGCTACAGTGTTTCTCCACATGATTTTTTTAAATGATTTTTTTGTTTTTTTTCAGAATTATCTTTGTCAATTTTTTTTTTTCATATTGAGTTGATTGAGAATTTAACTTTGTAGTTCTTTAAAACAGTGTGAATTGCTACAGTGTTTTCCCACATGTTTTTTGTATTGCTACAGTGTTTTCTCATATTTTTTTTATCGATTATTTTTTAAAATTATCTTTATCGAATTTAGTTTTTTCATACTGAGCTGGTTGAAAATTTAGCTTTGCAGTTTTTTTTTAAACACCGTTGATTGCTACAATGTTTTCCCACATGATTTTTTTTGTTATGATTTTTTTCAAAATTATCTTTATCGATTTTATTATTTTTAATATTGAGTTGGTTGAAAATTACAACTGTAGATTTTCTCATGAAACACTATAGATTGCTACAGTTTTCCCTGCATGGTTTTTTTTCCTTTCATTTTTTTGTGATATTTTTCAAAATTTTCTTTGTTGATTTTATTTTGTTAATATTGAGCTGGTTGAGAATTACAATTGTATATTTCCTCATAAAATAATATAAATTGCTACAGTATTTTCCTAAATGATTTTAATATTGAGCTGATTGAGAATTTAGCTTTAACTTTGCCCACATGTTTTATTATTATTATTTGCCTTTTGCTTTCTTTTTTTTTTTCCAAATTTGTCTTCCTTTTCTTTTTATTTTTTTTGTGTTTTTTTTTTCAAAATTGTTTTTGTCGATTTTATTTTTTTAATATTGAGCTGGTTGAGAATTTAACTTTGTAGTTTTTTTCTTTAAAACATTGTGGATTGCTATAGTGTTTCCCCACATGATTTTTTTTATGATTTTTTTTCTAGAATTGTCTTTGTCGATTTTATTTTTTTTCATATTGAGCTGGTTGAGAATTTAACTTTGTAGTTTTTTTCCTTAAAACACTGTGGATTATTATACTGTTTCCCTACATGATTTTTTTTCCATATTATCTTTATTGATTTTATTTTTTTTAACATTAAGCTGGTTAAGAATTTAGCTTTGTATTTTTTTTCTTAAAAATATTGTGGATTACAACAATTTTTCTCCATATAATTTTTTTTATGATTTTTTTCACAAATCCACGACAACGTCCAAATATACCACAAGCCCGTGTCATCGCGCGGGCATGGCATCTAATATATTTTTGTAACTTGTAGATTATTATGATATTAGTGATCAACACTAGCAATTACATACCTTTACCAGTTTTGTCGTTTACCGTGGTTCAGAGTTCTTTTGTACTTGTCTCAATTAAAAAAAAAAAAACTCAGATTCAATCACTTAATGACAATATTATAAAATAATTGAAATTCAAGAATAAAAAAATTATTTCAAATAAAACTTACAATCATGGAATTGTTATTGATCTAAGTGAGATCCTGATAGAAAAATATATTTTTTTAAAAAAAAAATTGCTATGAAGATTACTGCTTACTAGTTACAAGCCTGCTACAGCTTATCCTTCTATAAGTTACCAGCATGCTGAATCTATCAGCCTGCAAGATTATTAGCTTGCTTGATAAAATCATTCCTTATTTTAAGAATCATGTAACATCTAGACTACTTTTGCTTTCAAATTACCCACGTTAATCCATTACTTGTTTTAAGGATTTTTCAACATATAAACTCTATCAAGTTTGGTAAATTCTTTAGGGGTATTTGAGAGTGTCGTAGTGTTTGTTTTTTAAAGTATTTTTCACTCAAAAAAATATTTTTTTTATTTTATTTTTAACATCAGTACATCAAAATGATCTAAAAATACAAGAAAAAATAATTTAAAGCAAAAATAAATAAATTTTGACAAAAACAAATAGGTTGAAACTCACTCTTAAACACCCCTTTCATGTCCAAGACTTCATCTCCCTTTTTTTTAACATAATTTTTATGTATAACAAGCAGATAGTTTTTTATTTTGGAATCGCTGTTAATTTCTAAATTCCTAAAAAGTGTGTAAATGCATAAAGGAATTGAATGATATGGAATCTGCTGATTCTTCCTTTTTGATATGAGGGATTTGCAGAAGGAATCTGAGTTTTGCAGAAAGATTTGTGAATCATTTAAGCTAAAAGATCCATCTCCTCCATCAAATTAGAATCGGATTACGTACATATATTTTGCCTGTTGATCATAAGTTCTTATTTCATTTTTCAGACAATTCTGGTGAGCGATCTTTTGTAGAGTCATTGATGAGGTGGTTTTCTTAAGAGTGTGTAACAGGTTTTATGAGTCTCAAGTGCTATTCTTATGAGTTAGTGCATAGCTCAATCTCAACTTTTTTTAAAAAAAATTAACTTTGATGATTGGATCAGTTTACGCGCATCTTAATTAATCCTATAGATCCTGAAATTAACTATGTAAGTCTCAAATCAACTCTTTTGATGCAATTGTGCTTTGGATGAGGCACAGATAAACTATGTAGATAATTTAAAAGATATATATATATATATATAAAGAAAGACTAATTGGCTATAAGAATAGTTTGACTAGCTTACTCCAAAATACAAACATTCAAGAAAATGCAATTAACTGTGTTTTTTAAAATCCTGTCAACTTGCTTAATTAAACCAAAAAAAAACAATAAAGAAAGACTTCGACAGGGAGTAGACACGAAGTAATTTTTTAAAATGAAGGACCCGAGCAATCGGTGAGATCACACAAGAACAAGACAAATAATTAGTGTGAAGCCTTGCCAGCTGTGACCAGCCAACTAAGACAAAGTCATTATTAGGCAGACCATATTAAGAATATCAGAAATCAGTTTTTTGATATAGGTTGGGGTGCACGGTGATTAATGTCAAATTCAGTAATTATTTTTGTTTTCTAATGATGTTCATGAATATCCATCGTTTAGCCAGACAGAAAAAAAAAACAAAGAATTGCAGAAAGGAAGGGGGCATCTCGCAGTATCACATGGCAAACACTTCTGTAAACTATTGAGGGAATAGACTTCAGCACATGGAAATGGATACTGAGGTTAAGGACTGGTGCATAGGAAAGGAGAATGAAATAATTAATATGGTCAGGCACATCTGGGTGCGGTGCTACCTATGTATTAGCACAAGACTCGAAGAAAATTCCATTGGCAAAGAGAACCTAGCTAAAAACAGGGGTTAGTTCACGTGATTCAGGAAAACGCAGCCACCTTGAGTGTTTTTTACATGAAATCAAATAAGTTCAAATAGACATGGATCAATAATTAATCCAATTATTGTAAATTAATGTTTAGGGTGACGATGGGGGTGATCACATCGGATGCACAGATCTCTAGCTCTCTTGTCTGCCAGACCTAGCAGACTTTTCTGTTTCCACATCTATTTTGTATCCTTTTGATGTCGTTCTCGAAGACCGAAGATTGTCTCCCATTTCTATTCTCTGTTATTTTCGTTTCCTTTTTCCTGAACACATTTCCTTCAAGCCTTCCGGACACATGATGGCGTCGGTTTAACGTTCCATGGAATGTTGTCAATATGATCAATAAATTTAGTTGATGCTGCAAATCAAGTTCAGAATATAGTGAAATATATAAAATGAAAGCCATGGTGTTATGCATGATTGATTGATATATGGCTAGGAAGTTCGCTGAAAAATAAAATGTCCTTTTCATGGATACAGTGAATTGCTATCTTGTAATGAAAAGGGTAAAGAGTCTACTTTAGTTCTTCTGGGACCAGCCATCAAAATCACGATGTTAACTGGTAATTTTTTTTTCCCATTTGAGAAATATAATTGAGGGCCTTTGAACAAGTAGTGAGTGTATGACTTCATACTCCACTAATACTAAATCACATGACAAATCTCATCACATTGATTGAAAAAGTAGACTCCTAGAAAGCAACCGGCCGGCCAATAGAATACTTCAACTCAAATATATGTATATATAAAGAAAGACTTGGCAGAAGACTGTACGTAAGATTAGGAAATGCAATTAAATATGTTTGTTTTTTTAAATCATCTCTTTAACAACTCGCTGCATCAAATAAAGAAAGAAAGAAAGACTTGGAAGAAGACTTACAAATTTTTTGTTTTTTTAAAAAAATAACATTAGACAGGGAGTGGATACAAGGGAAGGGAAGGGAAGAAAAGAGAAAAGATGTCATCCACTAAGGGAAGCAATGAAGAATCTTTGCTTTTCCACACAGTAGTGTAGTGTATGTATACGTGTATGTATTGGCAGGTACAGGGCAAGGCAATATTAGAACAGGTTATTTACTGTGACTTCCTCTGTATCTTCAAGCTTTGCACGCAGTCACAGCTTGACGATGTCTTTTTCCTCTGTTATTGCGTCACGATGTCTTTTTCCTCTGTTATTGCGTCACGATGTCTTTTTTGAAAATTTATTGGTATTTAATTTTAAGATAATTAAAATAAGTATTTGTAAAAAAAATGATAAATTAATTTTACATAAAAAAGTCAAAATTCTCTTTTATTATTTATTATTTGTTTTGACAAAAACATATATATATATATATATATATATATATATATATATTTTTTTTTAATTAGCAACATAGTTGTTTTAATAAATAAAAAAATTGGTGATTTAAATAAGTACTCAAGAATTTTTAATTATTTAAATTAAAAGGGAAAATATATATCTCTTTAATCAAAACTTTCATTCTTTATTTATATATTTTTTTTAATAAAAATATTTCTTTTTTTATTAGAAGAAGCGTGGTTTTTCAAATAAAATGATTTTAAAAACAATTTTTAATACAAAAATAAAAACATTGTTTTTCCATAAATTTCTGTTTTTAAATTAATATCTATAAATTATATTAATCATCCTAAAGTACTTAGAGCAGTTGGAGCATAACAAAACAAATGTGTTCCTACAGAGTAAGGCTTAAAAAGATTATGAAGCAGAAAGAATAGCAGCTCAATTTACCTAGCTACGATACACTACCGTTTCACCAATATATATTTCAGGTCTTCAAAATCCTGAGTGGTAGTCTATAAATTTGTTTTGCTCTTTGTTTTTTAGTCACTTTTTTCTATTTTTTTTATATTGCACATGTGTGGCGTCGCGACGATCGTCCACCCTCAAGGAAACATGTATCGGGTCTATCTAGCAAATATGGAGAGACAAGGAATTCTTATCTCTTATTAGTGGAAAATTTGAATGGGAGTCGCCACCTAGTATTCTGGTCATTAGAAACCCTAACTGGTATCAGAGATGGGATACGAAGACTGATTGCATAAAGGGAAGGTATTAGCACCCCAAATACGCTCTATCTAAGGTAAACTGCATTGTTTTATTGTCTGATAAAATCGAAGGTCTTGTTGTGGTTTCTAATTATTGGTCCTGTCTGTCTAAGATTTAAGAAAAGACCTTCTCGGTAAGGAGGTTTTTATCTTAATGGGTAAATCCCTAATTGTTCTATATTGTCAAAAGAAAATACTTTTTTAATATTGGGAATATATTTTACGTATAAATTCATAATCCCTGATACTAAAACAACACAAAATATTTTGTTTTTGTTTTTGATATTTTGGCCAATGTTCTATTGACTTTAATAAATTGGTTATTAAAACCAAAATACATGCTAAAACATTGTTTTTTGGTGTATGAAAAACACAATATAATTTTTTAGCTTTGAGACACTTGGCCGAATGCACAAAAATATTTTTCTCTTTTTAAATTTTTTTTTGTATTTTTGGAAGTTTTGACGAAAACCAGGTATTTTAATACCGGATTCGTATTTTTTAGAAATGACAAAAAAAATAGACTGAGATTAAACAAAACAGCGTAAAACAATACACACGGGGAAATTATAAATATTGAAAAATATTTTTTTTCTTTAATTTTTTTTTTGAAATGGGCCAGACCCGCCCCAAATGCATGGGCTGGGCCGAACCCGGCCCAACTACGTGTCTTTTCCTTTATTTTTTTTCTTCTTCCTCTCTCTCGGTTTTTCATTCTTTCTCCCCCCTCCTTTTTTTTCTGTCTTTGTGTCTCCTTTTTTTCCTTTTTTTTTTCCAAGAGCGAAGTGGATGAATTGAGGTTTTTAAATATAGATTTGATTGAGAATTTTTTTTATCAATCTTCCTTGTAAGGATTTGTAAACATAAATTTGAGTATTGAAGATTAAGTAAGAATATGTGTATAAATATTTAATTTTATTAAAATTTATGACAGAATACAATTTTTATATAAAATATTTTTATAAAATATAAAATAATTATCTTATTCTTTTTTAAAATTTGATTTATAGTGATTTGATTTTTTTATGAAATTAAACTAAGATTTGTGATTTACAAAAATATGAATTTAGACGTATGTTGCCAAGTGAAATTTGATGATTTAATATTTTAAGAAATATTTTGATTTATCTTCAAAGTGCTATTAAAATTTTTTTATTGAACATTTAGCCTTAATCAAATAGAGTTTTTAAGAGAAATTTATTGCTTAAATAGCTTGTTTTAAGGAAAAGATTTTATCCCTAAAAGAATTATATTCCTCTCTATATCTAAAGTGAGACCCTCTTTTTTTCAAGATTTATAGGAGGATTCATATCTTTGGAAAATGCAACATGTTGTTTTTTTATTGGTTAATTTTTATTTATGAAACATTATATTTATAATAAAATATCTTAAATATTTCATTTTATTTATTAACTTTTTATTGGAAAATAAATATATAAAGACCTATTTATTTTTATTATCATTTATTTCAAATTTATTTTACCTTTTTATGTAAAAATAAAATAAAAATGATATACAACAAGTTTTTATTGTTAAAATTTTTGGGTTCCATAGGGTTGACTGGACTTTCTGAAATTTCTTTTTCTACTATGGCTTGGAGGCTAGGAATTAGAGGGGAGAAGATAGAAGAAGAGAAGATGAAGATGAGTCATGGAAAAAAGAGAAAAATTAGGGGATTTTGTTTTTCATAATTTGGTGATAAAGTTATAACATTAAATTATAAGGACTTTTTAGTTATTAAATCAATTATAATAACAATCCTCTAATTTTTTTTAAGTTAGTATTAAGATACTTGAAAACTACGGAAAAAAAAAGCAATAAAAGTAGAAAAAGTAGCAGAAAATTCCATTGCATCGTCAATATTTACAAACCAGAAAAATAGCATCCATTGAATCGTCAATATTTACAGGAAATTTTAAAAAAAAATAGCAGAAAATTCCAGATTTTAGAGGGGAAATTCAAAAAGTAAAATCCTAGAAAACAACCGCCGGGATAATAGATTATGGAAATACGATAGAAGTTATGATTTAAAATATTTTTTATATTTTTAAAAGTTATTTTTAATATTAATATATTAAAATTATATAAAAATATAATAAAATTTAATTTAAAATAAAAAAATTCGAAAATTTTAAAATATAGTTTCAATCCTAATTTCATACACAACCGAAGTCTACGTACTGACACTACTTTCTTAGATTCATTGTGCGTGTCAAGAGAATATAGGGAGAGGGAGGGACCCTCTGCTTTCAAGTTGTCTACAGGCTAAGATGGATTTGGACACTCAAGATAAGAAGGTAGGGTCATGTTCTTCGCCTTTGCATGACTAATTTGACAGCAGTGGTTCGTGGAAGATGCTGCCAGCTGCAATCAATCAATTAATACAGTGAGGGAGGGACCCTCTGCTTTCAAGCTGAATGCATCTCCCCATTCCAAAACGCACTTCATTTCATCTATATTTCACGACTTTCAGACCTCTTCTCTCTCTTTTGCTCAATCTTTCTTCCTTGATTTCCCAAAGAAAACAAGAGAACATGGCAGCAGAGCTTTTTCTTACGTTTGCCATGGAGGAGACTTTGACAAGGGTCAGTTCCATAGCTGCTGAAGGGATCGGACTTGCCTGGGGATTGGAGGGGCATCTGCTAAAGCTCGAAGAGTCATTGACCATGATCCAAGCTGTGCTCCAAGATGCAGCCAGAAGGCCCGTAACAGACAAGTCTGCGAAGCTTTGGCTGGAGAAGCTACAAGATGTAGCTTACGATGCTGAAGATAATCTAGACGAGTTTGCTTATGAGATTCTCCGAAAAGACCAAAAGAAGGGAAAGGTACGTGACTGCTTTTCACTGCACAACCCTGTTGCATTCCGTCTGAATATGGGTCAAAAAGTTAAGGAGATCAATGGATCACTGGATGAGATTCAGAAACTTGCAACTCGCTTTGGGCTGGGAATTGCATCTCAACATGTAGAGAGTGCTCCTGAAGTTATCCGGGATATAGACCGAGAGACAGATTACTTGCTTGAAAGCTCAGAAGTTGTAGTAGGAAGAGACAATGATGTCTCTAAAATCATGGAATTGCTGATTGGCTCGATCGGTCAACAAGTTCTGTCTGTTGTCCCTATTGTGGGGATGGCAGGTCTTGGAAAGACTACCATAGCAAAGAAAATTTATCAATTAGCGAGGGAGAAAAAGCTTTTTGATGTGACTCTATGGGTTTGTGTCTCTAATGATTTTAGTAAAGGGAGGATTTTAGGAGAGATGTTGCAAAATTTTGATGAAACAACAAGTAGGTTGAGCAACCTAAATGCAATTATGGAGAACCTTAAGAAAAAGCTGGAAAAGAAAACACTGCTTTCACCGTATCTGTCTGGATGTGTGACAGGTGCCATGTACAACTGTAAGCAGTATTCAGAGGATATCAGCAGTACAAACACACGTGCTTGATTCACAAGTATGAAACCACATATTTTCCAAGCAGGATTCTGCTGAATATTTAACCTAATTACATTATTTAACCACTCTCTTGTCTGCCAATTTTTTTGTCCCATTAGAATACTTCATAACTCAAATATATGTTTATATAAAGAAAGACTTTGCAGAAAACTGTTGTACGTAAGATTAGGAAATGCAATTAAATATGTTTTTTTTTTAAAAAAAATCATGTCCTTAACAACTCGCTGCATAAAAAAAGAAAAAGAAAGAAAGAAAGAACGCAAGAAAGACTGGAAGAAGACTTCTAAATTATTCTTTTAATGTCCTTGTCTTGGCTTCAGCGTGCCAAGTTTGACCGTAGTGGATCGTGGAAGATGCTGCCAGCTGCCATCAATCAATTAATACAGTGAGGCAGGGACCTCTGCTTTCAAGTTGTATGCATCTCCCCATCGCAAAACGCACTTCATTTCAAACAGCATCTTCGTCTCTATTTCAAAACTTTCAGACCATTTTTATCTCTCTTTTGCTCGATTTTTCTTCTTCGATTTCCCAGAGAAAACAAGAGAATATGGCAGTAGAGCTTCTTCTTACGTTTACCATGGAGGAGACTTTGACAAGGGTCAGTTCCATAGCTGCTGAAGGGATCAGACTTGCTTGGGGATTGGAGGGACAGCTGCGAAAGCTCAAGCAGTCCTTGATCATAATCAGAGATGTGCTCCAAGATGCAGCAAGAAGGTCAGTCACAGACGATTCTGTGAAGGGTTGGCTGGAGAAACTACAAGATGTAGCTTACGATGCTGAAGATGTTCTAGACGAGTTTGCTTATGAGATTCTCCGAAAAGAACAAAAGAAGGGAAAGGTACGTGACTACTTTTCACTCCACAACCCTGTCGCATTCCGTCTGAATATGGGTCAAACAGTTAAGGAGATCAATGGATCACTGGATGAAATTCGAAAAGATGCAGTTGTATTTCAATTGACATCTCTACATGTAGATAGAGCTCAAGAAGTTAGCTGGGATCAAGATCGACAGACAGATTCCTTCCTTGACAGCTCAGAAATTGTAGGAAGGGAGGATGATGTTTCTGTAGTTATGGATATGCTGACTAGCTTGACCAAACACCAACATGTCCTTTCGGTTGTCCCTATAGTGGGGATGGCTGGCCTTGGAAAGACTACTATAGCAAAAAAAGTTTGTGCAGTAGCGAGGGAGAGAAAACACTTTGATTTAACAATTTGGGTTTGTGTTTCTAATGATTTTAATCAAGATTTTAGGAGCAATGTTGCAAATGATTGACAAAACTACGGGTGGGTTGAACAGTCTTGATGCAATTCTTTCAAACCTTAAGAAAGAGCTGGAAAATAAGACATTTTTTCTTGTTCTTGATGACGTGTGGAATGAAGACCATGGTAAGTGGGATGATTTGAAGGAGCAACTGTTAAAAATTAACAGCAAGAATGGGAATGCTGTTGTTGTTACAACCCGCAGTAAGAAAGTAGCAGGCATGATGGAGACTTCTCCTGGGATTCAGCACGAGCCAGGGAGACTATCAGCTGATCAATGTTGGTCCATTATCAAGCAAAAGGTGAGCAGGGGTGGACGAGAAACAATAACTTCAGACTTGGAGTCTATTGGAAAACAGATTGCAAAGAAATGTGGAGGGATTCCATTACTTGCTAAAGTTTTGGGAGGAACTCTTCACGGAAAGCAGGCACAGGAGTGGCGGTCAATTCTAAATAG
>Ga0325405_1002658_pt1 | contig 18394 bp, 7 predicted proteins | sample PopdelMetagenome_21_FD_205663 | JGI IMG/M metagenome (GOLD analysis project Ga0325405, IMG submission 205663) | Populus deltoides microbial communities from Bellville, Georgia, United States - Xylem-Control-R2 | ecosystem: Host-associated > Plants > Phyllosphere > Stem > Wood/Secondary xylem...
TAATTCAGGCCCAGACTTTCCATTGAAGGTGATTCGAGTCCCCTTCGAATCACCTTCCATCCAACTTCACTAGTAAAATAAAATGCCACATAATTGGACTGAAAACCTCGAATTGCCTTCCATTGATACGAGGATCTGCTCCAAATGATACACGTGAGCATGACATGGAGATGATACCATTCGGACAAAGAGACAAGAGAAACTATTGACAGATGCTCAAGAAGGCACCTGTGATCATGGCCGAGGATGAGAGGATTTTATATTAATTAACTAATATATTAAACTGTGTGCGGAATTTACTGTTACTCCACGCACAAAATTACTGTGGATTATAATAGTAATTCACAATGATTCTTCTCCTATTTTTTTTTAGCTTTTCCCTTTTCAAAAATTTTTTTCAACTTTCTTATTTTTTCTTATTTTTTCATTTATTTTTTTTCAATGATTCTTCTCTTTTTTTTTTTTAGCTTTTCCCTTTTTTTTCGTTTTTTTTTCAAAAATTTTTTTGTCAACTTTTTTATTTTTTCTTTTTTTTATTTTTTTTAAAATTATTTTTGTTGATTTTACCTTTTAAATATTAACCTGGTTAAAATTTTTGCTTTATAATTTTTTTCTTTAAAATACTATGGATTGCTGTGATGTTTTTCCACTTAGTTTTTCTATTTTATTTCTTTATTTTTCAAAATTATATTTGTCAATTTTTTTTATAATATTGAGCTGATTGAGAATTTGGTTTTGTAATTTTTTTTCTTTAAAACATTGTTGATTGTTACAGTGTTTCTCCGCATGATTGTTTTCTCTCCAAAATTATCTTTCATTTCATTTTATTTTTTAATATTGAGCTGGTTAAAAATTACAGTTACAATATGTAAGGAAAACACTGTAACTTTTTTTGAAAATTATTGTTCATTGCTACAGTGTTTTTTCCCACATAGTTTTTTGTATAATTTTTTTTCAAATTATCCTTTTAAATTTTATTTTTTTAATATTAAGTTGTTTGTGAATTATAATTACAAGTCATTACAAATAAGGCTAAATCATGTGAGGAAGCACTGTAGCTTTCATCACAAAACACTGTGAATTGCTATAGTGTTTCCAACATGAATTTTTTTTCCTTTTTTTGGTGTTCCTTTTGTTATTTTTTTTCTAAAATTGTCTTTGTCGATTTTTTTTTAATATTGAGCTGATTAAAAATTTAGCTTTATAATTTTTTTCTTTAAAACATTGTGAATTGTTGCAGTGTTTTTCCATGTGATTTTTTTATGATTTTTTTCAAAATTAGCTTTGTCGATTTTTTTTGAAATATTGAGTTGGTTAAGAATTATAATTACAATAAAACTAAATCATATGAGGAAAGCGTTGTATTTTTTCTCACAAAACACGGTGGATTGCTACCATATTTCTCTAAATAGTTTTTTATTTTATTTTATTAGAAAAGGCGTTATAGTTTTCCTCACAAAACATTGTCAATTGCTACAACGTTTTTTCTCATGGATTTTTTTCCTTCCAAAATTATCTTTGTTGGTTTTTTTTTTAATATTAAGTTGGTTGAGAATTTAACTTTGTAATTTTTTTTCTTTTTATTAATTGAAAAGCTAAATCATGTGGCGAAAGCACTATATCTTTCCTCACAAAACACTGTAAATAATTACAAATTATTTTGTTTAGTCTCTAAGTTTTGGATCACCAACACAATTTTTTTTTTCGTCATGAAATATTTGCTCCATCATGCCTTTAATTTCTATTACTGATCTAACACTGATTCACAATTATAACACTATCAAATACATTTATTTTATAAGCCCGTAGCAGCGCGTGTGCATCAAATCTCGTAATAATGAAAGAAAATCTGACGAACATCTCAAGGAGAGTATCGGTACAATTCAAAATGGTTTATATGCAGTTAGTTCTCTTCATTCGTGGGGGGTCTTAAATCTACAAAAAAAAATTGCTTCTGCATTCTGCTCGGAGGAACTACTTGATTTCACAATGCGCTTCCTGTGGTTAGCAGCCTGAGACAGTAACAAAACCTTGTAGTATTGAGACCAACGGAGATGAGTCAAGAAGACGTCTAACCTGCCAACGTAACAAAAGGGAAAACTACAAATCGATGGCTAATGGTTACAGTTCTTTGGAGCAACGTATAGGGCTCATCATCATAGATATTAAAATGGAATTTGCTCACGGTATATCTAATTAATATACAAGGGGGTGAAGTTTTTTTTCAAAGATATCTGGTGGGCATCCACTCATTCATCCTGATAGGCATACTGTAGTACTCGTCACTTCTACTATCACCCTTCCTGTTCTGGAAAGGCTTCCACCATGGAATTCCTCGGTCGTTGGCGTTCTTCTTTGCTTCCAATAGGTTATCAAGCAATGTCCCAACAATCATTGCTACCGTTGGAGGTGATGAGAAAACTGTATTCAATATGTCATTGAACTGCAGAATAAAAAAGTATACATGTTATTCAGCCAGTATGAGTGGAAGTCATAAAGCTGTTCATCCTTTATGACCCTCATTCATCAAGTCCGAAAGCATCCGCCAAACATATATATTCCTCATTGCATATTGGTATAAAAGGTTTTTTTTTACGATTTCACATTAAAATACTAGATGGTGGTAGTGGATGAACAACACAGAGGAGTCATATGATGTCCAAAAAATGCAGGAAACCAATAGGATAAGGCTTGTGGAGTTATAATGCGACTTACCCATCCACCATCTGCTCTAACTGGTCCATGTCCATCCCCAGTGGTGTTGCTGACAAAATACTGTGGTATCGATATCCCAAGGAACAAAGCCAGACCCAAAACATAATGGTTTCTCATGGAATTATTGTTTGAAAACTGTATAAATGAAATCCCAATTGCAGCTGCAGGAAAGGAAAACAAGAACAAATCACACTCATCGAACAGATAACATGTGATTACAACAAAATAAAATTTCAAAACCTACAAAATCACTCACCAACGATGCCATATAGCACACAGTATGCGGCAGCAAATATTGCCAGTGGAATAGACGCGAACAAGGCACCAAATTTCCCTGAAAGATGCAATGTACCGCAATAAAAATGAATTTGGGACCTTGTGCAATTTTCTAACGAGACTTATGATGGATATTGAAGACATACCAAAGATGGAGAAAAAAAACATGAAAGCAGTTGAAACCTGCACCACTCTTCGGCTCCCTATGTGTGTAAGTCCAAGAAGCCCAACATTTTCGCTGCAATATCATTTCATCAGTCAATGAAACAGGCCTCTGCATTTTAATAGTGATCATAAAACACTGGCATTTCCCCCTTGTAATCACCCACCACTCTACAGAGGATTAAGACTTTTTTTTTTTCCAAAAACACACAATCCCCCTATGTGTAAACTGATATATGTGAGAAAAGCTTAACTATAAAGCGGTTAGCCTGAAAAGATCATGAATATCAAAGCACCAATGAAGAAAGCGTTGCCAACCATAGGTTCAGCATTTGAGATAAGATTAAATATGATAAGCAAACTATAGAAGAAAGAAGTGTGTAATCCAGGCAAGGCCATTTTAATCGTATCTCACTTCCAGGATTTGTTTCTTTACGAGGAAAATGCACTATAAACAAATTGCCAGCGACTCTCATCTGTAACCTCAGATACTTGGGTTCTACTGGAAGAGTAAAATAAAGAAAAGTTAAACGCTAAAATTCCAATGGAACTCATGACTTGTCCATTTAATGGCAAACTTTTCCTACTGGTCTATTAAATGAGGACGGGCTCTTGGTCAGAATGTGATCAGCTATTCCTACTGTGCTATGTAAAATATCTGTGGTAGATGCAGGAAGCAGTTGCACTGGCAAATCCTTCACATAGCAGCTGAGACTGCAGTACCTCAAATATCAGATAATTAAGCATAGAATAGCAGCAGCAAGTAGAAGGGAAAAAAAAAACGCAATCCCTTACACAGATGCAGTGGTGCCAACAGCAGCACCAAAAATCCCATTAAGCAGCAAGCCAACACCCTGTATTTAAAAACAACAACCGTTACGTGTTGATGCCTTGCTTTAAAAGGTGTGTGTGTGTGTGTCTGGGGGGGGAGAGAGAGAGAGAGAGAGAGAGAGGAAGGCATAGCTCTCAGAGACTTGACCTGAAGACCAATACTTCGGCTAAGAACATGAGCTGGGGGGCTCGTAGCACCTGCAAGCCGTGCAGCAGCAAAAAACGTTCCAGTTGACTACATCAAAGTAGATGGACTGGTTAGGAACATAAATACTTAAACAGGAAATTTCCCACTTCCATCAAAGAAATAGAGAGGTCAGAAACCATATTCATAATCATAAAGGGTTAAAATTAGGAAGTTCACATCAAAGGCCCTGTAAGTTAATTAAAACCTCACAAAGTGCCTCCAGAATAAGTGGAAGACAAAAAAGGTATTTCTGAAATGGTGAACAAACCTCTGCAGATGAAACAAGTGCTGCTCCAATCATCCCGAAGACATGACTTGCTCTAAATTTAGGTGCACCCCATTGAAACGGGTATGGGACTCTAACCCTAAAAAAAAATGCAAACAAATGATTCTCAATTAACAGGGTACTTTAACTCTTCCTTTTCTGAAAAAATTATGAACTCTACCAAACCTACAAAGATAAATAATCCAAAACCAATACCATGGAGAAGATGATACAAGATATGATCGGTCTGTGCGGCAACTCTGTTTAGTTTGATACCCCACATTGTTGTAAGCACCAGCAACAGTGAGGATAGCAGCGAAAGCCCAAATAATACCAACGCAGATGAGTAAGCCAAACATCTCAAGTACAGGATGGACACTGGAATGGAAATGCTTCAAATACTGCGGCAAACATCAGGCTTTATGATCTTCATACCAGGTGGATTCCATATAATTAACTTAAACATTCTGAAGAAGGTATATTACCTGACAAATGACTAGCACAATCAGCATAGGCAGGCCAAGCTCAACACAGTTGGCAAGCTGTATAGAACATAAGAAAATCATTTGTTATAATCAATCTATCACTTTCACCAACCAGTATTCTTCATTTCATTAAGTGAACTTACCAGTGGAAAGCCCCTCATAAACAGACCAAGACCCACAACACAAACCACAGGTACAATAGTAATGGGACTAAAGAACCTGGGAACATCAAAACAAAGAAGGAAAAATATCACAAAACAATATAATAAAGAGAACCTGCCAAGTTTCCATACTAGAACTCGAGCTGCTGCTACTGAACGACAAATTGTAAGCAAGAAGATGAGTAGAACGAATTCTAACACAAGATTATTATCTAGTTACCTTGTTAGAGTACCCCATCCTTTGCTATACCCGAGAATGATGTTGACGAAGGAAGAAACAATCAGTGATCCTTGTATAGTTCTCATAATGTCTACAAATCTCTGCAATCGACCACATCATTGCAACCGGGGGGGGGGGGGGGGCCATGGTGATCGAGGAAATATTAAATATTAGAATAAATCATGATTGCAGCTAAAAACAAACTAGTCAACAGACTAATTAAGTAAGCTTAACAATTATTACATCATGGTCTTTTGAGAAAGTTTCATCATTGTAATCTCTGATGATTGATAAAACTGGCAGTACAAAAGCATAGGAAGGTCCCATCACTGTGGGAAGCCGCGTTCCAATCATTGTCTGAAGCAGCGTATTGATTCCTGACATGAACACCAACGTTTGAATCACACGGGCAGCATCACCCTGTTCACGGTAACACCAAGACCAGATTAATAGATAAGCACCTGCCAACTGGTCTATAAATCATCAAAAAAATTCAGAAGTTAGATAAAACGTACAGGGTCGCCGCCCATTTGAGTCACAAGAGTACGTGTAATCAAGACCGTAGTTCCAAGCATGACAATGTAGTGTTGGAAAGCCAGCAGAGCTGTCTGATCTGTGGTTAATTACAAGAATCAGACACTAGATTTCGTTGATAAATATATATCCACTTAGTTAAAAAATAATTCTGAATACTAGCTGTTAAATCTACATATGTTATTAATAACAGGAAGAAGGTTTTAGATATAAAAATAGTTAAAACTTTCAGAAATTTAAAAGAGAATCAGAACCAAAGGTAAGAGATAGATGGTGGCGTGCATAAACTATAAATTTTATTTTAACAAAAAAACTCATGACCATAGCAACTTTTTCTCAGAATTGAATAATCCAAATTTCAATAACAAAAAAAAAAGCTAAAAGAATTATATATATATATATATATATATATATATATATATATATATATATATATATATATATATATATGAATCACAAAAAGGCAAAAAGATAAGAGAACATATGAATCACAAAAAGGTAAAAAGATAAGAGAACTAACACCAAGGAGGATTGGACTGGATGCAGTACTGGAGCTGGTGGAGTTGCTCAGCCGGAGTCCAAGAGGGACCTTTTGAAAAAGCAAGTGATGATGGAGGTGGTGCTGCTGCTTGTGGTGGTGGTGGCTGCTGGTGGCTGTGAGCTGTTTCTCCCATCTTTTTTGTCGCTTACTGTTCACTCTATCTCTTGCTCAGGTTGCTGTTAACTGATCACAACCAGGCCTTACAACACCATAATATATTTTAGTAGCTGTAAACGAAATATGACAAGAAGAAAAGAAAGAAAGTCCCTTTAGCGACCTTCCAAGAAAAGAAAATGAATAGATTAGCAGAAGCAGCAAAACGAAAACTATATTTAGGATTAAGCAGTTAGATAAAGATCTATTAAAAGAAGAATAAGAAGGAGATTGAGAACAAGAAAATTATTAAAATTTGGAACTTAGGATTACGTTAAGATTGTCGCCGTCCAAGGTGCATCTATGCCATCTAAGCACTGAGCCATAACATAACATAACATATGTCGACGTATGAGCAGAGCACGTACGTGTGGACCCTTCTCTGCATTCTTCGACGATCGAGATGCTTTCTTTCTACCTTGTTAAGTTCAGACAATCTTCCTGTCTTATCACTCAACTATCTTCTAACGAGCCACTGATAGGCAAAAGAAAAAATCTAGGCAGTTTATATATATTATATATATATATATATATGTATGTATATATATATATATATATGTATGTATATGTATCATAGCAATAAGATACTGAGAGGGCGAAAGTTGCATGTAGAATGATAGGTATATATATGTATATGTATCATAGCAATAAGATACTGAGAGGGCGAAAGTTGCATGTAGAATGATAGGTATTCTTGTTTTATAATTTTTTTTAAAAAAATTATTTTAATATTAACATATTAAAACCATTTAAAAAAATATTATTTTTTAAAAAATATAGTTAAACAACAAATTAAAACAAATACTTTCTTATAGTCAGCAAAAACTCACATAAAAAACATAAAGAAAAAAAGAAAGACAATCACTAATGTTGGAAGATATTTTTCCACCATCGAGTACTGTCATGTAAGTAAATATCTTAAATCCGGTTAATGACATGAAATTTCACGTAATTGGACGGTCCAGTCAAAGTTGCCTTTGGGTTTGGTGTCATTTAAGGTTTATTTTTCGAATTAATCTTCATTTTTCTTTTTGTTTATAGACTTTGCTGGTTTATTTTGCGTGTTATCTCTGGCTTGGACCAAAAAAATTTTAAATATAAAAAATTAATATTTATATTATATATAATTTTTTGATATTGTTATTAAATTCGGCATAATAAACTTGATTTTTTTAAATTTCAAGTTTTAAATTAAATTATATGGAAGTTGTCCCGACATAACCTTGTTAAATTGACAGGTCTAAAGAAGAAAAAAAAGATCGCTTTAACATAATCAACTCGTCAAACCTGCAACCTGAATTATACACTCTATTGTGTTTAATTATTTTTTTTTTTATTATATGATAAAAATATAAAAATCTATTTACAAGCAACTATTTTTTAATGATAAAAAAACTAACATTAAAGGACTTAAGTAGAGAAAAAAAGATAAAAAAAACAAATTGACAAGAGAAATTCTCAGAGGCCCCGTATAAAAAGAGCTCGCGCGTGCAGGCTTGGGTTGTCCATTGCGGTTGGGCTTATTATTAAAAAGCCTAAATTTGTGAGTTTGAAACAAGCCCGCGCATCGAAACCATTATTTTAAAAAAAATATGACAAGTTATTTGTTGCAACAGATGACTTATCATCTTCTTTCAAGAATCTGGCCACAACAAAGATGCTTGAAAAATCAGGATAGATAATTTTTTGATCCAAAATTTCACTTTCCAACCGTTTTTACCTAAAAACACTAAACAACATCTGAAATACATAAATAAATCTATTTATGACATCAAATAATTCAAAAACGAGTTGAAAAACAAAAATCAACTCAAATTTATAAAACTTTACAAGCTCATATATAATTATCATTTTAGGCAAGTTGAAGATCAAATAACATCATCGTAGAACTTTTTTCGTCGAACGGAATCCTTTAACACCATGATAAACCTTTTTTGTTTTCAAAACCGGTGTCAACCAACCATTTTCTTTTTTCTTGTTGTTTTCATGCCAGTTTATCTCTCATCTCCCTAGACCAGGAACTAAAAAATAGAGAAAATAAACTTATAGATCATAATAAAAATTGTTGTTGATGTGTGGTAACCATGTATTTTCTCTATATTTTACACATTAGTCCTTTATAGATATGTATGGTTGAAAAAAAAGTTTGAAAATAAAAAAACTCACTCAATTTAATAGAGAAAATTGACTCCACGCTATTTACTAGTTGTTTTGTTATTTATTATCTATAATCAGTACCATTAATTTTCTTTTTTAATTCTCTTTTCGTTCTTAAACTTGTATTGAATATATATAGAAAACTTGATTTAGAGTTTTTTTATGCCTTTTTTAATATTTTTTTCATTGATTTTTAAATAAAAATATAAACAATATAACTTATATATATATATATATATATATTTTCATGTTTAGTCTGTCTCATAAATTTAATTTTTATTGTAAATATAATATAATGTTTTTTAGTTAACAATATAATTTTTTATGATAATTTTTAATTTGAATGAAATAAAATCAATTTTTTTATATTTAGAATACCTTGAATATAATGTAATTAAATGCCTATTATAAGCTATGGTTTTTATTTTTTATGAAAAATAATTTAATTTCCATGTATTGTTTTAGAAAAAAAAATCATGTTTTTCTAAATTCATGACTAACAGAAATATATTTTTGAACATATCTTCCCAATAGACAGCATACTCCTAGGCATATACTTTTTTCTCACAGTAAATTAGACCCTAATTAGAACAGTAGAATTCAACTTTTTAAACCAAATTGGTCCGAAAGCTAGGTTTTCATATGGTCCATTGAAGTTTTTTGTTTGGTGGTAGTACGATACATGATCCAACCAAGTTCCATTAGTCAATGTACTACAATAAGTTTTTCCTTGCTCACATGCCTTCAAGATTGTTTTGTTCACTCTATCGTCTAAGGTTGTTTTTTTATTGGTGAATATTTTTTGGTCGGTTTGATTTTTACTTGAAAAAATATTTAAATTAAAAAATTTTAAAATATAAAAATTAAAATTAAAATGAAACCAAAACCGGTTCAAATTGAGTGGTTTCAGTTCAATCCAGTTATTTTATATTAAAAATTGAAACCCAACCGACCGGTTTTGGTTCTGTTCGGTCCAGTCTTGATGATATTCGATTTTGGTTCGGTTATTTTATATTATAAACTAAAAATTATATTGTTTTTTAGGTTTTTCTGAACTTTCTAATGGACTTGGTTTCGGTTTGGTTTTTCATTTTTAGTTCTGTTCTGTTTTGATTTCACCTGAAATTAAAACCGAACTGAACCAATTATTTTGTTAAATATTCTAATCAGATTAATCAGTTTTTTTTTGTAATTCAGTTTTTTCAGTTTTTTTACTCACCCTATTTATATTTAATATTTTTTTCAAAATATTTATTATATAAAAATCATTAAATTAAAGTTTTTAAAATATTTTTAATAAGAAAACACTGTTAAAAAACAGATACATACAGTACTATACCATCGTGCACAAAGAAAGTCATGCCGTATTTGTAAAGAAACCATGCTTTGTTCACACACATCTTGATTGTTCCCCGACGATGTCATCGATTTTACCGAGCAAGCAGTCTCACAATTACTCGATTGTATAACTTGCAAGACAATCCTGTAATTCTTGTCTTGTTTGCGTGTCAAATCATGCCTTCAATAATCACTCGCCAATCAAGCACCAAGAACAGGGACGATTGAGGGTTTTTTCTCTCCAATGGTGGCCGGTTCTTTATCGAGTCACATCCAGTACCAGAAAGAAAAAGAAAAAGGAAAACTAAGACGGGACAAGCTTATCTGAAACATACATGTATGTGCATATAGATCATGCCAACATCATGTCGAACTCTTTTTTTCTTACCCGTAGTGTTGTGACAATCATGCTGCGCCCCACAGAGTAAGTTTCTTGCCCTAATCATGTTGCTCGCCGCGCCAAATTTTCTTCATGTGGTGTTGATAAGAATGGACAGACCATTCCTACATTGAAAATAATAAAGTTTGAGATATTATTTAAAAAAAAACATTATTTTATATTGGAAAACTACTTTTTTTTTTAAAGTTGAAATACTTGAGTAAAATAAAATTATCCCACATTAAAAAAAATATAACTTTTTTTTGTGAATATATATATATATATATATATATATATATATATGATATTTATGAAATGTTTATGTTATATCAGTTAGAATAGCAAAAATAGACATTGAGATGTGAAAATCATTATATTTAAATTATTAATTGCTCCACTATATTTGCTTGCTGCAGGGTTAAAATAATATATCTTAGAATATATCAAAACCTTAAACTTATAAATAGGGAGTTTGCATAGGAAAATCAAGGAAAGAAGAAGATTACATAATATTCAAAAGATAACTCTTCATTTAAATTAATTTAATTGAACAACTTCCATGACATATCTTACATAATTAATTAATTCTGAAAATTAACTAATTCAAAAAATAAAATAAAAACTATTTATACACATAATGCCAAGTTCCCAATGGTAAGTGTCATTATATATATATATTAATTATGGTTTTTCTTTTTGATATTCATTCTAATATCAAAATCTATTTATTAATTTGATGCGTACCTTTTTAATAAAAAATAAAATTCTTTTTAACTACTTAATGTACAACCTATACTTATATAAAAAAATATATCGGGCTTGCGCGTATAAGCTTTTGCGTTGCCTTTACACGCGAGACAACGAATATATTTCTAAAATTTTTGTTATAATAGTTTGATTTTGATTAACCATAATGTTTTATACTCTTCAAATCAATTTTGTAGCAGCTAGCTCTCAGCGCAGCTGCATGAATCCATTCTTTAACAGCTCTTTTAAAACCATTGTCACTGCTGTGTTTAATTCCTTAACTGCTCCTTTTACAGCCATTGTAACAGTTGCCTTACCCGAGGCCAAGAAAAATTGCTCTTTTTTCTTGCAGATTATGAGAGTCAAGAAAACAAAATATATTAATTTATTCTCTGGAACTTGCTGGATTTTTTGCTTTATTTTGTTCTTGCTGTTTTTTTTAATGGAGGATAACCTTGTGTGAATAAATATCCTTAAGAATAATATTTATGCACGCCTCATATTTTGTGCTGTGTTCTGTTTAATATCTTTCTACCATACTGTCGAGTATAATTGTCGAACATTTCCCCCGAGGTCAATTTGGTTCTTCATGATCCCTGAACCTCCCTCATAACATGTTCGGGGAAAAAATCATTTTTTTAAAAAAAAAAAAGATTAAAACAATATTATTTTTATTTTTATTTAAAATAATATCTTTTTATTATTATTTTTTTAAAAAAATAAAAACTTGGATTTGCACATTAATTCGCGATTCAACCTACCTGATAAAACCCCAGATCATGTTGTATAACCGTGCATTTTCCCACTTGAAAAGATTGGTTCCTGCCTTCTTGGTGCTTATTGCATAGGCAATTTTAACAGAAAAAATATATTTTAAAAACATTTTTTAAACACTAAAACAAACATACACCAGCGCATAAGATCTGAATCTAAATTTCACCAGAACAATTTAAGAGAAAATTAATAAGACTAGTGACGTGCACCCTTTTCTTTCCACAGTCACCTTCGATGATATTTGATATCTTTGAAGCAATGATTCATATGATCGAAGAAGCAAAAGACGTGCCTTGAATTTGGATCAGAAGCATGTGCCTCGGAATTGAAATTGAAGTGCTAGTCAACTCAGACCTGTGAAAATAGAGTAAGGGCAACGTGAAATAACATTTTTGCAGGCGACCCAAGCATATTTCACGCTATGCAAACAAAAGCTTATGATTTTCTGAGTTCAAGAGAAAAATGGCATGCAATTGTAGATTTTAGCATTTCAACCTTTCCTCCTTTATTTTAATCTAAAAGTTTTTTTTCTTTTCAAAATCCATTTATTTAACCTTTTAGCCTCATGACTCATGAGCTTTACCATGGTTTTAGCACATATTACTCTCAATTTAACTTATCTTATATCCTACCATGGTTATAACTTATCAAACTTTGCAAAAATAGAGAAGAAAAACTGTATGAGGAAGTCTTAGGACCTTGAGACCATCAAAGGCGTGGCTTAATTCTTCTTAGTAATCATAAAATGACATATAAAGTGATCCTTCTAATTAATAAATAGAAACACAATCATTAAACCTAATTAAACTCGATAAATCGATTCGATTCAAAACTTGATTGAATTAACTTGGTTTAGAATATAGCATCACCAACTTCTAATTCATTAGATTTTAAATCAATCTAAGAAATTTTGAAATGATTAAGGGATGCTTATGCTTGTTGCTATTTTATATTACAATTAATTAACATATTATATTAATTGGTCATGATATATAGGTACACTAGCTAATTACGATCCCAAAACTAGCAAGCCATGTAATTTTTCCCCCTCAAAAGGAACCCCTTTCATTGGAAGGCACAAGGCCTAGGAGGTACAAAAGGAGGACACCAAACCCAACTAAACAATAGAAGCTTATCAAAAAGCTAAAAGAAAAGCAAACACTTAACTAGCCCATCAACACATTAGCCCGGTCCAAGGCCATGGAAGTCGATGGACCCCTCGTGCTCTCTCTATGTAGGCAAACATGAAAAACAATTTTAAGTTGATAATTAGGGTTAAATTTCATTTTATATACGAGTTTAGTCATTTCTTTCCAAAATCTTATATATATATAAATTATCCCTATGAGCTGATTAGCTTTTATTTTATTCATTGTGAAAAAAAAACTTCATTGATAAATGAAAGAAATGTTAAAAAAATAATTATTGATTCCAAACAAATTACCCTATACTTCAAGGTATAGTTTCTAAATCTGAATGTTGGAGTAAGTTCTGTGTCATATGTGGGGAGTTTTTTTTTTATAAAAAAAAATTAGAAATATATTATTTGAAAAAAAATAACAAATTTTATCCGAGCTATACTGAATGAATTCTCCTTTTATTTTTTACCTAATCAAAGCTCCAGATTATATAGAGGTCACATGTTGATCTACCGGTTCATGTAGTATTTTAAGACCGTGATACAAATATAAAATCAAATTAACCTTATAATTATTTAAAAACAGGGAAATAAGAAAAAAAACAGAAAAACTTTTTTTGTTGCTTTCACAAACTTCGATTTTTTAAATTATTAATATAAGAACATAAACGAAACACAGCTTGCTGTCGTGTTAAAATTTTAGCAAATTAAGACGAGTAGCATGCAAAACGACAACCACTGCCTTCAAACCATCCCCTTGTTTGAAACTTTCCTAGGGGCCGTCTCTTTTCTGCTGCTGCCCCTGTTTCTTACTTGAACCCATCCCATCCCATCCCACCCCTGTATTCTGTTTTTATATGTGTGTGTATGTGTGTATAGCGCTCGAATATCGGTTCGCTGACATTCTATATACATAGAGATTAGCAAATATTTAAGAGCGAAGAGATGGATACAGTGCTTCAGGGATTGTTAGGGAGAGTGGTTCGCCAGTGCTACGCCGTGTTGTGCTTGGGGGCAATTCTTGTTTCTGTGGCCATAGCCCATTCTACTCGTGATGTGAAGCCAAATGATCATAGAGAACGCACTACTCGACGTCTAACTGCCATGCAAGGTCCTTCAATTAGTCCCAGGCGGCGCAGCTGCTCTTGAATGATATGTTTTGTTTTAGGTTTTGGTTTCATTTCAAGGAGAGAATCTCATCTTTGTAAGAATATCTGGTTTTGGGTTCAGAAATAGGAGAAGTTAGAAAAATTATGGGGGGCAATTGCTCCCCTTCTCCACAACGCAGCTTCGCCCCTGGTTTTGCTTGTGTATCTGTTTTACTTCTCTGCTTCTTCCTGTCAACTCAGCAAGAATTGAAGAAGAAAACTTTCTACTAAGCAATTTTCTGAACTTCAATGGAACTTACATTAACGAGTTGCATCTTAGCAAGCTAACCAAACTCCAGATCATAGCAACATCGATCAGCTGTTCATCCTTTTGTTTAGTTTTTCAATCAAATGCAGGATTTTTAAATTCCATTTACTTGATCTTCTGTTCATGAGCTTTATAAGGTTTTTGGCACATCGATCTTACTGTCAACCAAACTAGCTCGCATGCCTTGGTACATGTATGTCTGAATATGTATAAATGACTGAATACATGTAAAACTCCACCTAAAAAAACAATCTGTTATTGAAAATAAAAACAAAAATGAGTTTAGTACCTGTCAGTTAGCTTGATGTACTTAAACGCGCTGCAGAAATCTGCCTGCGGTGGCTCGAGCACTTGGGAAAAATCAGCAACGTCGTTGCAGCCCTGTTTTTTATAATGGTGAACAGGAATGAATGGTCAGCTACAAAGTCTATCTTGGTAGGGAAAGCCATTGCCACAGCAGCTAAACTGCATTTACTTAGATAAAGGATTAATGGAGTAAGCTTGGAACTTTAATATTGCGACGTGACAACAACGCCTCCGTAGGTTGAATCTGCAGCCCAGAACCTCAGCTAACGGATCCATTTAAAAACACTCATACCCAAGCCTCCAGACCGTCTAACGGATCCATAAATGATTTCATTCTATCAATTTCACCTCATTCAAAACGATAATCTAATCCATAGTTTCTGATTCCGTTTGCATGACTCGGAGACAAGTCTAACAATGCAAGTAAAGCTCACATCTTTTGTTTTCGTGGCTGCAAGCAAAAGATGAATCCAAACATAACATATTAATCTGTCATATCCATACAATCTATTATTGAGAAAAAGACCTCCTTCAAAGCAAAACAGTAGGACACAATCCTGCATCAAACCACCACAGGAAAGGCCGAACACATTACAATAACCAGCCACAAGTAAATTAAAGTTATATTTGTTAGGCTTTGATCCACATACACACGAGTTCTCCAGTATGGAAGATTAATTGGCCTGTGAGGGGTCGAGGACGTGGCCTACGAACATTACCACTCCAGTCATGTCTTCTCTGATGAGGAAAAGGAATGGGTGGTCAGCAACAAAGTCTATCTTAGTGGGAAAGTCAATACCTCTCAATGCTATAACACCAGCAGAAGCAGCTGCAGCTTCTGTGCCTTCTTCATTCACTTCAATAAATGATTTATGGAATATGCTTGAAACACACAAGCCCTGCCCTGCAGAAGAGTCTACCATCTCAGTCAAGTCTGCTTCATTAGAGAAAGGCGACACCAATCCTAGTCCCTTTAGAGCGTTGGAAGCTTCAAACCCAAAGGAAATCTTGAACCTTGGAATCCTAAAGTCATCCACTTTTACTTGTTTTGGTGGAAGGTGGCGATCTAAGAATCCAGATTCAGAAGCCATTTTCTCAACCAAAGCTTGCAGCCCATCTTTAGCATCTGGAAGGTAGAAGTACATAGAGAACTTGCGTTTATCTTCCCCTTGTTTATAAGGAAGAGCTAAGACTTTAAAACCATCAAAGTCACATACAAATTGCTTCTTCTTGCTAGTCATAAACGGCACACGAACCGAGCCCCCGTTCAACAGGTAGAAATCATCATCTTTTGTGGTTGATGCATCAAACTTCTCATTCCAAGCTCCTTTGAAATAGAGTGCATTTGTTAAGATGAGCCTTGTCGTTCTGTCAACTGACCCAGGAGGCAGAACCTCTTTGATAAGGCCATTGGTCTCATTTTCAGCCCAAGTGTTAACTTCATTGGTCACTTCAACAGCCTTCACCACCACCACAAACATCAACATTAAGGCTATTAGCATCTACTTGGAACATCAACAACTAGTACAAAACAGAGCACAGCATCATTAGACCTACCTAAGGAATCAGTCCAGGAATTTTGAAAACATTAATACACATGGCTCACTCCTACTGATAAATTACAATCACTTAAAGATTACATGAAAAGAATCGATTTATCCTTTCAAGTTCCTAACATCAAAATTATTGTAATTTGTAAAGCTGAAAAAAATGGGTTATTAGAAAGTAATCGTGTACCTTGGTTTGGAAATCAACTTGATTAGTCGCAGCCTTATAGGTGCTGCCCACAACCTGTTTGAAAGAAGGCTTAAGAGAGAGTGAGTTATCCACCCAAACGCCATTGGCGAACTTCAATTGTGGCCCACCACTGGCGCTCCCGTCGGTGAGAACAACCGCCAATAACTGAGAGGAGAAGGAGCTGAGGTGATCGCTGGACTTGGACTTGAGGAAGGAGAGCAACTGCTCAAGTGTGCTGCCCTTGGACCCGGAGGCGATGAGACTGAGCAGCACCTCAATTGACAGCGGCGAGAACACCAAGTTGGAGTTGTTGGATTCGGTTAAGAGAATTTGCTTGGAGAGACTCAATGCCACGTCGGTTTGGTTCCTGATCGATTCACGGAGATCCATTGGGTTTGGCTGTGTTACTTGTGTGTGTGGAATTGAGCGTTGCAGGGTGAAAAAAATACAGTTCTTGTAATCTCTCTCTCCTCAGTTCAACGAAGGATGGCTCGTTACTTTCTCATTAAGAAACTATTAAATGCTAGCTTTTCAAAGTCAAGCAAATTACAAATCCGCGGGCGGTGGTGGATTCTTCTGCTCTCTATATAAGAGCCACAACACGTGTCTTCATCGAGCGACGACGTTTTTTAATAACTCATATATCTATAGTTATCGAACTCGATTTACTCGGGAAATCCATGATTCCAGCTTGTTAAGCTGGATTTTATGTTGAACTTACAGATGAAATATTCGACTTAGTTCATCCAATTAAATTTTCTAGTAATTCGATTGAACTAAGTTAAATCCATCAGGATTCACCTTCGCATGATCTTAATTACAGAATGTGCCAGATTTTTCAGCGCCGAAGACATCTTAAATTAAAAGCAAATAGTTGATTGCCGAATTTCATCAAGATAAGATATACATCCTCTGCCCAAGTTGCCAGACAGGTCAATGTTCACTCTCAACTGCTTTGTCTCATTAGGATGGACAAACTTTTAGAGTAAAGAGCATAGATATTTATCTTATAGAGTTGTGGAATGAAGCAGATTTATTAAAAATTCAGAGACAAAAAAAAAATGAGAGAAAAAGCACTCATTCCCCTTCCATATCTTACTTTTATAGTATTTTTATCCAAGTGGATTTCATTTTCATTTTAAAAAAATCTAGGATATTAAATTATTTACTGGTGAAATACTAGTAAATTAAAAAAAAAACTAAATGATATTTAAAAAAAATATTATAAAAAAATTAATAGAATTTGAGTAACTTTTTTGTTGGAAAAAATGATCTATAAAAGTTTCGTATCGGAATTCACAAAAAAACAATCGAATTGATTAAAATGCATAAGGCAAATTATAAATATGATTTTACATTTATTGATTACCAAATTTTTTACTTATAGACTTGAAATTTTATCTATATAAATTTTATTTTGAATCGATTGATAAAATTAAATTTTAATTTATTCAGTTAAATTTAATTAACCTGGTTAAATTTAGATGAGATTCAAAAGCATCAACCTTTTCTCATAATTTAATTTTCAAGGTTACAATAGATTATTTTAGTGAAGTAATATGAAAAAAAGCTGATCCGTAAAATCCATAAGTTTGTGAAAAAACAAAAAACCACATAGCAAATGTATCATGAGAAAATAACAAGTCAGCACCCCGGTGAAGGCAAGGCACCATGGCAAGGGCAAAATACAATAATGAAATAAACAGCAATGCTTGTTATGGTTTTACGCGAGTCTATCAGGACTGGTTCCCATGTTTTGTTTTACTGTGATGAAGATTTAACAACCGTGCAAGGGACTGAACACTTGGCCAATGAAGAGAATCACCTCAGATCGACTTGTCTTCTCTGATCAGGAAAAAGAAACGAGTGATC
>Ga0325405_1002663_pt1 | contig 18375 bp, 14 predicted proteins | sample PopdelMetagenome_21_FD_205663 | JGI IMG/M metagenome (GOLD analysis project Ga0325405, IMG submission 205663) | Populus deltoides microbial communities from Bellville, Georgia, United States - Xylem-Control-R2 | ecosystem: Host-associated > Plants > Phyllosphere > Stem > Wood/Secondary xylem...
ATTAAAGCATGTCCCGTGTTTCATATGTTTTAGTTTCGCTCGAGAAAAAATATTTTTTTAATCAATGTGTTTTTTGTTCTACCTTTTAATATTTATTTTTTTATTGGATCTTCTCACTATTATAACACAAATCACGGGTTTAATGGATTTAATATTAGGTTAATTAAAAATTAAATTTTATGATTTATTTTATTTATTTTCTATTAGATTATTCTAATCTTATGACCCGGGAATAATGCTTAACGGATTAACCTGAGTTGACTCACGTTGTTTTTTTAATTAAAAAAATTTTCAATTTTATCACTTAATATTAAGTCGGTTGGTTTATGTCATTTTTCATGGGAGGTGGATTTCGCATAAATTCTTTTTATTTGATACACTTTAATCTATGTGGTGATCAAAAGTCTAGTCATGAGCTCAAAAATATCAGGTGATCACGAATGTGCCTCTTCATGCTTGTTTTAGATGCTTTCGTGGAAATTTAACGATATAATGGGACTCTACTCGTGCATGAAAATAAAGGTGTCTTTGTCTAGTCATACTGTCTTTTCACCTTAATGTAATTTTCTATTATATTGTGAGGGAATTTTAATTAGAAAGAGTATACAATCTTCACCAGAAGGAATAGTTGTAGATTTCATTAATCAAAACTTTTATGGCAATAAACTCAAGGAGTTTTTCCACATCCAGCATCTCTTCGTTGAACTTTTAGAGATAGGTCATGGTGTTCTCATCTTCAGCAGTAATATGACGAAGAACTTTGTTGTGCTCTTTTTAGCTAGAATGTTTGTGTGTAAAGAGAGAGAAGAGTTTAAAGTTGAGATCACGAGGACTATGGTATCATGCTCATGTGGATTTGCGAAGTGTTATTGGAAAAACTTTACACATAGCATCATTGTCTTGTGTATACGCTCTACAATGTTTTTTATATTTTGTGTGTGTTCTCATGGGTTTATGAATCCTTTATAATTATTTAGGTTAGCCTTTGTAGATACACTGTTTATGGAGAGTCAAGTGTGCAATATTCTATGACAAAGTAGGGATTCTCTTTCTTGGTGGCGGATGTGTTCTTGCTCGTGAACTAGCGGAGTCACAAAGCTTGTCTCATGTCTAAGTCTTTTTTGGTTCATAAGTGAGACTCAGATGGAGTTCGATGGAAACTAGATTATTTAAAACGTCTCATGTAAGAAATATGTGTGTAGCTCCTTCTGAGCGTAAAAGTGAGAGTGTTACTCGCTTTCATGTAATTATATCTTGTCTCTCTAGGGAATTGAAGTTGTCAGTGTATATTTAGTAGTGTTTGTTTTTATGCAAAAATAAAAGAGTGAAGAAGTAGTTACATCGTTGCGAAAAATCATTGAGTATATTGGAAATTTGAGGGAGCTTATCATATAAGCAAGTGCTTTATATATTTGTACTTACTTATTTTATTATATTTTTATATTAGCCTGCAATTATATAATTAGTTTTTACAAAACAATTCTTAACAATCTTAAAGCTAAATCCTTTTTATCTTAATTTTCTAGTTTTTTTTTCTTGCATAAAGCTTTGTTAATTAAACAATTTGATTTCTTAAAATAATCAAAATTTATTATTATAGTAGAAAAGTATGAACTCTACTTAAGAGAATTTTGTTGTTGCTTCAGCTAATATTACTATGACAAGCACTGCTTCATTAGGGAGAATTCTTCTATTACTTTCTATAATGTATGGTGAGAAATTTGAAAAGTTCAATGGTTTGAACTTTAAAAGGTGAAAATAAAATATGTTACTTAACTACCTTGAACTTGGTAAAGTTTTTAAATAAAGATGTGAAAAAATTGGTGGACAAAGATTTTATCCCATTAATATGGAAGTTATGGATGCACACCGATTTTGTGTTCAACATTTACATCTTGAATGGATTAGATAATACATTCTATGATATGTATAGTTATATTAGCAGTGAAAATGCATTATGGAAAGTTTTAGATTGGAAGTACAAAGTTGAAAATATCATTATGAAAAAAAAAAACATAGTCGATGGATTTCTTGATTTTGAGATAATCGATTCAAGTATTATAATAATCTGAATTCAAGAGTTTATACTCGTATTGTATGATATTCATGCTCAAAAAATAGTTATGGATAAATCTTTTCAAATGACTATTATTATTGAGAATTTTCTACCATCTTGAAAAGACTTCAAAAATTACCTTAAATATAAACAAAAGAATATAGGAGTTGAAGTTTTTATTTTGAGATTAAATATAGAAAAGAATAATAAGTTGTCCAAAAGAAGAGTCAACTTATTTTTTAATAGAGAAAATATGATTGAAAAGGTGACAAAGTCCAAAAAAAAAAAAATTGTTGTGAAGGGCAAAGTGATTGCTAAAAACACTCAATGTCAAATTCTTTATTTATAGCAAGAAAATTGTACATTAAGCCAAAGATGGAAGAAATAGATCTGAACAAGGTAATTCTGAGAGAGGAAGGGTTAGAGAGAGCTTATTTGCAGTTGTTTCGGAGACCAACCTAATTAACAATTCTGAGTAGTGGTAGGTTGATATTTGTGCTATAAAACATGTTTATGCTAAAAAATAATGTTTTTTCATGTATAAAGAAGTAGATGATGAACAATTATTCATGAGAATTTTATCAACCTCAAAACTCAATGAATTGTTAGGAATTAGTTCTGGACGTTAGTCTTGAATTATTTCAACTCCATTGAATCTTTTCATATTCCTTGGTTAACTTGATGAATCATCAGAAATTAATTCGAATTGATTCCACATCCCTAACCTCCCGTACAAAATAAGAGGTGGAGGGAATTCATTCTTTAAAGTAGAAGTGGGAGTAAAAAGGAAGAAAATAAATAGAAAATTTATTCTGTCTTATATACTTTCGTGCTCTTCTTTCTATAACTTTAGGTTTTGTTGCTGTAGAAAGAGAAATTAAGTAAGCTTTCTAGTATGAGATATTATTGTTGAAATTGTAGGAGACAGTCAAATATAGCTTGAAAGACCAAAAAAAAAAAAATTCAATATTTGATACTAACTTTCTGCCATATTGTCTTGTCTTTTGACTCGAAATTCTACTATAAGCATTTTATATAATTGTACTTATTTTTTTATCTTATTCATATTTTTATATTATCTTATAAATATATAATTGATTTTTATTTTAAAAAATAAAATTCAATATTAGCTATATGAGCCTATTTTTTATCCAAAACGACGCAGAACAATTTTTTAATTAAAAAACAGATAATGATATTTTGAAATAATATAAAAAATTATTTTATAAATTTTATCTATTTTTAAAATGTCAAACTATTGTAGAAAATTTCACATAATGATTAAGGGCATGTTTGGAATTATAATAATGATGACGATTAAAGGTATTTTTCACTTAAAAATACATTAAAATAAAATTATTTTATTTTTTAAAAGTTATTTTTAACATCAGCATATCAATATGAAAATATAAAAAAATTTATTTTAAACAAAAACAAAATAAAATTTGAGGGAGTTCTTCCCAAATTTGTATACTCAAAGAAACAAATGTGAATAATTTTACCAAGTTTCCATTATTGCACAAATGGAAAGTCCTGACCAATTTACGGGGCAGGACTTTCCATGAAGCTACTAAGATACAACCCCGAAAGCAGGACTGAAAAGGAGTGAAGGATGTGTAGGTGTGAACGATTGAATAAATCAACCAAGCCTAGAGAAATTGCTTCCCATCGGTTTCAATTAAATAAATAATTCTTTGATTCTTCTCGTCAATCATTATAGCAGCAGTGGAATGTTCTGAGGAAGCACGAATTCTAGAACGAAAAGGTCACGATCCCGCCGGCCAATGCATGACTTCTCAGCTTCAAATTATAAAATGAAAACTCCATTTTGAACTTGACACTTGATCACATAGAACCAAGGCCACAATCTTCCAGGAAGATGGATCATCACTTGAAATTATATCCACCGGCCGGAAATGGATAAAAGCATTTTATTCTGGTAGAACTGGTCCGGCGGTACTCATTTAAGTAAGATATTGTTGTAAGAAAAAATCTTTATTTATAGCAAATCATACCCTTTATAGCCATATCATGTACTCATGGAACATAACTTTCATCTCACATAATTTGTTCTGGAAAGTTCAAAACACTTGTCCACTTTCTATTAGTCAAACCATCAATTACTTGATTTTTTTTTACCACGCCTCTAGCTAAAACTTCAACTGTTCTTATTTAGATATTCTATAATATTATTTGTACGTACAGGAGATTCTTATTCCAACCCCTCCTCTCCCTAGTTAAACCATTTAGCTTTAAATGTGATTATTTTAGTATTACAATTGTTAGACATATACTCTAACAGAGTCGCTTAACACGGCTATTTTTTTAGGCACTTAACAACTACTCACTAGAGTCATGTCTTATTGGATGATCAGATCAAAAGCTTCTAGTTTTTGAATATAAATAGGAAAAAGGGCTTGAAGAACAGAGAATTTAGAAAAACAAATTCTTTATTTAAGAGGCTTCTCCTTCAAGGTCTCCCCTCATAAGGTTTTGTCTTCCAACATTACACACAGCCTCTATATATACTACATTTGAGGCTTTGGCTTACATCACTCATTACATCATACTGAAGTATTCTTAATTTTCTTACATCACTGATTACATCAGAAAGCACTAAAACACACTTAATAATACACCTTTATGATACAAACGACAAGCTAATCTGAATATCAACCGACAATAGGTTCATGATCTGGGGAGAGATTCTGATCTGATAGGTTATCCTGATCTCGAGTAGTTTGGACTTGTAGGGCCAACACATAGTCATCATCGCCAACCATTTCCATCTCATGTGGTTCCAGAAGCATTGGGAGGCCCAAAATGATATGCTTGAGTTTTTTGTTTTTGTACTGCTTTTGCAGGTCATGGAGATGAGCAGAATATTGAGGGTCATAAAAATCATAGTCAATTTCTTCATCAGGATCTATTCCTTTAGGCCAGATTTCATCAGGAATAATCTTGTTCTTTAGGCACACTGTTTTCTGTAAGGTCCTGAGTTCCGGGAGGTTTTCTAAGGGGTGTTCATACAACGAGTATGGATGAGTTTTGTAGACGGTGACCTGTGGAAAACTCATAACCAGATTTTTTGTTGAAGCTTTAAAAGGCCTGTGGAATATGAAAACAGATAACAAATGGGCAAAAGCCTGCTTAACAGACTTATTTTGAGATGCACTACGATGTACTTCAATCCAGCAAGGTTGTGGATGGGGCCATTTGGATTTTTCGTGTTGAAGAAGGGAGATCCTTTGTGTGGGGTTGTGGAATCAAGTGAGGAACTTCAAAGTATAGTACCAAGAGTCCGCTGGCCAAGAAGACCTGAGAAGGCTGGAAAGAAAGTAATCGGTGGGAAACTCGATGGCAATATGGTACAGGTGACAGAAATACCATAAGAAGAAGTAGAGTTCTTTGGGGAACAATCCAGAGGGTTTGAAAGTGAAGAGATGAATAAAAGGATATTTAGGGTGGATGCCTAAGCTTTGGAAACAAAGGGAAGACATATCATAGTTAAGAAGAAGGTAGTCTTGGAGGCTAAACAGTTTGTCCTTGGCTTGCAGGTCAAGAGTGTGGTTAAGAACCATTTCTTGAGCAAGAGGAGGTAGGTCATCAGTAGGGAAGTCTTGGTCGGGTGAAGGTAGGTTGGAAGAGGAGGCCATAAAAATCAAGGGAAGGAGTAGTGTTTGTGTTTTGGGTGGTCTAGTGATTATATTTGAGATCAAGTTCTTGGTTCCTTTTATATGCTCGACGGTGAAGGTGTACTTGGAAAACCACTCTGCTAATCTCAGAAGCTAAGGATGAGGAAGCATCTTGCGTTTGAACTGTAGCATTTTTGAAAAGAGGAACAGTCTATGAAGACTGTAAAGTGATAGGCTGCCAGTTGGAACTCAAATTTTTGGATGCTATACTTTATAGCTAAGATTTCCTTGAAAGTGGAGTGGTAATAGGTTTCTGACTCCTTGAATGACCCACTTTTGTATCCACATATGTGTCGGTGGCCATTTTTGTCCTTGAGGAAGACAACACTCCAATATTTGTCACTAGCATCAGTTTGGAGGATGCGCTGGCCTGTGGATGGAATGACTAAAACAGGCAGATTTTGTGTGGTTGTCTTTAATTTTCTGACAGCCTGAGTCTGCTTTTCTGTCCAAGAGTCCGCATCTTTCTTAAGCATAAACTAGAGTGGTCTTGTCATTTGTGCGACTCGAGGGATAAAATTTCTGAGATATTAGACAATGCCTAAAAACTGTTGAATTTGCTTTCTCGTGAGGGGGCCGTCCGGAAACTTTTGGAGTTCTTCAGCTATATGGGTGGCAGGTGTATAAGCACCATCTGCAAAGACTATGCTAAGAAATTCGATTTTCTTTTGACAGATGAGCATCTTACTTTCAGAAAGCATGATGCCATGGTGGTGAACAATCTCTACAAATTGCTTTAACAAAGGAGCATGTGAGTCCTCATCTTTGGAGAAAAGTAACACATTATCAATGTAGATTAAAGCTGATTGAAGCATAGGTTCAAATACTTTAATCATGGCCTTTTGAAATAATGAGGGTGCCACTTTGAGACCAAAAGGCATTACTCTCCATTGATAATGATGATCGAGAATGCAGAAACCTGTTTTATATCGGTTTTTAGGATGAATACTTAGTTGCCAAAAACCTGCCTTAAGATCAAACTTGGAGAAAACTTTAGCATTGTGAAGGCATAAGAATAATGTCATTGTGTTGGGTAAAGGGAACTTATCATCTTGGAGGAAATAGGGCTGGTAATTGATGACCAGCCTGAGTTTGCCTCGTTTTTGTTCAGACCTTTTATTAACATAAAAGGCTTCATAGGACCATTGAGAGTCTGTAGGTTCAATTAAACCTTGGGCCTATAACTGGGCACATTCCTCTTGAGTTAGTATCTTATGTTCAGGATTCATTCCTAAATGACTAGTGTTCGTTGGATTGATGTCTTCATTAAGCTTGAAAGGAAGTTTAATAAAAAAACTGTGGATTTTGCCATAATGGATGAGGACATTTAGCAAGAAAGTCTTGATGAGAGTTTGAACATGAGTGTTGGATAATTTGGGCTTTAAGAAGGGCAATGTTCTCTGTAGAAGAGGGTTGGATTTCATAGAGTGAAGGGATAATGGTGTATGGAAGAAAATGAGATTTATATTGAATACCACGATGAAGGATTCTGAACTTGGATTTGAAGTAAACATCAAACCAAATGACTAAGTCTTTGCCAGGTAAAGGAGAACCAAGGACATGGGTTTTGATAGAACATTGGGGTAGGATCTGTATGGTAATAGGCTTTTTAGTTTTGAATTGGGTGCAAAAGACTTGATTATCGGCAGCTTGAAAGTATTCTTTATGAGTGACCCAACAATGAGGGGGAAGAACTTTTGGGTTAAGAATGGTTCTGTAGGCTCCTGTGTCAAATACGGTTATGGCTTTGATGGGCTTAGCATATTTGGATGTAAGAATGGTAACAGGGACTAAGGGTATTGGATGTGAAGGAGAAATGGTAGGTTGGGCTTGGTAAAGTTCATAGATCTCATCATCAGAACTTTCATCTGCTACAACAGCGATGGTATCAGGAGTGATTTCATCCGTAAGTGAGAATAAGGATTCAACTTCATCAGCATCAGGATTGAACTTTGTATTTTGGGCTAAAAAATCAATTAACTTCAATGACTGGCCTTCTTTTAGGGACATGCTTTTGCAAAGTGACCTTTTTGCTTGCAGATAAAGCATATGTTAGAAATGGGAGTGAAGTGCTTGGGGCATCTAGTGTGGCAGCGTCTTAAGAACTTCCATTTCTTCTGGCGACCGTTGAAAGAAAATCGATGGATTTTCTTAAAATGCTTGTTCTTTTTCATGGAACAATTACAATCAGTATTGTCTAAGCATTTAATCAGCAAATTTGATCGTTTGCAAGCACGGAGCATATTTTTATCAGGCTGTAATATTTTGGTAAAATATTTGTGTTGATCACACATTTTGTTAAGTGCTTCCAACACTTGATGAAATATGGTGCCAAGAGATTGGTTGTCAATAACTTCTTTTCTAGTTTTAATCTCTGAAAGTCTCATCAGCTAGATCTCAAGGTATGGATGCCAAAAAGGCATGTTTGAGGCTTGGATCATCGGGACCAGAGAGAATATGGTATCGTCAACACATGTCTTTAAAATTCCTTTCAAGATCAGATCGCAAATAGGAACAACACTTCATTTTGAAGTACTCATACCGTGCTATTTCTTTGTCATTTAAGGCTTCGCCAAGGAATTCATAATGAATCCAACCCAAAGCTTTAGAAAGAGACGCACTGTTCACAAACTGCATTTGTCTGTAATCACCTAAGGCATGGAACCAGTCCCATAAAATGCCAGAGAACTTTGCAAAGAATTGTTGTAATGCATCCATAAGGGATGCATCGTCCTTGAGCATATAACTAGTTAGTCATGAATGAAATTCAAGGATTCTGTCTAGCCATTTTACTCGTGGGATATCATCCAGAGTAAAATAACCACCGGTACCTAGAGAATGGTTATGGGGATAATAATGGCGAGGATTGAGATTTACCTCATCATCACTGCTAATTGGTTCATCCACACTAACTCTTGTGGTAAAGGTCGGAGGAGGCTCTTGTCGAGTCCGTGATGATTGAGGATCTAATGTCTGTGCTGGAGGAGGATCAGCCATCAGTAATGGTGGCATAGAACAAGTGTCAGAAGAATCTTTTTCAGTAAAAGAGTCTTTAGAAGGTACTAGAGTTTCGTCATCAGGAGTCTTTTCTTCAGATGTATTGGTAAGGGGTTCATGGGTAAGGATTTTAGGAATAGTCTGTTGGGAATGAGTGGTAAGAAAGGACTGGATACGGTTGGAATGGTGGTTTGACTGGATCATAAGTTGATAAGGGTCCTAGGAGTCTTGGAATGGATCATCAGTGTCATGCTTTTTAGATTCAAAAGAATCAGATGATGAAGAGATGATAGGGGCTGGTGATCTGGGTTTTTTGGAAGTGGTCGGTACTGAGGTTTTCCCTTTATCTCTTTTGAAGAGAGGTTTGAAAAGTTTTTCAGTGTCTGGGTTCCCAAATAGTTGAGGTGTGGTAGGTAGAGGTTGGGGGTTGTAGGAAGGGGAATGTTTAGCCTAATAAGGGTCTGGATAATAGGAGGTCATCCTAGGCTGTGGAGTTTCAGGAAATAGTAAAGGCTTAGATTTGGATTTGGCTAATTCAGCCTGAACAAACTTGAGTTGTATTTTGAGAGAATGAACCTCATGTTCCTTCTGAGGGTCAACATGTATGCCATTAGAAGCTTGAAGGAGTAAATACTCATGGATGGTGGAGATCCTTTGTTGAATTTCAACACATAGTTGTTCAAGATGAAGAATTCGAGAATCAACAGAGACAGTCATATTTTTTAGATTAGTCTGAACCAAGTCAACCTTAGACTCTATTATATGAAGAACAGAATTTTAAGCAACGACATTTTGACTTTGCCAATTAAGAACTGCTTCCGCTTGGGTGACTTGTTTAAGGCGGCCATCAGCATCTACGCCTTGAGGGTTGTGAACTTGGGGAAGAGTACGAACCCTATCTTTTACCTATTCTTGTAAAGCAGGAAACTCATCATCATAAGGTCTTGTAGATTGATACATGGAGATTGTAAGGACGTGTTCTGGAGAGGCCCAAGAGGGAGGAGTGTATTTGACAAGATAGTCAAATTTTCCAGAGGGTTGTCCCAAAATGTCAACTATTTTGTCTCCTTGACTGTATTTGGCTTTTAGCTTCTTACCTGAAGATTTCCTTTTTTGCTTAGGGGAGTCATCTTCCATATCTGGACTACAGCAAGCGTCACAATTACAAGTGTCCCAAAAAACATGATTATCCTAAGCAAAAAAATAGACAGGGAGACCATCGTTAGAGAAGGACTCTACAGGTACTGGTAGAGGATCATTAGCTGGTTGCACCATCGAGATGGAGGAGGAAAAGATTCTTGGTGGAGAAGTAGAAGATTCTCCTTTCTTAAAGATGATTTCAACAGTACCATCGGCCTTTTTAGTGAACTCGGGTTCTGTGGATTGGATAGGGACAGAGCTGTGATGCAGCTTTTCATAATTGGTAATCCAAGAAGAGGGGAGTAGCTTCTGTAAGTCCTCTTTCAGGATTTGGCGCGGGACATGAGTACAGGTGGCTCTTTGATTGGTATCAACAGTAATAAGCAAAGCATCATTGGTTACAGGGAGTACTAAATCAAAGGCATGATTTTGGACCTGGTAAGCCATTTGATAATGAAGAGTGGCTTGATAGGTGTCCAAAACTTGATCAGCACCAGTGATCTAGAGTTGGACTTTCAAAAAGTGATGAAGTTGAGGATCATCCAAAGCCATATTGAAGTTGGGATAGAAGGTGACAACTATCGTGCCACAATTGAGTGTGGTTTCAAAAGATCCAATGCATGCATGTTGATACTCTAGATATCTAGTATCTAGAAGAGCTAATCTTACTGCAATAGGTAAGCTTTTGCGGCAATGATAAGACAAGGCTAGTCGGATAGCACCAAAATGAATATGGGTATATCCTTTGGAAATCCATTGGCCGGGAAATTCAGATGGAATTTCAAGAGTAAAAAATTGTTCTCGAGAAGTAGCAGGAATTTTATGTTGGTCAAAAGAGGTGGCTTGAACATATTCTTTGGCCACTCGAGAAAGTTGTTTGATGAGAGTTTTAATACTGTGAATAACAGAAGGAGACTTTTTGGCAAAAGCATGGTAAGGATTGACAAGAGGAAGTTTTTTTCAGAGATTTTTTGGGTATCATCTAAAAGGCTAACCTCATAGAGATAGTCAAGTTTGGTAGATGTAGACTGGCGAATGGAAGGGGAAGGGGGAAGATGAAAGGAGGAAGAAGAAGTCAGAAGAGAATAGGGAGGAGGTGAAGATAGAGACGAAGAGGTCATGGTCACTCTCAAACCAGAGAGGCTCTGATACCACAATTGTTAATTTAATGGGTTAATTTGATTAACTATAGTTTTTTTAATTGGTAATTTTTTTTAATTTTATTATTCAATATTAGATTAATTAGAAAATAGGTTTCATAATTTATTTTATATTACTTTCTATTAGGTTATCTCAGTCTCATGACCATAATCACAAGTTTTGCGAGGTAACCTGAGTTTACTCATGTCGTTTTATTATGTTCTTTTTTATTGATTCTTTTTTTAATCTCTTTGTTCAACAATGGTTTGATTGGAAATTGTACTTTATAATTTGTTTCAATTTGCTTTATATAGGGTCATCCTAGTCTTATATCCCGAGTCGCGGATTTGGAAGGGTAACCTAAGTTGTCATGGGTCATTTTTTTAGGTTATCCCAGTCTTTTAACTTAAACCATGGGTTTAGCGGGTTAACCTGGATTAATTATCCGGTTATTTATTGTGTCTTTTTTAATTGATTTTTTTTTCAATTTCATCCATCAATATTGGATTGATTGTGTAATTGGACATCATAATTTATTTTGATTTACTTTTGTAAGGTGTTATCCTAGTCTCATGATTCGAGTCTTGAATTTGACATGTTAGCTCAAGTTGACTTAGGTTTTTTTATCCTTTTTTTAATTATTTTTTTTTCAAATCCATTATTCAATATTGAATTGATTGAGAATTGAATTTCATAATTTGTTTTGAATTGTCTTATATGAGGTTATCATACTCTTATAATCCATATCATAAATTAGAAAAGTTAACCAAAGTTGACCTGGGTTAATCCAATATATAGTCGTCTCAGTATTTAATAAAAACAATCATCTTAAATTCTTTTTTGTTTAGGTTAAACTATGTTTTTACTGGTTATTTGGATTATATTTAAATCTGTCAAGTCAAACAGGGGACATCAAGTAACATCAACCTCCATATATATTTTTTTTACTATTAGAAAACACATTAGCAATGGTTGAATATTTTTTTATGTTAAAATAAAAATTGATCTAGCCTACAGCATATCATAATCAACGATCTAGTCATCACGAAATCAACTAAAAAAAACCACTAAAATAATCTTTTCAACATCTCAAACAATATTGATATCAAAAAAATCATTTTTCAAATCAAATCAAACTTAAAAAATTAAGTTTGTAGTTTTTAATTTGAAATTTTTAAATCTTAAAATAATCAATTCTGTTGATGGATGGGTTTGAAATTGGTACAAATAAACCCTTATTGATTAAAAATTTCATTTGATGGTGGTATTGTCACTAATATCGACTTAAACCTAATAAAAAACGTCCTAATCATAGTTCGAGTATTAAAAAAAAACCAGAGGGTATCAATTAAAAAAAATCTATTTATAACATAACATAATAAAATGGATTTTAAATCAAATAAAAAATAAAATAAAGGGCCTCCATCCAAATGACAAAAATAATTTGAATAATGATGTCAAGTTACTTGGTGAAGTTTATTTTCCGATGATAAAGAATTCATTAAAAATAAAAGATAAAATTAGGAAAGAAACTTATTTACATCAATTTACCACTTCCTCTTTCCTTTCTTTTAAAAAAATAGAAGCTCCTTTACTTTTTAATGGTAGAATTTGGTTAAATTGATATGTTGAGTTCTTGCATATAAAAAAAAGTTTTATTTTTTTTTTTATCTATAATTAACCTAGTTGAGTTTGGAATGAATTTGGCTAGGTCACCTTAATCTTTAAAAACCCAGCCAAATCAAACGAGTTTTTTATTGAATCAAAATCTTAATAAATTCAACCAGCAATCCAATCAAGATTAGCTTTGAAATAACCCTGAGGGGTATAGCTTAACTGGTCAGGCCATAGATTTACTCTATAGAGGTCATCAGTTCGAATCTCACAAATATCAGGGCTATTAGAAGTTTACATAGTCGTTAACTTCAGGGCTTGTGGAATTAGTCAAGGTACACACAAGCTGACCAGAACATCCACATTTAAAAAAAAAAATTAGCTTTGAATTCCAAGTTTTTTCAGTCATCACTATCACTAGGTTTAATGATTATGCTTTTAAGATGACATTTAACATAACTGGGAATTAATGGATTTGAAACTTTTATTTTGAAGTTAACTCTTTGAAATTAATTTTCTAAAAATAAGTCTAAGTGTTTTTAAAAACAAATAACGATATTCTTCCTTATTTTTTATAGCTAATAATACTCTACCGTAAGGTTTTGATAATATGAGCTATTAAAAAATCTATAAATTATTATTTGGTGTAAATAATTTAAAAAAAAAATCGTATACGTGCATCCAAAATTGAACTCGAGTTATCAAAACTCAACATTATTACAATATCAAAGAAGCTTTTATTCAATAATTTAAAGTTACTCCATGATGTGTTGCAATATTGCCTTAAAAAGTAAAAGACATTAAAAAGAAAAAAGAAAAAAGAGTAAGAACCGTGTCGGGAGGCCGGGTCCATAACCCTGAATTGGAAAATGATGGGTTCAAGTGGTCAGTGACTCAGTATATATTCAAAACGTGGGTCGCGGGGATGCGCCTCTGCAATAGAGTCTGTTCACATTAATAATTGACTCGTTAAAACTTGAATCAACATATCTCAGCCACCCTCTACGACGACCCTTCCTTGAAGTTCGGCATCTCGCTGCTCTGTAAAAATCCTGTCGTTCATCACGAGCTGCTCCAGATGCTATGATGGAATGCTGTTAATTTTAAAATTGATGCAGTTATTAGACTCAGTTTGTTTTTTTTTTTTTTCAAGAATATTTAAAAAAATTAATTTTATTTTTATTTTTATTTTTTTTATATTTTTAAATTATTTTATACATTGATATTAAAAATAAATATTATAAAATAAAAAAATATTATTTTATTTTTTTAAAATAAAAAACACTTTAAAAATTAATAATATTAGTTTTTCTCTTGTGTTATCACAAGACCCAAATAATTAGAATTGAGGTATTTTGGTCTTGCATCACCTTGGATACATAGAATACGATCAAATTCAATTATACAAACATGTTTTGATCTATTCATTACTGAAACAAATTAATTAAATTATAAAATAAAAAATATTAATTGTTAATTAAACAATTATCAGTTGGGTATTTTATGCAAGCTACTATTTGAAGTAGAAAAGTTTAGGCCCTGGGCAGGGAGTGAAGCCCTTTTATTTCTAAATCTCCGCGTGGATCCATTGCTAGTCTCTTGCGACATGATTCCAATTTCCAGCATTTTCAAATTACAATTTCGCTAAAAAAAGAAAAGAAAACGAAAAAACCAAGCATATAATATTCAGTACTCTAGTCTTTCACCGCCCCACTGATTAGAACCTGATAATTGTCAAGTACTTAAATCATAATAGCGGTATTATCCAATTAAGGTTGGAGAAGAAGGTTTCAAGGTCAGGAGAAGAAGCTGAGAATCCTTTTTTTTTTTTTTTTTTATTTTATATAACCTGATTTGAACTAACTAATGTAACGTAGAAGGAATAGAAAAGTAATTTTGTATGATTTAAATAATATTATTTTATTGCTCATACCATCATATCTAATTAATGTAAGCATGGACTATTTATTCGTATTTAATAAGATTATAATGGATATCATAATTATTAATCCAAGCTCAGGGTATGAGAGGTTCAGTGTAGAATGATTTTTCAATCACGTACCCAATTTGAGAGACATTAGGCTCAATTCACGCCCAAAGCCTAGGAGGAATCAAGTCCAGCTTTTGACTGTACCCAGAAATAGTTAGGAACTACCATGCTACTGCCCAACATAGAGCTAGGTGTGGTTGCGTCCTTAACCTATCACGGGATTGGGCGCAGACGCGCCCAAACCGAACATGGGATTGGGCGCGAACGTGCCCTCGCCCAATAGGGGGTTGGGCGCGGCCGTGCCCTCGCTCAACATGGGGTTGGGTGCGGACAGGCTCAAGCCCAACACGAGATTGGGCATGGCCGTGCCCTCGCCCAACGGGGGGTTGGGCGCGGTCATGCCCCTTCCCAACTTAGAGTTGGGCATCGAGAAAGACATAATCTCATATTGGGTTATGACTTTCATGTGTTGTCTTTTAAAAGGGGTCAATTTGTAAAAACTAATATCCATCAGGTTGAAACGATTATTTGACATGGTATCATAGTCTTGCTGAAGAAGCAATCATGAGTTCAAATCTCATCACTCTCATCTTATTTGATAAAAATTAAGCATAATGTAATATGGGTCTGTACAAGTTTTAAACCCAAAAGATTTTAACTTAAACTGTGTATTGAAGAATAATATAAATCATAGTTTGGAGTTTCACTATCCTATTTTTGTGCAGCAGAGTTTCACTATCATATATATATATATGAGTTTTGAGTTTATAATTAATTTTATTTATTTATATTATGCATATAGTAAAATATAGCAGAATTCCTTTTTATGTGTTTTTATGAATGTTTTCATGTTATTTTTATATTTTATTAAATCACTAGTTTTTTTTCTTATACTATCATGTTATTAAATAAATAGAATTTTTCATGTTATTTTATTCATATAATATCAAATTATCAAATCAAAATGGAAGAAAATTAATTCATAAAAACAAAGTATAAATTTCTTTATGTATTTTTTGATAATTAGATTGAATGAAAAAATTAGCTTAGGCGAGAAAATATTAGAACTAGTGAGGAATATATAAAATAAGTAAAATGTAAATAAAATTAAAATCAAAACCTTGACGTCACATTATTCTGTATTTTAAAAGGTGTGAGAAATATATAATGCATATAAAAACTCATTGTATTATGGACCACGCTATGAACATAAAATGTTTGCACTATAGATGATATTGTAGCATTTTCAGAGCATTGTTTTTTTTATTTATTAGTCAAAAACTGTGGTTGGGTCTGGTTAGGGTGAGTAAAAAAACCGATAAACCGATTAAACCGAGAAAACCGAAAAAAAAATAACCGAAGAAACCGAACCGAAAAAAAAAACCGAATTAACCGATTAAAAAATCACAAAAAAATTCCGGTTCGGTTCGGTTTCGGTTTCTAAAGTCTGAAACCGATTGAACCGAACCGAACCGGTTTAATCAACCAGCATTTAAAAAAAAAAGCAAGTATAAATACAAACATTTCCTAACCCTAGCCGCCCCCCCTCCAACCCTCTCCCTTCTCTGTCTCTCACTTCACCCCCCATCTCACTTTACCCTCTGCCTCCCCGCCCCCCACCCTCTCCCTTCTCTGTATCTCACTTTACCCTCCCCCCCCCCCCCACCCTCTCCCTTCTCTGTATCTTCACAGCATACATCAAGGATGTTCCGGTTCCCAGAGTTCAGATTGATCATGGAGCATCTCTTAATCTCATCACTCTTCATGCTTTAGAGGAACTTGGGATTTCTCCAAGCTCACACTGGAGTATCTATATTTGGATATGACGGAGGGTACCAAAGACCTGTAGGCAAGATCAGGATCAGATTGCACATCGGTGATCTACAACCTTCTTCTAGGCGGACCACGGATTCATGACAATCATGTGGTCCCATCTACTCTTCATCAGTGCTTCAAGTATGTAGATACAGACAATAAAGTTGGTTCCTTTGGGTTTTAATTTTCTTGTTGAGTCTGTGCCACAAATGGAATTGGAATAGTAGATCCATTCCTTTTCTTTTGTTTTTCATATCCGTGGATTTCTACAACCCCCTGCCATTTGATTAATTACAATGAAATGGATGAACTTTCCCTCGAACAATCAACGCTATGTGCAGTTGGACGTTGTTGCGGTCAAGGTTGTAGGAGAAACAAAGAGGATCATTGGGTTTGAACCGGTTTGGAAGGGAAAAAAACCGAACCGAAATTAATCGATTTGAACCGGTTTTCGGTTTGGTTCGGTTCAAAAAAAATTTTAAAAAAATCGGTTTGGTTGTTTATTTTGGTTTAAAACCGGACCGAACCGGAAATGTTCAGCCCTAGGTTTGGTAACCAGACTTACTGATCTTGGGTTAGGTTGGATCGCTTGATATTTTTAATTTTATTTTTTTTGCCTCTTTAGATTTTTTTTTCTTTTCTCTTATTTAATTGTTTTTCATACGATAAAGAGGAAATAAATTGATGAGATTTTTTTTATATTATACAAAAGTTGGGTGATGATAATTTTTTTCATTTAAAGTTGGGTTAAATTTTCTTATTAAAGCATGTTTATTTTTGCGTTTAAAAAATACTTTAAAAAATTGAATTTTTTTTATTTAATTTAATTCAAATTAATAGTTTTTTTTAATGTATGTGTATTATTTTGATGTGATGATATAAAAAATCAATATTAAAAATAAAAAAAATTATTATCTCAATATTTTTTTAAAATAATCATCACGTAATAATATAATAACTAGCATATTAGCCAGCGCTCCGCAGCAAGTCAATAACAATTTTTTTTTCAAATATAAAAATGCTTGAGTTGGGTTAAAAGCACGTAAGTCATTTGCACCACCATCATCTTCAAAAAAAATATTTTTCTACAGTAGCACCATAAATATCATATAATATAGCAATACTCAATACACCGACAACTAATTTATTTCCCTTTAATTTTTTTTCCTTCTTAATTTTTTTCCTTCTTAATTTTTTTCTATTTTCTCTTACTGATTTTTTTCCATGCTTTAAAGAGAAAATAAATTGATATACTGCACAAAAATTAGGTGATAATAAATGTTTTTTATGGGTTAATTTTCTTATTAAAATATATCTGTTTTCGTGTTTCAAGAATTTTTTTAATTTATTTTTATTTTTTTCTTCAGTTCAAATTAATATTTTTTGTATTATTTTGATATGAAATATAAAAAATATTATCTCAATATATATATTTTTTAAAAAATATTTAAAATGTTGTTAAGTCTGGCTTGCCTGCTAGATCAAACACTAATAGATCTAACTTGCAGCCAGACCTAAAATTATTGGATCCGATTTTTAGCTAGACTTACTAATCTTGGGTCTAGCTGGGCATCCAAACCCAAAGCAACACTGTTGGATTAAGTTTATCACAACTTTAAACATCTAAGAATCACTTTATATATAACAGTATGGGTTAGGTTGTTGCGCGTGTGATGTTTAGTAAGGTATAACATTGGAGTTGAAATTATTTTTATAAAAAATTTTAATTTTTTATATTTTAAAATTATTTTGATATTATAATATTAAAAATATTTTTTTTAAAAAAAATATTATTTTAATATATTTATAAATAAAAAATATTATGAATCACACAAATGATAATACACTCCTAAACATTTCTTAAATGCCATTCATTCGAAGCATGATAATTATTTCATCATGAGAATAGCGATAAAAATTATAATATA
>Ga0325405_1002664_pt1 | contig 18375 bp, 18 predicted proteins | sample PopdelMetagenome_21_FD_205663 | JGI IMG/M metagenome (GOLD analysis project Ga0325405, IMG submission 205663) | Populus deltoides microbial communities from Bellville, Georgia, United States - Xylem-Control-R2 | ecosystem: Host-associated > Plants > Phyllosphere > Stem > Wood/Secondary xylem...
TGTCGAAGCGTTAAATGAGAGTGGTATCAGTGCAACACATGATTTGGTCTCGCAGCTTTTGAAGAGATTTAGCAATCAATGGTTGATGGCTTTGGGAGTTTTCATTTGGGCAAAAAATCAATCAGGTTATGTGCATAAACCTGAGATATATAATTCCATGATTGATATATTAGGGAAGTCCAGGAAATTTAGTCTTATGTGGGATTTAGTTCAGGAAATGAGTGGACTAAATGGGTATGTTTCATTGGTTACCATGGGGAAAGTAATGAAGCGGCTCGTTAGAGATGGCAAGTATAATGAAGCTATTGATGCATTTAGAGGGTTTGAGAAATTCGGTTTGAGTAAAAGCACAGAGGCAATGAATGTGCTGATGGATATTTTGGCTAGGAACGGTCGTGTTGAGGATGCTCGTGCTGTGGCTTTAGAGTTTGAGGGTTGTTTAACTTTAGATTATCGTAGTTACAATATTTTGTCATCTGGATATTGCAAAGCAAGGATGTTTGGTGATGCAAGAAAGACTATGGAAGAAATGGAGGAACGTGGTTTTCATCCTAATGTTGTTTCGTACACCGCTTTCATTGAAGCATACGGTGAGCAGAAGGATTTTCGAAATGTTGAAATCATTTTAAATGAGATGCAAGAGAAGGGTTGCCCGCCTGATTTGATTACATATACTGTTTATATACGTGCTCTTGGGAAAGCGAGGCAAATAAATAAAGCTTTGGAGGTCTGCGAGGAAATAAAAAGAAATGGTTTCGTGTTTGGTACCCAGTTCTACTGTTCGTTAATTCATAGTTTATGTCTGTCTGGAAGGCTCAAGGATGCTTGGAATATTTTTGAGGACGTGGAAAAGCAAGGAGTTGGTCGGGATTTGGGGATGTATAAAGCCATGATTTCTGCTGCTTGTGCACTTTCGCAGGATGAGAGTGCTTTAAAGCTGCTCCACAAAATGGAGGAGGACTCTTGCAAACCAGATGTCCAGACTTATGCGCCTCTGTTAAAGATGTGTTGCAGGAAGAAGAGCATGAAAATGCTCAAATTTCTGCTGAATCACATGTTTGAGAACGATGTCAGTATTGATATTGTTACATACGACCTATTGGTGCACGGCCTCCGTAAGCAAGGGAAACTCAAGTACGCTTGCTTCTTCTTTCAAGAAGCAGTGTTGAAGGGAATGGTCCCTTGTGATAGGACATACAAGATTTTGTTGGAGGAACTTGAGAGAAAGAATATGGCAGAAATGAAGGGAAAGATTGAGAAGTTGATGTTACGGGCAAAGGAGCTAAACAGGATTTAGGCCTTGCAGGATGCTTACATTAAACTTAGCCCAGCAGCATTCTTGTTGAGATTCATGATAAACCGGTTAGTTGCTTCGTTTTCATCAATCTGATTTCTACTTCGAAATGGTTCTTGACCCTGTGCTTTATTCTTTTCTCAGTCGATTCTATAACTGTTCGAACTGAACCCGAATGAAGAAAGCGATCCACTGGTTAAGAATATTACACCAATGGCCAAACTAGAGACAGTTTTTAACTGTACACATAATGAACAGCACAATTGTTTGGTGAGAAAGCCTTGAACTTAATCTAAGGTTATGTTAAGTATGTTTGGTTAAGAATAAATCTTGACTTAAATCAAAAGTTTATTTTAAATTTGAGTAAAATTTTGATTTAATTAAAAAATAAAAGTTTAAACTGTCTATGAATTCTAACTTATACTGCATTTATTTATTTTTTAAAAAAATCTTATAGGTTAATTTAAAAAAATACACTCTCAATTTAAAGTCATTCCAATTTATTTTTACCAGAAATTATTTATAAAAAACAAATTTTAAATCATGACTCAAAATTAAAAATTACTTTTTATAATTCATGACAAACATTTCTTGTTCCTTTATTGCCGTTCTGAATGTGAAGAGCATCTGGCCCAACTTGATTGGTCAGACTGGAAACTAAATGAATCGGGCCTAGTCTACAGCCTGATCGTCTAGGCAATTAGCATGCCCACTGGTTTTTTTTTTTTTAAAAACAATTTATAAATCACGTTAATTGACAAATGACATGATCATATTTTATATTTTCGATGCATATTTTATTTTTAAAAAATTATAAAGTTGTATTGCATAATTTCATCACTATGTTAGTAGAGGATTTAATTAAAAAATAATAAGGAATTAAACGACTCATAATTAAATTATTATATTACCATAACCTTTAAAATAATTTAAAAGAATAATTCTACATTTTCGAAATTGGAAAAGCTCTTGCTAGAGTGAAGAAAATAGCGCAGCAGAAGGGGAATGTAAGATCGATACTGGGCCTAATATATACACACCGCATCAGGTTGGCCCAATAAGTCATGCTCCATACTTCCTTCTCTTCAAAGAGCGTCCGGCATGTTCTTACATTCTGCACTCAGATTTCAGAGGGAAAAAAAATGCAGCCAAAACTCACAATACTCAAGCTCTTTAAAAATTCCCTTGCTCCAGTGCCTCATCAAATCAATCGCTTGTTAGCCAAGCACCTATCAACCATTACCCAGTTTCCCCTCACCCACGACTCACCCTTCTCGCCCGAGTCTCCCAGCCGACTTACTAGGGACCCAAAACTCTCTGATCCAGAAAATGGAAATTTTTTAATTTCTCCACTTGCCAATTGGGTCGATAATCCCACCCTTGAAAACTTCAAAACCATTGCGGCTGAGAGTGGCACTGGCGGGGACATTGATAAAGTAAAAGGAATCCTTAAAAGACACTTCCCATCCGAGGATGCTGTTGTAAAGGCGCTGGATGAGAGTGGAATAAATGCAACAAATGATTTGGTTTCGCAGCTTTTGGAGAGGTTTAGCAATCAATGGATCACGGCTCTTGGTGTTTTCATCTGGGCAAAGAATCAAACAGGCTATGTGCATACACCTCGGTTATATGATCTCGTGGTCGATATATTAGGGAAGTGCAAGAAGTTTGGTATTATGTGGAAAGTAGTCAATGAAATGAATGAGCTAAACGGGCATGTTTCATTTTCCACGATGAGCATTGTAGTGAGGCGGCTGGCTAGTTCTGGTATGTACAAAGATGCTATTGACGTACTTAGAGGGCTGGAGAAATATCGTGTGAAGAAAGATACGGTGGCATTGAATATGGTAATGCATGCACTGGCGAAGCAAGGTGGTGCGAAGGATGCTTATAGTGTGTTTTTAGAGTTTAAGGATTCTATAACCTTGGATTCTCATAGTTTCAATATTTTGATACATGGGTATTGCGAAGCAAGAATGTTAGATGATGCAAGAAAAACAATGGAAGAAATGGAGAAACACGGATTTCGTCCTGATGCTTCCTCGTACACTTGTTTTATTAAAGCATATTGTAAGCAGAAGGATTTTCGAAATGTTGAAGTTATATTGAATGAGATGGGAGAAAAGGGTTGCGAGCCTGATGTGATTGCATATTCTATTTATATTCGTGCTCTAGGGAAAGCAAGAAAAATAAATGAAGCTTTGGAGGTTTATGAAAAAATGAATAAAAATAGTTGCAAGCCTGATGCTAAATTTTTTAGTACACTCATCTACGTGTTAGGTCGGTCTGGAAGGCTTAACGATGCTTGGTATGTATTTGAGGATATGGAAAATCATGGGGTTAGTCGGGATTTGTGGACGTATAATGCCATGATTTATCATGCTTGTGCAAATCGGCAAGGGAACAGTGCTTTAAAGCTGCTTGAGAGGATGGAGGCGAATTCTTGCAAGCCAGATCTTGAGACTTATCAGCCTTTATTGAAGATGTGTTGCAAGATGAAGGACATGAAGGTGCTCAAGTTTCTGTTGAGTCACATGTTCAATAACAATGTTCGCATTGATCTTAGCACATACGCTCTTTTGATTCGTGAACTCGCTGAGAGTGGGAAACTTGAACATGCTTGCTTTTTCTTTCAAGATGCGGTGTTGAATGGAATTGTTCCTAAGGACAGGACATACGAGATTTTACTGAAAGAACTCGGGCAAAATAATATGGTTGAAATGAAGGGAAAGATTGAAAAGTTGATGTTACAGGCGAAAGAGCAGATATGATATTGACTCTACTTGCCTTCTAACTAGTTAAGATTCTTGATTAGAGAAAAGATTGAGATATTGGCGTTGCTAGTGTTCCAGGATGAAACGCCTGGTTGTTCTTCTGTCAATTTCTTAGTACCAAACTGTTTTTCTTGGCACCGTTCTTGTTCTATGATGCATTCCCAGTTCCTCTTCCACCTATCTTGTCAACTTCTGTTACTAAACTAAGATGAAGAATGTGATCTATTGGTAAAGAATGCACCATTGACCAAACTGGATGAGTTTTTCACTTGTATTGTTGCTAGATACTCCATATTGACTAGCCCGACTCGAATTACTTATCAGAATCCTAATTTATAATGCTGCATGCCCTTCTAAGCTTGAGGCCTATGGTAGCCAAAAAGATGCATAAACTGTGCTGTGTGACACTATTACACTGTCAAATTCCAGCTATGAATGCTAGTTGCATAACATCCCGTGTTGTACATCTGATTGTCAAGAGTTTTATCAATGCTAATTGTCCATCTACTGTGGATCCCGGCCCCTGAGTTTTCCTTCTACAAGAATATATTTTTTCTGAATTTTCCTTGTTATTTTGATTGTGTTTGTTCTCGTATCACTATAAATTATTACATTGATTTTACTATTTGATCAGTTTAGTATTATCAAAATTTAGGATACTTCGAAGAGAACTAGGCATGACAATTTTATTCTATCCTTGTGGTTGGTTTATCACCTCTGTTAGATTGTCCATATGCTCAAATTTGGATATCACGATGTTCTTTTCTAGTCGACACTGCGCTTTTCTTTAGGATATGGTCCCCGTTATATATATATATATATTGATCAAAGGTCTGACAATCAATCATCAAAGCTACAAAACAAGTTGTTGAGCAATGGAGGAAATGGAGTAATATCCTTCATATTTTGTTCATGCCTTACTTTGGAAGGTTTATGCTAAGTTGTAAACACCGTTCCATGTGAAATATTTTGGATTCGATTCATTTTGGCATTCTACAGCGGAGATTATAATAACATATAATGTAGTTTTAATATATTTTAATATATTCATTTTTGATATGTTCATTATCTAAGTTTATATATAACACCCAATTACTTAATCAGAAAAATTAGAGTAGAGACTAAAAGAGGCGGTGCCTCCTAAAATACTATTTATTTTAATATTATTTTTTTGTTTTTTTTTAAAATCTATATATAATTTTTTTTAATTTTATATTTCAATATTTAGTTATCTCAATATTATGGGATTTGGTAGGTTAACTCATGTCAAATTCTTCTGTGATTTTTGAAATATTTTTTTTAATTATATTCTTCAAGATTTATTAATAATTAAATTTTATAATTTGTTTTGATTTTTTTATATGGGATTGTCATGGTTTCATTATCTAGATATGAATTTAAAAGATTAACCCAAGTTGATCTCAATCGATCCAATATGTAGCTGTTTCAACATTGTTTTTTTAAAAGATATTGTCTTTGAATTTTCATGATCAAACTATATTTTTACTAGTATCTGAGTTGTGTTTGAATTTATCAAGTCGATCAGGTTATATTAGCTTAATTTTCACATAATTTAAATTTTTTTCACTAGATATTAACAATACCTCAATGTTTCTTTATACGTTTTTAAAAAAATTAATTCTACCCAATGCTATTCCGAGTTAATAATTTAGCATTCACTATAACATATAATATTATTAAATTAATTAACAGTGCGAGTGAAGTAGTAAAAATTTCTAATAAAAAAATAATTTTTAAATTAATGGAATGGAACAGTTGGTGAAATATCTCGAGCATTTCATCTTGACTCATCTCAAACCATATAAAATGAAATTTTAAATGATATAAAACAAATAAATATTTTTATATTTGTTTAAAATAATTTGAAACTTCTTAGATACACCGAACGAAATGGAAATGAACTGAAAAGTGAAAACCCTTGAAGTAAATTGTGGGTCAAATGTGTGAGGCCCGAATAGTGTTTACATGGATCTAGCTGGCCCAAACTGTTATTACAAATTTCACGTCTTTCTTCTCCTTCCTTGGCGCCCATTCTGGGGATTGCAGAGGAAATGGCAGTAAACCTCCAAATTCCCAGGCTCTTTCAAAAGTCCCTCTCTCCAAAACCTTACCAAATCAATCACTTATTACTCAAATATCTATGCACCACACCCGAGTTTCCCCTCACTACTCATGACACATCCAACTCGCCTGAGTCTCCTGATCTCCCAACTTGGCTCTCCAACAGCCAAAACCAAAAACCCTCTGACCCGGATGATGGAGATTTTGTTATCCCTTCGCTTGCCAACTGGGTCGAAAATCCCAACCTTGAAACGCACAGAAACGTGCCCAGTCCCTTGCTATTCGAACCACAAGTTAGCAATGCCGATAAATTGAGTGAAATCCTTAAAAAACGCTACTCATCTGAAGCTGCTGTTGTGAAGGCGTTGAATGAGAGTGGTATTGATGCCACAAATGAGTTGGTTTCACAGATTTTGATGAGATTTGACAGCCATTGTGTCGTGGCTTTTGGGGTTTTCATTTGGGCAAAAAATCAAACAAGTTATGTGCATACACCTGAGTTATATGATTACATGATTGATATATTAGGGAAGTTCAAGAAGTTTAGTCTTATGTGGAATTTAGTTGAGCAAATGAAAGGGTTAAATGGGTACGTTTCATTGGCGACAGCGAGCAAGGTAATGAGGCGGCTCGCTAAAGCTCGCAAGTATAAAGATGCTATCGATGTATTTAGAGGAATTGAGAAATATGGTGTTAGCAAAGACAGAGAGGCATTGAATGTCCTAATGGATGCATTGGTGAAGGAGGGCGATGTTGAGGATGCTCATAGTGCGTTTTTAGAGTTTAAGGATTGTACAACTCTGGATTGTAGTAGTTTCAATATCTTGATACATGGGTATTGCAAAGCACGGATGTTTGTTGTTGCAAGAAAGATAATGGAAGAAATGGAGAAACACGGGTTTCACCCTGACGTTGTTTCATACTCTTGTTTCATAGCAGCATATTGTGAACAGAAGGATTTTAGAAATGTAGAAGCTGTTTTTGATGAGATGCAAGAAAAGGGTTGCAAGCCTAACGTCATTACATATACTACTGTTATGCATGCTTTAGGGAAAGCAAGGCAACTAAATGAAGCTTTGGAGGTTTATGAAAAAATGAAAAGAAATGGTTGTCTGCCAGATTCTAAATTTTATAGCTCCTTAATATATGTATTAAGTCAGTCTGGAAGGATAAAAGATGCTTGGGATGTATTTGAGGACATGGAAAAGCAAGGTGTTTGTCGGAATTTGTGGGTATATAATACCATGATTTCTTCTGCTTGTGCACATTCTCAAGGAGGGAGTGCTTTAAAGTTGCTTGAAAGAATGGAAGGGGATTCTTGCAAGCCAGATGTCAAGACTTACGCACCTTTATTGAAGATGTGTTGCAGGAGGAAATCTGTTAAGCTGCTCAAGTTTCTTTTGAGTCACATGTTCAAGAACAATGTCAGTGTTGATCTTGGTACATATACTCTTTTGGTGAATGAATTTTGTAGGAATGGGAAACTTGAACATGCTTGCTTCTACTTTCAAGAAGCTGTGTTAAAGGGAATGGTTCCTATGGTTAAGACATTTAAGGCGCTGGTGGAGGAGCTTGAACAAAAGAATATGAAAGAAATGAAGGAAAAGATTGAGAAGTTGATGTTTCAGGCGAGAGAGCGAAATTTGACTTAGTCTTCACCTTTCGGGAAACTTGTTTAACTGTTAAGGATTCATGAATTTTTACTTGAGCCTTAAGGAAGCTTGCTTTCATATTCAGCATGAACAGGTTGGTTGATTTTCAGCAACTTTTTGCTACTTAACTCCTGTTCTTAACCCTATTACTTTCATGTTTCCATCTAGCACCTCAACAGCTGAAGCTGAGCTCAGATGAAGAATGTGATGCACTGGTGAAGAGTACATCATTTTAGCCTTATTTTTATATTTTAAAAGGGTTTTTAAAAAGTTTTAAATTTTTTTAAAATAAATATTATTTTGATTTTTTTAAATTTTTTTAATGTTTTGATATTAAAAATAATTTTAAAAAATAAAAAAATAATATTTTAATATTTTTAAATAAAAAATACTTTAAAAAATAATTTTCTCATCTCTTCAATCCTTATATTTTATCATGTTTTTTCTTTTTCCCTTTCCTCTTCTTTCATTTTGCGTGTAGGACGGGGCCCGATGCCCAATACAAAGACCGAACACCTCACAGATAGGGTACAGTAACACCTTTTATCCAATAACAGATCCAACTCCCATGGAAGATTATCTTAAAATCCAGGCCTCTCCCCTTCAGAGGCTCCCAAGTTGACCGAGAAACCCTCCCTAAAATTGTGTCAAACCCGCACACCCTTCAATCTCGAACAGAGCTTGACCCTATGGAACAAAGCAAACATGGCTCCTGAACTGTATCTTTCTTTCTGGAACATTTGAATCACAATACTAGAGTCCACTTCCACATTAACTTGTCTAAGACCCAAACTTTATGCCAACTCCAAAACTGTCTGAACTGGCCATAACTGAGCTCTGCAGCTCAGGAGGAACCCAACTAACCTGCATATGAGCATAGAGAGCGCGAAGCTTGATGTAGCAGCCCTCCTGCGTCTTAACTCATCATTTGCCAAACGATTGAACATGTTTTGAGAGTTGGGACAGAATACTACAGCATATCATCAACTCTACTTCTAAATGAACCTGATTTATTTTCGTTGCCTTTATAAGCTCGAAGCACTGTAGCCTTAATCCAAGGATAGGCTTGACTCTATATTATTTCAGTGTTTTTTTTTTTTTATATATTTTTAGATTATTTTAATATATTGATATTAAAAATAAATTTTAAAATATAAAAAAATATTATTTTAATATATTTAAAAAAAAACAGCTATTAATACTTAAAAAAAACATTAGTGGTCAAGAAAGTTTGTTTTATGTCGCGACTTCTTTAGTTTGAATTTTGAGACCACATTCAAGAGAAATTTTCTCTGAATTCATATAACCAATGTAGGAGTTATGTCCTAAGTCTCGATTAATGCGCCAAATAGTCCAAAAATATTTACTATCATTAGAAGAAAAAAGCCTCCCGTAGCCTGAAGATCCGTCTATGCTTGAAATCACACATACCTACCAAATTCCAAGCAACGAATGACCACCATCAGTTTGGTCAGTCTATTAGTCGACTTCACTCTGGTTTTGTACTTGCAAATCGTCCCTATCCAACAAAATTAGGAACTGTTTTTCTAAAAGTAACTTCTAGGTTGAGAACTATCCATTCTTGAAGTCTACAACTCTACAGGTCCAGTAACAAGTTCCATCAGTTTCCGAACAGAAGATCCACAGCCGCGCGCGCACTATCACAATAAAGGAGGGTCTAAGGAGTTTAAAAGCTTTTGTCTGCTTCTGCCATCATACAAAACAAAGGGGGAATTTGTATATTTTCATCGTTGTAGACAAATTTTTACATTTGAGTTTGTGTAAAAATTACTTGTACATAATTTGATAAAATAAATCATGGAAAGGGAAGGAGAGCGGAGGACATTCGTTTGAGTATTGGAGGAAAAAGCTACGTTTAATTGCAAAATAAACAGTGAGGATGGGAAGACTGAAGTCTATTCATTGACAACGGAACAGCCATTGAAAGAATACGTTAGGAGAGAATAAACATTCTACCACCAGTACAATATGAGAATCATTTCATACATATTGCCGCGTTTCTTTGGATAATAGAAAACCAGAGTTAACACGTGATGGTAACTTTCTCGTTTTTGGCTGCTTCTGCCACCCGAATCTTTCCAGGAATTCCTCGATCAACCTACAAATTGGAGGTGGAAGATAAGACTCGGATTACAAGCTAAATGAACACATAGAGATAAAAGACCGAGTCACACTCACAGGCCACATATAGCCTTCTGGGAGGCTGCGAGCTCTCGGTCAGGAAATGAATCCTCCAAACGGAAACTTAACCATACATAGAGATCCAAGACCTGCAGTTTAACCATAAAAGACAGCATTATCAGCATACACATTTAAGTTTAATAGTTCCAAAAGGACCGGATTGCATCCTTATTTTCAGTAACTTAAAATGTCTAACTCAACCATCATTTTCAAGGACACTTCCTCTCCAAAACCAAAACTGCTGTAAATTTTGCTCTGGGTTTTTAGGAAAAACTTAAAACAGAACCATTGATTCCCTGTGCTTGAAAATTTTATCAAAAGATCTTTCCAAGATAAAAAAAAATTTAGATCAGCTAGAATCAGAAAACAGCAAACCAAGATGCTAATGTGCTGCACGGAAATAACTTCTGCAAGACTAAAAGGGCCTAAATGTCTAAATAATTTTGTAAAATGGGATGGTGCCCAAAATCACTCAATATTGGTTCTGATGCCAACAGCAAAATTCAAGTGAAAATGCAGAGGTGACTTGCTAACTACCTTTACCCTAACTGTGAAAAAATAAATATTGATTTCCTATTCAAGTGCTCCATTTTTCTATGTTGAGGAGGCAGAGCTGCAGAAGATTTGGTAAACTTTGGTGCATGGGAATTTCAACTGCTGCAATTTGGAAACTCCGCCTATCATTATTTCTCAGAATGTGCAAACGTACAAAGGTCTACCTTGTGAATTGATTCAAGCTCCTTGAGTGCAGACTCTGTTTTTGGCACCTGAAGTGTCCCCGGTGTAAATATTTCTTTAAGTCGAACAATGCCTTTCTGTGCATAGTTTTGGGCAAACTGATCCATCACAAGTAATAATTAACCTTTCCATTCAAACAAGCATATTAAACAAATTCAAGAGTGAGATATAAAGTTCACCTGCGTAAGACCCTGAGATGAAATTTCATTGCGCATGTCAACAGGACTGCACATCAGAAATATTAATAAATTTGAACCTGATTGTCATAGTTTACTACCCTAAACTGCTTCTCAAATAAGTTGAGCTAGTAAATAAAATCTAGCAATAAAAATAGTTTTGCTTCATGGTATTTGCTACTCAAATAACTGTTGCCGAAAGGAAGATCATCTAGGTAAAAGCTGTCATCTGAACCATTTTATCATTGACCGGGATAAAGATTTTACCTGATAACAAAAAGGTATTTATCATGCAATGAAATGGGCAATACATCAACAACCGCAGCAACTTTCTGAAGTCAAGCATTTTAAATGAAATTAGATGCCAGGTAATTATATATCCTAAATATAATACCACTAAAAACAGTGGTATCTTTTTTGCCAACAACATGCTAAAACTATACAAGCATATTCTGTTGTAGGAAAGGGAATGTACCAGCATTTCCTCACAGTTGGCAATGAAATAGTTTTCAGATAATTTGGCGTTCTCTAGAAAATGCTCCTGTGCAAAAAGGGAAGCCCAAAAAAAAAAGGGTCAGATGCATTGTACATAGTAGAGGAAAAATCAATGGGCAAATCATATTTGCAGGTAGGAAAGTTTGAATTCTGACTCAAGTTTAAGTGTTGGCAATCATGCTTAACTCTGAGAAAGTCTCAAACTTCAACACCATCAATTTGTACAGCTCAAACCAAGCATGGCGGATGTCAATGCAATTCTTTATATAAAGCTAGAAGACAGTACTTTAGAATGAGCATTAAATGTAACTGCAGGATGCCCTTTCTTTAAGTTGGCTAGTACTTTTGTACAAGGAGAAAGCTATAACCATACAAATCAAAGTTGATGTTGTGAAAAGTGTGAACCATTTAGGTCATAGTTGTCATTTGACTACTGGTTCACACTGCATTCACAGAGCTCCTCCAAAGTAAATAAAATCTCTCAAAATTGCAAGCGATAAAATTTAGTTAGAAACAATTATTTAAAGCATTTGTGCCTGAAAAGATCAAAATGAAGTGGCTAATAATTTCAATTGATTGTGGAAAGAAGTCATATATTGATGTTTTAATAGATGAAAATGTCGATACAATAAAAATAGAGATGGTCAAAAGTAACCCACCATTATCCGGTAGAGGCCTTTTTTTGGGTGTAAACGTGAATACATAAATATGAGATCAAAAGTGGGGAATAATCCGGCACACTGCAATGTAGAAGTTAATCAGATTCAGAAACAAGTATCATACTCGTATGCTATGAAACTATCGCATGCAACCTTGTTCACATACATTACCTCCAAAATAGGAGAAGACGATTTCAATGATGAATGAAGCAAGGGTAGATCATCCGCATGTAAACAGGTCACTTCTCCAACTGGAAAGTCTGATCCATACCTGCCAGCTCTCCCTAAAGGCGTAACTCTTCAGCCATGAGAATGAAACCAGCCACCACACAAAGGTTGGCATGCAATGACAATACAAATAACAGCATCTACACATTAATACATCACAAAAACATAACTTGAGAGCAAATGTTATGACCACGATCTGTTGTCTAATTATTTTCAATAAAGTAACTTCTATTGAACCAGCTACCCAATTTTTTATCCCTTTTTTCCCTTCTTGCATCAGCTAAAAACTATACATTCCTAGCTCCCAAAAAGGATAGCTACCAATCAGATAAGAATCTAAAAAGGCAGACATTTATGCATATGCAACGAGGAACATTTGAGATGAGGACCGTTGGATTTAAAGCAGCTGACCCAGCAAAAAGTTTGTCAAACCATGAAAAAAAAACAATTAACTGAGTTAAAAGTAGAAAATAGAAGAATCAACAATATTATGGAATCGGAAGGGTAGAGAAAAATAGGGCATAGAAGCCGAGTCCTTGAGGAAGTAAAAGACAGCTTTTAAGCAATGAAACCTGTTGAATCCAAATGTCTGCTCTATAGGCTCACATAGCTACAGGCAGGGTCTCAGGACATTAGTGCTTAATCATGTGTTAACAGGTCTAGTCTTGATGTGATCCTATCTAGCCAGCATCCTGACAAATAAAGCTATCTGTTATGAACCTTTTTTTTATCAAATGATACACAAATAGAGATAATTAATTAATGCCCAAAAAGTTGACTTAAAAATTGTGTCTGTTTGTGATTTATTCATTCCGTTTTGTTCTTGATATGTACCATCACTCCATACTGACACCTCAATCCACAAACAAAACTTGATGTGTATTTCAATCATAAAAGCTCCCCACCAATTGAAATTGTACAATCTGCAGGTACAAATATTCAGCATTCCACTCCATGAATCTTGCACCATAAAGCATGCAAGACAAACAATTTTTACAGACTAACAGATGGCACGAAACTTGTTTATTAGTTTTTAAGGTATTCTTAACGCAAATAGATTACAGCACTGTTCAATGCAGAAGAAATCCACAATTTATCACAAGAGGCGGCATTGTTTACTCCATACTTTAGGAAAGTCCCCATGCCCAGAATGAAATTGGTACACAAAACCAGTTATACTAATAATTTAGCCAAACAGTTTAACGAATGAAATTCCACGTAACGATGTACCTGCAATTTGTTTAACCTCTGATATCGTGAGGTCCCGCATCTCAACACCGTCAAACTTTTTCATAGTTGAAAATATGATCCTAGAAATATTCAGGTTTAGACCCATGCCAATGGCATCACTAGCCACAAGAACATCAAATTCGCTGCTTGCATCATTGAACATTGTTGCCTGCAATCCTAGAGAACACACTAGTTAATCCATTCCTAATATAGATTCATAGGAGAGGACATAGATAAATAACCTCTTAACAGCATAGACATATCAAATTTTAAAGTTATGAACTATAATACAGATTACAATTGAGATCAGTTACATATGAAAAAATAATCAAAGATTTAATAAAAAGGCTAAAAAAGGTTGGTGATAAGCTAAAATAAACCATTGCCTCCCCTAGTCAACGATCAATCACATAATTGCATTAACATAAAACTGAAATGCACGTTTAATTATTAAAAAGTAACAGCAGAATCATGGAAGCTTCCACAACAATGGCTCATGGAGGAGAGCAGTTGTAAAAGCCAACACTTTTTTCATGGAATGACAGCTCTCAAGACTTGAACACCTCGTGGTTGCAAGTCCAAGGCTGGATTTAACTCTTAGAGTTAATTATAACTTAGTTCCTGTGTTTTAAAGAAACAAATAATTTAGTCCCTCTTGTTTAAAAAATAATAACTTAATCCTTTGACCATCAAATCAGTCAAGAACTAACAGTAAAGTAATTGAATCGATGACAGCTGATCAACTCACTAACAGAAAACTAATGGAGGGACCAAATCATAAATGGAAAAAACTACTATTACAAAAGTACAGAGATTAAATTTTTTGTTTCTTAAAACAAAGTGACTAAGTTATGATTTACTCTTAACTTTCAATGGTAAACTTAAATTAAGGGATAAGCCACGGATGCTTATTTGGACTTGTGCGTTCTATCTTCATCAAGTTAAAACAACAATTCTCGAAAGTAAGAAGGAATCAACACCTGTCTGGTTCGAGTTTCAGGTGGCAGTGAACCATAAACAACAGAACAAAGATGCTTCCTCCCTCTTTCAATTTGTCCCTGGCATCAACAACAAAGATGGAAATGCACATAGAAAAGTTAGCATGCTAGTGAGAGAGATATTGTATATCTAGAAATCATACCCAATTTCAAATACGGAGTATTGATTAAAATATTGTAAGATGACCACAATTGCATAACCAGTACATAATCAAACAAGACAATGCCATACTAAGGTGCAATACAGTACTGGAGCCTGACAGACCCCAGGGAGAAAAAACCACAATATTTGTGAACATTAAAAAAAAACATAGAATAGAAACCAAGTTAAACAAAATTGAAATAATCACTAACCTTCAATTTGTATATCTCGCGACGTGAAAAGGTTACAATGCAATCACCTGTTTCTATATTCTTAAATGATCCAAGAGGTTTCTGTGATGGAACTAAAGGTGAAAGTCTCTCATAGTATTGAACCTGGGACATCATGGCACACAAGAAAGGTTTAAAAATCCAATTAACATGACATGGACATCATAACAAGGGTACACGTAACATGTATTGACACAGGCTTAAACTAGTCATTTACGTTACTACAACAAATTGCCTACACATAAGGACATGGCTTTGAAATTCTGCAATCATTAATAACAATTAGCACATTGCCATTCTTACATTAGATGGAACAGTCCTCAAAATCTTTACAAGTTTGTATTCAATAAATGTTCAACACTGTCCCTGCAGATGTGGTTCTCTGCATATGTAAAACAAAATTGATGGCTACAAACTGCAGAGAGGGTTTTAATCTCTCTATCCTTTTTTATTTTTATTTTTTTACAAAATAAACGAAAAGAATGAAACAAAATGTTATTACATTGAATTTCACAAATTTTCCCCATCATTTCTTCTCAAACCATAAAGTAGCAACGTAAAACAGAGGTAGGACCACTAAATATAATGTACATCTGTGTTTCTACAGTGCATAAAAAATCCTCATGGTGAAAACCAATTATCATAAATATTGTCTTGCAAGTTTGAGAAAACTAACATGGATATCATCGCCAGTCGGTTTTAGTATTTCCTGAATAAGAGGAACTGCAGCAGGATCTCCACAGAGGTGGAGTTCATCAGCAGAGATACCTAAAAGAGCACGTGTAAATGAGAAACCCCTTGTCATGCACCCCAACATCTGAAACAAGAAGAGAGAAAGACTCAGAATAGTTAGAAATCCACTGATGCTCAAGTATGATGGCCTAGCAACACAATATCTTGACTTGGTTCACTACCACGCTGTTGTACTTTGACAATAAGTTGTCATGAAAAATTGAGGACCATTCAACAGTCTATCATCGTGTAAATCATTTGGCAGCATTATTGGTAAACTGGTTCATTAAAAACTTTATAAGTTTTCAGAACAAAACTTCAGCTTTAACAACAAAAGAGAGACTAGAAGCAAGTTCAGATTAACCCCCCTCTCTCCAAAAACAAGATGAAAAATATTAAAGAGGGAAAGTATAGTGTGTCCAAAATTGGCTACTCCAGATTGGCACGAACAAGACCCATTCATTATATTCACTGGCATAACAATCTCAGATTTTTCATAGTGTGCAATAAATCTTTCAATTGAACCATCAATATACCTGAATTTCATCAACAACAGCGCAGCTATAATTTGAGGTTACATCAGCCATTTCAACTGTCACAGCTTTGTGCTTTGCCCCGTTAACTTCCTCTCTCTCTTGCCCTGTTATTAAATCACAAGGAACATTTGCCTTGTTCAACCTTTTTGCCACCTCCCATGCAAGCAATCTCAAAGGACCACAATAGACACCTACCAAGTAACAAAATCAAAACAAAAATAATTTGAATGTATAGCTGATGCACCTCAGTTTTAATCTTTCTCAGGTGGATAGGGTGGTTAAATTGAAAGTAAATCATGATAAAAATTATACCAGAAGGACTTGACTCAAGCTGCTTCAAAGCATGGTATGTTTTACCACTATTTGTGGGGCCCACATGCAGGAAAATCTTGCGATTCTTTCTTCGTGCAACAGGGTACCATGCATGAGGACAACTGAATCAACCAAAAAACTCAATCAACATGGCAAAAACAGATGATATAACACAATTCTTCTTTGACATTTACTTTTTACCCACAAACAAGTATCGCTAGAAGCATAACCGTATCAATCAGGAGATAGAGCATCACTTGAAAGTAAGAGCTGAAACTGAGACTAAGATGGCTTCAGATGATTTCAAACCAAAATAGTAATTCCTATAAATTACTAAAGATATTTTCAAGCCGAGCCTAGGAAGGTTTAGATATTTTCTGAAAAATAAATCTCAGACCCAGTGAAATAATACATTTAGTTTGAAAAATCAGCAATGCAGAATATCTTGGGGAAATTCATTCCAGAGACAGAAAAGATGATAGTGATTGAGCTCCACAAATCAAGAACTTAAAACCAATCACAATATTGCAACTACTATGAATTCCCATACTAAACCTTGTAATTCCAATCCCCAATTGAAAAACGAAGCCAGGTTCAGTTTTATAAAAACCCCCCAAAAGTAGAAAAGTGAAATAACGAATCCATCAGAGCATTATATTCCAAATGAACTATATAATGAATGGAAGTTCAATCCTTTATTACATAATTTCATGTACAAACACATTAGCTTTCAGTTTTTAATAAAGTAACAAAGTTGTTGCAAAATTCAACCAAGAAAACAAATCTTCGCGTGAGAAATCAGCAAGAAAAAAAAAGGGAGACTTTCTTACGTCAAATCCAAAAAATCAAACTTGTGGGCACGATTGTCGTTGCTGGTGCTGTACTCCCTTAACAAATTGCAAACACCAGCTAGAGCTCCAAGCCTTGATTCTACATGTGGCCGGCATGGATCCAATTTATCTGCTAAACATTTAGAGAAATAAAAAAAAGAACAACAACATAAACAACTCAAAAGAAAAAAACCAATATTCTTCAAAAACCAAGAAATCACACTCTACAAGCTATTAAAAAATTGCTATCTAAAAATAACTACGAAACAAATTCAATCAACCATAAAAGAGAAGAAAAATAAACCTTTTAGAATGCCAGAAACTCCCAAAGTTGAGACCTGTCGATGGCGAAGTAAGAGAGCAGCCATTTATTTTTAAATTACTAGCTGGGTTGATTAAAAGAAAAACATTAGAGCTTTGAAAAATGAAAAAGCAACAAGATGAGCTGCTTCCCGTTATGCATAAAAGGGGAGAGAAACAACAAAAGCAACGAATTTAGAGGGCAACATGCGGTTGATGGAAGAATAGAAAAGTTCTGGTGCTGTGAGTGTTGGCCACTCCAGCTGCGAAACTCATTAATTTGTGAGTTTTGCGGTATTTAATGCTTTCCGTGATCCTAAAGCTCAGGCCAATTATATATTTACCTTACTTCGGATTTAGGGTTGTTTTGTTTTGTTGTCTCGAGAAGGGCTAGCCCAGTCCATACTCCTAAGCCCAACTCTGTTTGAAATAGTTTGCCTTCTCTTAAAATCTTTTAATAAAGGCATAATCTCGAAAGGACACTCATTTAAAGGGCTCGAACTAGCCCATATTATTGCTCAGTGGGCTGTTGTGCTGATTGTTTCTGAACCAGAAACCATGATCTTTCTTCTCTTCCCACATGCACTTTCAAACCAGGTTTGTAGATTTTAACGTAGGAGGAAGAAATCAGGAAGATTATTGTTGACAGCCAGTAGATTTCGCAATATTCACCTACGCTGTGCACTAATGCACTGGGAGTTCGAAATGTAACCTCCGCTGTGCCTCTGCTATATATGAAGTCATTACATCCCATGACATGATGAA
>Ga0325405_1002665_pt1 | contig 18375 bp, 10 predicted proteins | sample PopdelMetagenome_21_FD_205663 | JGI IMG/M metagenome (GOLD analysis project Ga0325405, IMG submission 205663) | Populus deltoides microbial communities from Bellville, Georgia, United States - Xylem-Control-R2 | ecosystem: Host-associated > Plants > Phyllosphere > Stem > Wood/Secondary xylem...
CATTTACAAAAATTTGGATCGATTTACAGTATAGTATATAGTATAATGCGGGCCAACTAACTATACATGTGAATGAATATAAATATTCTAAAATTTTATTTTATAAATAACAGGAAGAATATAGATATAATAGATAGCTTGCTAATGACTTCTGGGTGCCAATTGCCGTCCCTAGAGCCAAGAAAGACGTAGTCGAATTTGGTCCGTGCGTGAAACGAAGGATATAGAGAAGAACACGATGCTCTTCTTCCTTCAATCATCTTTATGACTACATCTTCTTTACTTCCGTTCATTCAATTTCTTTTCAATTTTGCCCCTGCTCCTCATCCTCTTCCTACTACCACTCCTCCTATTAAATTTCTGAAGAATAACAGCCAATCAATCAATCAGTATTAACTAAAAAAATAGCTCTCTCTCGCTCTGAAGAAGAATTGATTGCTAAACAAATGTCAGGTGAAGCGGCGGCGTCGTCTTCTGGAGTGGTTTTACAAGGACTCGACGATGTTGAGGAATTCATTTGGGTCTGTCCGTCTGTCTTCCTATTTTCTTCTTCTTCTTCTTCTTTTTACAAAAAGAGAAAAAAGAAATATAATTGTCGTACTGTAATTTTGCAAGAATAATTAGTTTCTGCCAAAATGTGGATAACATACCATTAGATATCTTATATATATTTGAGATTTCTTGTTTTTGATAGACTACTGTGATTTTCCTTTTCCCACGCGTTTTTGACTGATTGCCTGCTGAGAAAATGTGAAAAAGAAAAAGGAGAAAATTGAAGTATAGTTGTTGATTTAATTATTTTTCTTTTTTAGTTTTTTAGCTGAGAAAACAAGAATTCTGACCTGATCAAATGTATCTGTATACTACAACTGTTGGTCTATTTTTAAAGTGTTGTTTCTTTTCTTTTCTTTTTTATTTGTGGCAACGTAGCACGTGAATAATATAATATTTTCTTGGAAACCAAACATCTTATTTTGATTGTTTCCTCACTGAAATTTTGTTTTGTTTCTTTTCTTCGATAAGTGTTTGATAGTTTAGTAGAATCTGTGAAAGGACAATAAGTGTTTATATTGCTGAGAAATCCAATGATAAAAAAACATGAAGCAAATTTGATGTCTCTATTTTTCTAGCAAAAAAAAAAAAAAAACTTGATAGAAAACTGGAAAATAATCTGCCTTCATTACTTACTCAAGTAAGGAATGGACATTTTTATTAATACAAGTTTCTGCTATTTTTTAGAGACAAATTACAGTTTCCAAACAGCTGTTCCTATGATTTTTTTTTCTTCTTCTGTGTGTGTATTGTGAAATCTGTTAGATAAAGGTTCTAGAATCTAGTTACTGTCGGGCCTAAACTTTGCATCCAATTGGGAGATAGGATTTTGTTTCATTGATGTGCTGCTCTTTCTACAAAATTATCTTTACATCATGGACTTTTTATTTTCTTGTTGAAAATGTAATACACTGTATTTTTGGATCTGAATGAGAGAATGTTAAAATGCAGGCAAATGAAGGAGAGGGTTCGTTGCCATGGGACCGATTCAGTCATGTTTTTGATCTTGTGCAAAATGGAAACAAGGCATTCCGGGAGAATCATTTTGAGGAGGTGATTTTTTTCCCTCTAACTGTCTGTGCCTGTTCTCCACTTCCATTGTATCTCAAATGCTTCTAATGCTATGGAAAAATTGTCGAAGGTTTTTTTTAAATGATAAATGAAAAGGAAAGATGAGAAGGTGCAAGGTAAGGTAATGGGTGGGTTAAGTTAATTACCTTGTAATCAAAGGTAAGCTTTACTTATAGTGCAAAGAATAGTTGAATACTGATGGTTGAACAGTAATCCAAGGCTTAGCAACAGTATTCTTTTTCAATTTATGCAAGCTTGTTTTGCGAGTAAATATGAACGTGTAACAGTACAGAGAGATGAATTGTGAGTTTTGTGAGAATTGCATATGGAATTGTGAAACAATCACTTCAACTGACCACTACAGTGGTTTGCCATGGCAGCACTAACCCCTTATTCCAGGTTGCATTTTCTACATACATCTTTCCCAGTCCAAGTTGCCTTATTTTTATGTTGCTCTTTTGTTACCAAACCTCAGCAGAAATGTTAGTCGAACTCCAGAGCTGCACTCTACAATGATATGATTAACCAGTGTGGTTTGCTGATGAAATGAAAGGAAAAATGAATTTTCTTTTCTTTTAAAAAATAGTACAGTCAATAACATCCAAATTACCTTTAGATTATTTAAGCATGCGGAGGATTTTTTTCTGTTGTGGTTCTTATCTTTCCCCCCATTGAAATTAAAACATTATCATAGTCCTTAGTCCCAAAGGAAGAGGTACCAGGAACCATATATATGGAGTTATTTGGTATCTTATTCATTGGTTCTAAGGTTTTAGTAATGCTAGCAAATGGTGCTCGTGGTCAGGGAGATGGTGATTTGAGAATCTTAGTGGAGTAGAAGTGCAGGCAACAGTTTTTGTTATGTTTACCCTTTAAAAGGTAATACTAACTCAAATACACCCTGATGTTCATAGAAATTCTAAATATTGTTTTGGAAAAGAAAATTTTCAAATCTCTCTTTCATCATGTATATAGTTATGGTCATCAATACTAACTCATACTCAATGAACCTAATTTTCCTTTAGTTTCTATTCCTCTGTAGTGGAAACTAGAATTGTAAGAAATCATCCAAAGCTTGCTGCTTTTGTTTTGTCATATTTGGTGTATAAGGATGGACAAGGGTTAGGAATTTGAGTGCATGATGATTTTGAACTTTTGCAATTATGCATCTCCAAAGAGAATGAATCTGTCAGTATGGTATGCTCTCTTAAGAAATGCAGCCAGTTTGCCTTAATCTGGAAAAAAAAAAGAACTAAAAAAACAGAGACAAACGTTAACTACTGAAAGAGGTTCATTTATTACTGATTTATCAGCTCTACTTGAAAATTAAATATTTCAAAAATAGGCAAATAAAATTTATATCTCGTGTCATAATGCTGTGTTAATGTACTACAAATACATTGCTGATAATTCCAGTCTCTTGCTCAGGCAATCAATTATTACTCAAGAGCCAATAACATTAAACCCGGTGATCCTATTATTCTTGGCAACCGTAGTGCTGCTTATAGCAGGTTTGCTTTTACTGATAAATTATTTCCTTTAATTATTTATTTGGTTTGTTCCATTTATTGTGAAGGTGGTCATTCAACTATCTTCTTGAAGAATTTTGCTCTAAATTTTAATTACTGCCACAACAACCTTTTGTTTAACCAGGGTCAGCCATTTCCTGAAACAGAGACCTGCATCCACTTCTGAGCACACACCATTAAATGGGCTGGATCCTACTATACATGCTGAAGTACGTACCAGATGTTTCTGATCTAAATTTCTGCGCTATTCAATGTTCTAACTGGGAAAGCATGTTTAATATATTTCAGCTTGCATTGAAGGATGCCGAGAAGGTAATAAACCTCAGAAACAATTCAGTGAATCCATACATCTTAAAGGCCAATGCTCTTATATTGGTAAGTGCAGTTTGTTCTTTATCTTTTCTGTTTTGAAGCGAGCCTAGCCTAGTTCTCTAGGACTCATTCTCTGCGTATGCTTTCTCTCATTTTTGTGATTAACATTCAAACTCGGTGAATGGGCAGCTGGAAAAGTATCAGTTGGCTCAGGATGTTGTTCTTTCAGGTCTTCAGGTTGATCCTTTCAGGTATTATGTTTTTTACTTTCACCATCCCTTTTCTCTTCTTCTTTTGGTTCTCTTAGCACTCATGGTTTTCGCAGATAGGTACAGAGCCCTAATTTTCTTTATTAACTCTCAGAAAGTGGTGGAGATGTTGAGTAAAGAGTTTGATTAATACTTAATTGGCTGTAGATTGGTCACATTATTATCTTTTCACCTATTTGATACAACATATACCTTTTATTATTCATGCTAAGTGTTCTGGTAATATGTAGCAATCCTCTTCGTGTTTCTTTACGGAATTTGGAGAGAATGCTGGGCAGTATGATGAGTAAAAGTCTTGGGAAACCAGAACGTAGTGATGAATTTGATTGCACTCTCTGCCTGAAGTTACTATTTGAACCTATTACAACTCCCTGTGGGCATTCCTTTTGCCGCTCATGTCTTCTCCAGTCAATGGATTGTGGTCAGTGTTTTGCTGTTTTATCTTTGTATTTTCAGCCGTGGCAATGCATCTATTTACTAATTTTTTTGCTAATGCTTTTTTAAATGCTAGGTAACAAGTGCCCATTGTGTCGAACAGTTCTCTTTATCAGCCCTAGAACATGTTCAATCAGGTGAGTTTAGTCTCGGGTTATAATTGCTAGAAAATATATAAAAGAGAACCATTCCCAAGTCATTTAATGGCTTAAACTTTTAGGTTTTGTGGTTCTTTGGCCTAGTAGGCATGACTCGTTACTTAAAAAATCTTACCATGTGTATCCTCTATTCTAATCAAAATTAAATTAGCTCATGCTAGTGGTGTGCCTATGCAAGTTTAAAGCACATAAGGTTTTCACTCCAAGGGATGTGTTAAAATATATGATGTTAAACCATTCTTGAACCTCACTTAAGCTTAAACCTTCATTTTGAGTGGTTCTTTATCAATAATAATTAATTACAAATATGAAAAATGGGAGAGGTTGGCCTGTGGAGCCAAAAAGCGTCAATCACTAACCCTCAATCCCAAACACACACATGGGTAATAGGATAATGAAGATCATCACTATTTGCATGACCATGTCCAAAACAATTTGTTGGAAAGTAGGTTCTTTCTCAAACTGTGGGAAAACCAGTTACTCTTTTCATTAATGGTACAGCTCTTAAAGAATTGCAACACATTTTCCAGACTTGAGTGATTGATTGTTTGAGAAATTGTTTTAGTGGTCTTATTTTCTGTTTGTCTTCTAAATATTGGATTACCAACACTTTCAATATTGTATTGTTTTATGCATATTAATATATTTGTATCATTTTCTGTTCATATTTAAATAATTGGGAACAACATTTTTGATGTTATATTGTTTTTTTCTGATCAATATGTGGTGTGTTGTATTATGATTTCCGCTTTTTATAACAATTAAACTTTTATCAGTGTGACCCTAAACAACATTATACAGAAGAACTTCCCAGAGGAATACGCTGAAAGGAAGTCCGAGCATGACTGTTTGACAAACTTTGGTGTTGATTTGATCCCTCTTTTTGTCATGGATGCTGTTATCCCGTGTCAGAAGTTTCCACTCCGCATATTTGAACCACGATACAGACTGATGGTAATTTGGTTGTTCCTTTGCTTAGATAACACAAGATACCTGATCCTACCTGATATCATGCAGGATTTCAGTGCTCTTTTATTTTGATTTCTGATACTGGTTCTACTTTATAGTTTGAAGGATATTTTGTTCTCACACCTGAGTTTGGTTAAGTTTTTCATAAATTCTCAAGTTCCTAGCATAGTTGGACTTGAGTCATGTGCTTCTACCTTCTAAACAGTATCCTCTATGGAGCATATTTCTAATGGATAGAGTAGAGCATGGAGGGACAGCTGCTTTATGGCATCATCAAGCTGTAGGGACTATTGTGTAGATTTTAGAGGCACTGGGACTAAAGTCCAACAGCAGTAAAACCTCAAGCAGTTTAAATAATTTAACCATTGATTCTGCACATTATTTTCTGTTTTATAATGTATTTTGTTTTCAACCTGATAAAAAAGAATAGAGAATATGGCCCTTGTTTGACTGCATTTTTTTTTTTTTTTGCTTGGCTATCTCACATGTAATTTTTGAACTCTTCGTTTGATTGCAATAGCACATGCAAACTAGAACTAGTTAACCATATTTTAAGCTGAACCTAACATCTGGAAAAAGTTAGGAAAATCATGAGTAACAAGAGAATTGAAGCAAGAAATTTTCAGGTAATTGGCTATGTAAAATATCCTAGTGGTTTAAGTTACGTGGATAAAGATCTACCCCTGCTGTGCTGTTGCATTTCATTGTAGAGCTTATGTTTCATAATAAATGATGATTTTTGCAGGAACCGTTCCATTATTTTGGAAGCTTGACATTTTTAGCTGCTTTGCAATGGACTTGGCTAGATTTGTAAAGATATATTCTTTGAAGAACTCATGCATCTTGTAGCTTATGAAGAATTTTATGTCTTTAAAAACCCCAATTTAGTTAGTTCATGCATGCATTTTGTTGGCACATTCTAAATGCAGTAAGCTATGTAGTTAGCAGCGAGATACATAAAGATGGACTGTATTAAGACCTGCATCTTGGTAATAAGATTGATATATATGACTAGAAGTCCATATTAGTTGGTGTAAAATGATTTGAAGTGTTGTGTTGCTTTTCTTTATTTATTTTTCTCTTCTCTTCTAAAATAACTTGAAGCTGAAAAGCTTTTGCATCTCTTTTTCTATTTTGGCCTGTATATAATGATGGTCATTGTTCTTTCTTTCAGGTCAGGAGGATCATGGAAGGAAATCATCGGATGGGAATGGTAGTAAATTGTTGATTGACTCTTTTTTTGTTTCCTTTTATATTAATGTACATTAGGTTGACCAAAACCCCTCACTGTTCTGTACTTTGGTGTGCATTATGTAGGTTATCATCGATTCTGCTTCAGGCTCAATAGCTGATTTGGCTTGCGAGGTGGAGATTACTGAGTAGGTGTTTGTACAGTTATCAAAGTGTAACCGTGTTATCTTTTTCTGATAAATTTTTTTTTTCATTTTTTTTGCTTTTGAATCTTTACTTCTGTTGTTGTTTTCTGAATAGACAAGTTGCTATCCTGTAGGTGTGAACCACTTCCAGATGGGTGCTTCTATCTAGAGGTGAAAATATCATCTCTCTTTTTCACATACAAACTATTTCATCTTATGCCTTTCTACTTTTCAAACAGGAAAATGCATCAGCATTTAACTCTCTAGCATTTATGAACTTTAGGTTAACTTCTTCATATTTCTTTCTTAGGTGAAAACGTTTTGTAGAAGTTGAGCTATCACATATCCAAATAAAACCATATTTGTTATTTAGGGCACCTAGATCTTGGAAACGTTTCATTTACTCTTAATTATACCTGTCAAATGAAGACGAGTCTGTTCATTTTCCTTATTTGGAGCCAACTTTTGAAGAATATATTTATTGTGTTGAATATTCCTCACATCATGCAAATTATCTGCTGCAATCCTATTTGTTCAGCCTTAGCCAAAGCTTCCCATGATAAGAGCAGATCATTTTAGTTGGCAAACTGATTCTATAAACAAAGTACACAATTTTGTCATGCTATAGTAGTAGAATAACCAATCTTCCTTCCTAAATATGATAATGGGAGAGAGAGTTCATGATTCTTTTGTACTGAAGGTAATTGAATAACACTTGGAACTTGTAATTTGATAATTCATGACAGATTTTGCTGCTAAAGGGTCTCATTCAATTAATGTGTATATTCCTGTCTGCAATGTGTCTAGCTGTAGTTTCTGTCTCCTTATGATTTATAATTTATCTGTTCATCTCATAAAGTGTAATTTCATCCAGGTTGAAAGTCGCCGAAGATTTAGAATCCTTCAATCTTGGGATCAAGATGGGTGAGCAGCATCTTCTTTTGATTATCATATCGTCTATTTACCTTTGTTATGTTGGCATCAATACTAAGCTTTTAGCTTTGTAGATGAGGTTTATGTGTTTCTATTCTTTTTATATAGGTATCGTGTTGCAGAGATAGAATGGGTACAGGATAATTCACCTGAAGGGCTGGAACAGAGAACTAAAGTATGCTTCTTCTTTCTTTTTCCCAGCATATAATCTGTATCTTATCTAATCTGTGTTTGTGTGTCTCCTCTTCTTTCTTTTTTCTGGCACCCAAGTGACAATGAAAATGTAAAATCAGAATTGGTGGGTTAAGACTGTATATTACAGGATATTCGATCAGAAGGGGAGCAGTAAAAATAAGCATGCTTATTTGGCATCTAATCTCTCTCTTTCTCTCTGTGTTGTGCTCCCCTTTTCCTTTATTTTCTGGTTTTGAAGTGACAATGAGAATGCAAAGACTTGCTTAAGAGTGATCCAATCTTTAGCACTGCTCAATACTTTCTTTAGGTGCTAACAAAATAACCAGTTTTCAGTGAGTTCTTCAACCAGCAATTTTTTGGAGCACCAGTATGAATGCAGGATGATACCAGACACGGGCATTTATTATATGGTACAATTTGGTGGTGTCTTCTTGGATTAATTTTTTCATGTTTCCAGATGCAGGAACTTACAAATAGTGCAGCAGAATATGCTCAGTCATGGTTAAGGAGGGCAAAGGAAGCTGCAAGACAAGGTAAACACTTGGGATCAAAGCTAGGGAAAAAATGCTACTGTGATGTTCTGTTTATTTGCTCCATTTCTTGTTACACACGGGTTGATAGTGATGGAGGATTGATTCTTCAGTTGGAAATTGTTATCAATTCCATGCTAAATCTCATTTATAGATTTAGTGAAATCGTGAAAGAAGCATGGAATTGATAACAATTTCCAACTGAAGAATCAATCCTCCATCATTATCAACCCTGGCTTAAATTTCTGTTAAGTTTGTAACAGCTGCTGAAATTTATTTATCACGATTTCACTACATGCAAAATCTCATGCTAGTGTTGAGTTTGGAGGAAAATTCATTGATACAGATACTGAATAACCATTATAAGAATTGTATCCACACACCTATATATTGTACATTAATGTATTTATTTTGTACTGGAGAAAGTATATTATATGCTTACCCATAACTCAAAAATTGAATTTTCATGTCAAAATATCTATCCATATACTCCTCTTCTGCATTGTTTATGGGGTTTTGTTGAGTAATGGAGGGTATAGTTACCCGTGCAACCTTTAATGTTGTTTTGTTTAATTTTAGGATCAGAGGAACTATTAAGAGGGTAACAATTGCCCTCCAAAATGTGGGTAATTGTTACCCTTACCTTCTAATTATTATATATATATATATATTTTCTGTCTTTCTCTTAATTTCTTGTAGCAAAAGGTAGGCAAATGTTTGCCTGTGTTTTTCTCTTGCATCACTAATAATATTTTGATCTTTTCTCTCTGTTACTTCTGACAATTTGCCCTTAAATTTATTAACAAATCAAACATTCTCTAGAACTAGTTTTTACATCCCTAACAATTGCTCCTGTGATAAACTTAACCCAAAAGGCATCCTTAGCTTTTAAAAAGAAGGCCTCAAGAAAAATTTTAACAACTCCAACTTGGATAAAGACTATATCATATATGAACTTCACTTATATCAGGTGTTTTTTATATTGGAATGCAACTACACATGTAAATATTTACTGATTACAATGAAGATAATGGTTGGATTTTTTGGTAAGAGGTCATGGGAACACAAATAATTTATGAGTTTTCTAGATAAAATGATTGTTATCAAGGAATTTTAGTATTTCCCCTGAAGCTTCTTTCAAAATTGGTGTCCTTTGTTTTCGTTCACCTTGACTCCATCAATCCAGTATGGAGTATACATTTATCATTGGGAAAGAAAAAAAAAGTTTTGAATCACATCATTATTGTTTGCTTATTCAGAGCTTTTCTTCTTTACTCTATCTCTCAATTTGCATCTCGGCAACATGCTATTTCAATTTATGATATGGAATTTTGAATGCAGATCGAAGAAGACTTGAGAAATTTCTTAATGTGGAAGCAATGATGCCCATGCCATTGGATCCTGAACGCTTCAGTTTCTGGGTATGCTTAACTTATTTTATCAATACATATGGGGTTTGTCCATGATTTCACTGCAGTTTCTGATTTTCATTTTCGATGCAGCTTGCTACTTTAACAGATAGGAGACCTTGTGAAAGATTGGATCTCCTTCGTATGAGGGATACAACAGAGGTACAGTATCTCCTTTCAACATTGAAATTAGGAGTGCATTCTACAACATAGGTCTGGGAAATTATAAGAAACGAGTTGATCTGATGTTTCTCATTTGATGCATGCATTCTTTTATCAGAATTTCATTTGTACACCTTCCATGAAAAGCCAATTAGAATATTTCATGTGCCAGCAAGCCATATTCAATGAGGGAGAGTGTAAACAAGATTTGTATACAGAATGTTAATACAAAATGTCAACTTCTCATATGAGTGGGATGATATCATTTTGCATTAAATGCAATCATCATTTGTAAGATTTTTCTGTTTGATGTTCTGTATTTTTTTATTTTTGGTTTTGTACAAGTCTTCCTCGTCAATGATTTATGTCATCAAGTATTTGGGATGGAAGGCATTAGGGCATAATATGCTCATTTTCATGTCTGCAAAAGTGAGGGAATCATGCTCCCTTATAGTGAGCGTGTATATTTTACCATTAGGTTTGAAGTAGGACAAGAAGGAGAACAGGATCATGGGTTTGAAATTTAGAATCAATACTAGAAACAAATGAAGGAGGAATTGAGGACTAGCCTTAACTCCATTGCATGAATAATTTATTCTTGGCAATTTTCAGAAAATTTTAGAAATTACAGATATACTCGTGCAGCTGAAAATGATAGGAATATCCTCAACTCTTGGAATCACACAGAAAGACAAGTCTTGATGTTTTTGTTATTTTATGTTTTACTAGATGTAATAGATATCATTGTGAGAGTCTGAAAATGCTGATTAATTTTCCGTTTTTCTTTCTAACTCTTTGCAGAGGATAAGACGAGGACTGGTATATCTTAGAGCAGCAGAACAAGGCTGCAGGATGCAGTGATAATAGGTGTGATTTTCATAGACGGAATGTTATGCAAAATTCAATTTTTTTCTTTTAATATATATCATATATTCTTTCACCCACATGATTGTGGATCTCATTCTTTTTGTATCAATATTTTAAATTGAAATCCATCAACACATTTTTCAAATGGCATTTTTAGGTTTCTCCTTTTCGTCCCCTGTAGCATCTCAAGTTGTTTGTCTTGAAGAGAAATGATAAGGAAATTGAGTTAATGAGATCCAGGTGTGACTGCTACCGTATTTTGTTGGTGTTTTCACTTTGAAATTGCCAGGTTAAAAGGAGGTTGAACTTGCTGCGAAACTGAAGGCTGCTTTGAGGGATTGATTTTGTGGATCTATAAGAGTTTGATCTGAACTTTGGGCCAAAAACTTCAACTTATTTTTGGTTGCTGAATCTATCGCTTGCGTTAATATTAATCAATCAACGTACCGCTTTCCGATACCTGTTTTCTGAAGCCAATGAAGAAGTACAAACATGTGTTGATTCCATTTCTGTGAATGCTACTTCGGTTTCTTCTTCTGGACTCCCTTTATATCGCGGCGCAAGGATTTTGACGGCTGATTCAACGTATACATTTTACTTCACTCGTCCACGGTGGCATTGGGTTCGTTTTTACCTTCACTCGTGTTAGGTCACAGTCAAAGCTATTACAATTGCTGAGTAGATAGAATTCTACTTATGGTGAGAATGAACGGCAGTAATTGACTATGAACAAGACTTGCTTTATTACTGCATAATGGAAGAGTTTAAATACATAAAGGCAATAGCAACTTCTCCTGAACCCGTAGCGACCTTCTTGGATTATCAATACCCCTTTCTTTCACTGGAACCTTGTCCTCAAGGTCCATGTTTATGAACTTGTCGTGCAAGTCCTGAGTATTTTCCCAAGTAGCATCATCTACAGGTAGTTGTTTACATTTGACAAGACTTTCTTCAACAAAACGTGATCCTTTTGTAACCCAGCGTGTCCTAGATTGTTTCAGGTTCCATGATAATTGCCCCAGTATCATCAACGAGAGGTAAATCGGTTGTAGCAACAGTGGGTTCTCCAACTTTCTTTTTCGGCAATGAAACATGGAAGACTGTATGAATGCGAGAGCCGTCTGGAAGCTTTATTTTATATGCCACCTTACCAATTCAGTGCTCAATTTGATAAGGACCATAAAATCAGCTTGCCAATTTCTGAGATGGATACCTAAAGACTGCTTGTTGCCGATAAGGGTGGAGCTTAATGAAAACCAGATCTCCCACTTGATACTCAATGTCGTGCCGTTTTGAGTCAGCTACCTGTTTCATGCGATTGTTAGCAGCATGTAAATTCGCCTTGAGCTGGCATAATATTTCATCACGCGAGGCAAGTTTTTGATCAATTTCGCTGACTAGAGAGGTGCCCAACTGATAGTGTGGAATGCTTGGTGGTAAACGCCCATATAAAGCTTGAAAATGTGTCATTCCTGTGGATGTGTGGTATGTTGTGTTATACCAGAATTCAGCCCATAGGAGAAAAGTGCTCCATTTGCGTGGTTGTTGATGGACAAAACATCAAAGATATTGTTCGACACACCTATTGACAACTCCAGACACCTATTGACAACTCCAGATTGGCCATCCGTTTGTTGATGGTAAGCAGAACTTATTTTTAGCTATGTGCTTGACATCTTGAAAAACTCACTCCAGAAATGGCTAATAAATATTGGATCCTGATCGGTAATGATGGGCGTAGGCATTCCATGCAACTTCACTATTCCCTCTACGAATTTTTCAGCCACCATTTTTGCAGTAAAGAGATGAGTTAAGGGTAGAAAATGTGCTCATTTACTAAGCCGATCGACAACTACAAGAATTTGTGTTCTTGCAATTGGATGATGGCAGTCCTTCGATGAAGCCCATGGTGACGTCGTCCCAAACTTGGCATGGAATGGGCAATGGTTACAAGAGTCCTGCAGGTGATGATAGAGTTTCTATCTTAACTCGTTGACATATATCACAAGAAGAGACATAGTCATGCACTGCCTGATACATATATGGCCAATAGAATTGCTGGGAAAGTCATTTGTATGTCCGTAACACTCCTGAATGTCCATCAACTTGAGAATCATGGAATTCTTGCAAGACTCGCTTGATTATTAGAGAATTTGGAGGTAGTACCACTCGATTTTTATAGCACACCAGTCCATTTCACAAAGGTGTAAGGAACACCAAGTTTCACAGTTGCTGACTTGCTTATTTTGTCCATTTAAGGATGTCTAGCAGCTTCCTCTTTAATCTCGTCCCATATAGGAGCTTGTGAAACAAACAAAGCCACTCTTGAGAGTGCATCGCCAAGTTCGGATAGCTTTCACAATGGCCAACATCTCTCTCGCATAAGTAGACCATGACCGTTTGGACAGCCTCAAAACTCGACTCATGAAGGCAATTGGCTTTCCTTATTAAGTTAGAACAGCACCAATTCCATCCCCTGAAGCATCAAATTCAATAATGAAAGGCTCATTAAGTTAGGCATGACAAGTGTAGGTGTTGAAATCATGGTTTGTTGGAGAGCTTGGAAGGCGGATTCAGCCTCTTTTGACCCTCCGAATTGCCCCCTTCTTAATAGGTTTGTAAGTGGTCGAGCCAAGATGTTGTAGTTACAAACAAACTTGCAATAGTATCCTATAAGGCCAAAAAAACCATGCAATTTAGAAATATTAGGTCTCGTTTGTTTGATAAAATCACTTTTTAAATTTTCCTTTGTTTATTTGTTATTAGAAAAATTGATCAACGAAAAATACTTTTCAGTTAAAAAAAAATTTGGTTTGGTTTCTAGAAAAGTGTTTTCCCTTTATTTTGGGTGTAAAACACTTTTTAGAAATTGTGAAAAATTTAGAAATATTATATTATTTGTTGATTATAACAAATTTCATCCTCAAACTTTCGATTGCTATATATTTTGTTTTGAATCTTTTTTTTCTCTTCAATTTCACCCCTTAGAATTTGATTTAATTTTATTTTTATATTAACTTTGGTCCTTATTTTTATGATTGTTATTTGCTTTTCTCTTATTATTTTTTTAATTGAAATTTTTTATCTATCAAATTTGATCCTCATTCTTTTTATTGTTATTTATTTTATTTGAAATAATTTATGAAATTGTAATTATTATTATTTTAATTTTATCATTCAATTTTTTTTATCTGTTAGATTTGATCTCCATTATTTTGATTGTTATTTATTTTATTTGAGACAATTTATGAAATTAGATTTTTTTTCAATTTCATTCTCATTCAACTTTTTAATTTGTAAGATTTGTTCCTCGTTATTTTAATAAACTTGAAAAAAATATTTATAAGTTATTTTCTATTTTATTTTTCATGATATGACCAAGCACTGGAAAGTGTTTTCCAACTTATTTTTTCATGACACTAACCAAACATCAAAAAATAATTTATTTTTCAGGAATTCACTTTCCAAGAAAACCACTTTTCAAAAAAAACTACTTTCCAGCAAACAAACAGAACCTTAGTAGGCCTAGGCCAATTTAGCATTACGTTAATTTTACCTTAATCAACTTTCACTCCCTAAGAAGTAACAATATGACCCAAGTACTTTAACTCTTGCGTGCCAGATGCACATTTGCTGAATTTAATATAACATTGATGTTGCCTTAAAATTTCAAAAGCTTGTTTAACATGTTCAAGATGCATGGTTTAATTGGAGTTATAAATTAAAATGTCATAAAAAAAAAACTAGCACAAATTTGTGAAGGTAAGGTTGGAATATGGAATTTATAATGGCTTGAAAAGTGGAGGGTGCATTGTAAAGACCAAAAGACATAACTAAATATTCGTAATGATTATTATAAGTGCGAAAAGCAGTTTTAGAAATGTCTGGAGAGTACACTCGTGTTTAATGGTAGTCAGCTCTAAGGTTTTATTTAGTAAAGTAGAAAACTCCATGAAGTTCATCTAGCATGTCATCAATTATTGAAATTAAAAATCAATCTTTGATGGTTGGAGCATTGAGGGTTCTATAATCAGTACAAAAATACCACATACCATCTTTTTTTTTTAACCAATTAGATAAGAGATGAAACAGAACTAGTGTTGGATCTTATAAGCCCTAATTTTAACATGAAATGAACTGTTTTTCAATTTTAGCTTTTTGAAAATAAACACATATATAAGGTCTCATATTGATGGGCTTGGTTCCTTCATTTAGAGTGATGCAGTGGTCAATCTCTCTTGTTGGGGGTAATTGCTTAGCTCTTGAAAAATGTCCTCAAAAGCTTTTATCAAGTGCTGCATATCATGCATAATGTTATGGTTCATTTGCTGTGATTTGTAGGCAAATAAAAAACATAGAATGTCCTTGCCATAACTTTTTGGAAATCAAGGAAGCAGATTGAATGGGTTGTGCATTTAGTCCCTGTAACTTGTGAGTTTGATTTTTCCACTGGACCTGCATTGTCAATTCTTTCCAATTGCAAACCATGGTTTCTAATTGCTCCAACCATTGTATGCCTAGCACCAAGTCTAACCCGATCAATGGCAAGGAATAGAGAGTAAGAGAAAAAAGGATACCTTGAAGTAAGATCGACACTTGCTCAAATCTCCCTTGGCATTTCAATGGATTCCCGTTAGCAACTTTCACGTTGAATGGCCTGGTTGGAATCACCAGTAATTGTAACAAATTAGCAACCTTCTCGCTAATTGTAACAAATTAGCAACCGTGGAACCACTATCAATGAGGACAGCCACCTCATAGGGTCCGATCTGAGCCATTACTTGCATGGTGCTAGAAGTTGACCATCCTGTTAAAGCATGAAGTGATATCTCCGGTTCGATTATGGTTTCCTCATTTGTCTCAGCTTCATCATTTGAACTGTTGCTCCCCTCCAACCAAAAAAGCCGGGGACCTTGACACTTGTGGTACAAGGTAAATTTGTCATCACAATTAAAGCAAATGCCTTGAGCTCGCCGCTTTTGCATTTCTTTCCAGGTGAGTCTTTTCATTCGTGAGGCTGGTGTGGTTTTTGTTTGGGTTGGAAGGTCAAGTTATGGGCGGCTGAATTGTGGTGGCCGTGTGGCGAGTGAGCTGGTCGTCTCACACTCGTGCAAGGCTGAAAGCTTCCTTTTAAGGATTGTGATTTAAACATCTGGATGCCTTCCATAATTTCTTATTTAAGGCCTCCCATAAACGTCCCTACCAGAGCCTTTGGTGTCCATCCTTACACCCTATTCCCTAGTCTTTCAAATTCTTTTTGGTGATCTCGTAAAGAGCCAACCTGTTTAACCCTTGATAAAGCTTCATCAAAATCTTCACAATCAACAGGTCTGAAATGAGCCCACAGTTCTTCCTTAAAAACTGCTCATGTCACTTCTCTCCCTTCTTCGTTGTAGGCACGACGTAGCCATTGCCACCATTGATTAGCTTCATCTTCGAGATGGAATGACGCCAATGACACTTTGTGTGCTGCCATGGTACCTTGGTATTCAAAAAATTGTTCCACTCTGTTGCACCATTCAGTTGGGTCATCATCGGAGTATCTTTGAAATTCAAGCTTTGCCAACTTAGAAGAGAACATTTGTCTTCCTCCCTCTATAGTCTCCCTCTCTTTTTCATTATTGAGCGAATGACCACTACGGCCATTGGTGTTGTTGCTGGATGCTTCTTTAGTTGAGAGCAAGGCCATGTAGCTTGTTGATGGCTTCCTTCATGTGATCGATGTAACTTGTCATTAAGACCAAGTTACATCCAACTCATATTATTTTGAAGTCTTTCAATTCGTTCTTCCAGATTTTCAATTCATTCTTTGTTGGTTGTTAACGTAATATATTGCTCTGATACCAATGTTACCAAAGCTATTACAATTGCTGAATAGATAGAATTCTACTTAGGGTGAGAATGAACGGCAGTAATTGACTTTGAATAGGACTTGCTTTATTACTGCATAATGGAAGAGTTTAAATACATAAAGGAAATAACAATTTCTCCTAAACTTAAAGACCTTAACTTTTAAAGCAAGGACTTCAACCACTACTTGCTAATTAATAGCTACCATTATCAGAATTATGCCAACAAATCCTCAACAGCTTGTTTAGCCATCCCCTGCATGTGTCATGTCATGAACCTTGGATTCTTGATAGGAACACGTAGCGGCCTTCTTGGTTTATCAACTCCCTCCCTCATCCAGTATACAACCTAACCAGTGTTGTTTTCAGCATCACCACTGATGAGTTTGTCCTCTTACGTGACTTCTTTATGAAAGATAACTTCACATTGGTTTTCATACCTCTTTAATGTTTCCAGTGATAGACTCTCCCTCATTTTCAAGCCCAAGGAGAGAACTTTTGCCTTCGTTAATGCCATAGAAGTTGTGTCTGCTCCAGAGGTCTTATCTCAGATTCTGCATCCACAGTTCCCCAAGGTGGAGGTTTGTTTAAGCATGCTTTTGAAGTGTGTTGTCGATTGAATGTTGGAGGGCCAACCATAACTCCAATGAATCATACCTTGTCAAGGTTCACCATATAATGCCTTTCCCCAAGGTGCTCGGAATGCATCCGTTACTTGCAGTGCCATAAAATACCCGCAAAGTGGGGCTACACCATATCTTGCGCCAGACTGGGTTTATGCAACTGCAGATGAAATGGAACAATCTGAGACGCTGCAACCAAACTTCAATCTGATGTCGAGTGGATGAGTGTTGATCATGGGTTTTCCTACTTGATCAGAACGCACTTCTGTGACGTTGCAAGCCAGGCCCTTAAAGACTTGTACTTCAACGTGTATATAAACTGCTTGATGGGTGTGTCAGGTCTTGACCTTTCTTCCATCAACAATGCCCTTTCAACTGCGTATTATACAGATTTTGTGCTCAATGTCCCATCCATCAAGAGTGGATCCATCAGGATTCAGGTTGGGCAAGCATGCTTCCCGCATACAGTCTGGCATGCCTAATGCTATTCTTAATGGATTGGAAGTTATAAAGATGAGCAACTACGTGGGGAGCTTGGATGGTTTATTCGGTGTTGATGGATCGAGTGAAGGGCATAGAATGAAGATTGTTGCGGGTGTTGGCCTTGCAATGGTGGTGACAGCATTGCTCTTACTTGTAATTGTGTACATCCGATGGCCAAAGGGGCCTCAAGATTGGGAGAAGCAAAACAGTCGCTTCTCATCATGGCCCTTTCCTCTCCGCACCAGCCATTGTAGTTTCTTGTGTTGAGTTTCTTGAATATTATTCACGACGTAAAAGCAATGAAATAAAATTATTTGAAAATTTTAGATTTTATTATATAGATTTAGAGATTTATTACCTGAAGATCTGATTTTTTTCGACTTTGAATAATTCATTAAAAGTTAAATTGACGCAAACCACAAGCCGTCCAATTGTACGGCCTCCAACAGCCACAAGATTAACCACCTGTTAGAAATGTTTTAAATCCCTATTTAGAAGAGATGGATTGCTATGCCTAAAGTGCTAACTTTAATTTTGTGTTTACATAGTTTTTATTTTTAACAGACAACCACTCCTTTTTTTTCACTTACAAATAAATGGGCTTAACTTTATATTTTTAGGGATTCTTAAAAACCCTATAAATAACAAAATAT
>Ga0325405_1002666_pt1 | contig 18371 bp, 10 predicted proteins | sample PopdelMetagenome_21_FD_205663 | JGI IMG/M metagenome (GOLD analysis project Ga0325405, IMG submission 205663) | Populus deltoides microbial communities from Bellville, Georgia, United States - Xylem-Control-R2 | ecosystem: Host-associated > Plants > Phyllosphere > Stem > Wood/Secondary xylem...
GTTGAGAAAAATTGATCTCTCACGAAATCGTCCAAGTTAAGTTTCACCCTGTGTGAAATAAAAAGAATTAGCGGGTTGATAACATGAGTGTTTATATGTGATCAACGTCACAAGTGGGTTGATAACATGAGTATTTAGATGTGGCCGCCTCACAGTAACTTGTGACGTAAGGCCAGACACATCCTGTGCAGTATCGCAGTTGATCTTTCCATGAGAGAAAGGGCGAAACACTCGGTCAATCCCGCAGCTTCTTATTAGAAGCAGTTTTGTTGTTGGAAGCTTTTTCTAGCAACATGCAAACTACTGTATGTTTCCGCCACTTGCTTTTGGTTTTACCAAGATATCTTGCTTTAGGCATAAAAGTAAATCCCACTGTCATTGGCATCTTGAAGCATCTTGAAGAAAGAACGTGATAAAGCTTATCTTGTAATTATCGGCAAGATTTGTGGATGATTACCGGACCCTTTTTTTTTTTGTCGTAGGAGGACCTTCTTTTCTTGCTTTATTTGAATATTCAGTCAACTCCAAACGCAAAGTTAGAAGGTTTTTCAGCTGTAAACAGTCTGAAAGTGGTTATTGCATAGAGCTTAGTCCTTTTTTGGACAACACATGACTTGCTATATATACATTCCGATGGTGTGAAAGATGCGCATGCAATGCACTGAGGTATAGCACTTAACCTTTGCATTTTAATTAGGTTCTTTGGAGGTGGATGCTTTGAGTTCACACCCATATATGATAGGTACTTTAAGAAATATTATCTTAGTTAATATGGGTTTAATTATGTAATGGGTTATGTTCTTGAAAATATATGCACCTCTTAAAAACAAAGTAGACCTACATATTATATAAATAACTACGACTTTTATCTCTTAGCCGATGTGAAATAATAACATCATCATAGCTCCCTAAACAAGAGGCTTGGATATCGCAATAGAATTGTCACCTTTCACTGTAAGTAGCTCCGGATTTTTTTCAAGGTGAGTTATATAATCACATGTTAAGGGAGACAAAAAAGGAATATTTTCCATCTCAAACATAAAAGAAAAATATTTATCTCTTTATCCACTTCTCTTACATAATATCTACCTATAAAAAATCCTAAATTGAATTAAACATAAGATGGTTATTTCGCAAGTAACATCTAACCCATCATTGTTTGTAAAAAAGGCCTAAATCTAGTGAAAGCTTTATCGGTGGTGCTGTTTGTGGGAATACCATACATGAGATGCTACCCAAACCCCTCATCTTGAGGGTTACGATGATATGCTACTATCATATATTGATTATAAGGACAAAAGCCTTAATAACTTACATAGCATGAAGGTCTTCTATCCTTATAATAGGTGTTTTTTCAAGGACAAAACTCATTATATGGCTAAATCCATATCAACTGAGACAATACTTTTTAGAAGGTCTACCATGTGTGGATGTAAACACATGTTATCATTAGTGTCGTTTGTGAAAACGTTAGTTATATTGCACTACACAACCCTTTGTCAGGGGGTTATGATGATGTCATTATCCCATATCGACTGGAAACGATAGCTTTAATGATCGAACCCACATCATCTGAAATAATACCTCTTGAAAGGCTTATCACGTGTAGATGTGTACACACATCATTAGGGGTAAATTCTGCTACGATGAAACTTAAACTAGAAGCAATTATTTAGCCAAATCTAGCAAATTTTGAGATTTCATTCTAGCGTGGTGAATTCAACCAATATCCTAGTATAGTCATTGAGAGTATAAATCAACTGAACATGTTTATAGAACTACAACTATTGCTTACTACTCGGAGGTTGTTGAAGGAAGCAAGCTCTTGGCTGATAAAATGTGAAAAGATGGCCTAAAAAAGCCTAATTCTTACCCTAAACTTCCTGTGAAGTAATTGACCACTTAACAAACAGCCTTTTCTTTGTGGAGCACTCCTTTAAAGAAACATTTGTGACCCTTTATGATGATTATGAGAAGGCAAAACTATTTATTTAGATGATATATGCCATTGGAAATTTATAAGCCTTTCTAGTGGCTGCAAATCCGTGTTTCCTTACAGACATCCTTACTGCTATCCATGTAATAGCAAGCAGGAATAGTCCTTTACCAGGGTGAAGTGTTGGTGTTTGGAATCATGAACTCGGCTATTCAGGTTAGCAGAGTAGCACACACTGCAATAAGCAAACCAATTTGTCCAAAATCTTTGGAGCCCAACTGATCTGTCAGCTTTTGGGAAAATCATGTGTGGCCTTTTGGTTAAGGCTTAGCTTTATTTTGATGGTGCCAACTGCAACCCACATGGGAATTGCCTGCTGAGGGGTCCTAAGCCTGTGAACGTGTTCTCTCTTCTCCGTGTCCATCCAGTGAAGTACCACAGCATGCCACTTCATTGGACGCGTAATTTTGCTTTTACTTTCGAAAGAACAAGAAAAAAAAGAGAAGAAGACGACTCTAGCCCTTATTGTTTAAATTGATGGTTATGCCCCATTTCACCACAATGTGGTCCATGAGTTTTGTATTTTCACGAATTTGATGATGCCTCTGAAATTCTGAGACAGGTTTTTGTTTTTCAATATAAATCTTCCACCAACAGCAGCGGTTCCTGTCCAGGTCATAGTGGACCTTTTGGTCTTGTTATGTCATGAACTCGGAGGTAAAGGTGGAGATGGCTGCAGTTTCTCATGGGGTCCCTTTTTCTCCCTTTCTGTTCGTAAATGAGTCGCTGCAACAACTGAAAAGCCATTTTACTGTTTTGCTAGGACATACCATGAAGTGATTGCAGAGGTATGCAACTGTTCGTGCTATTATATGAAGGGCCCTCCCTCCTTTACTTCTGTAACTCGGAATTAGGTCTTGTTTTTTCAGACAATTGTCCTTTCAAATTACTTGTCCTTACCACCTGTTACCATCATGCATGTTGCTTGGTGCCTTGTAGGAAATACCAACGCTTAACCACCGAGGAAGTGAGAATACAACATGAGGAAAAATTAAAGGAAATTTTGCACATGATGCCATGGTAAAGTAGCTAAACAGAGTATTAGTCTGGTGTTGCAACAAATTTTGTCACCCTCTTACATATCCTCAAAGCCAACCGTGTTTTCGAATGGAAATAAAATGATTCGGGATTTCTTTCCCATCTGCATCTCCTACGAATTTAAATTAACATAGGATGTCTGACAGAAACAGTAACTGGCTTCATCCTAACTGGATGATCCAGTGCTCAAACAAACCGAGTAGCTTCATGGCAAAACACATTGCACTGGCAACCAATTATTTTAGTAACATAGTCCCAGAATCTATTCCATGGCCAGCTAGGCCTGTTTGTAGATGAAGCTGATCTTATTGCGCGGCTGTATATAATTCGTAAAACCTGTTGTATGCCGAGATGATTGCAGTAGAGTTGTTGACAGAAATCCAATCTTAATTACAATACCATACTGTGACAAATGGTTTACATCTTACAGTCAAATGCTACTTTAAAAGAAGTTGGAAATTGGTAGATATTCCAAACTGGAATTATATCACAGAAGGAATGGTTTAAAAAATTTCATGCCTTCCAAAAAAAAACGCAGTGATCAGACCAACTATACACCCCAACCTTAACAAGACCAAGCTCGATGCAGCATTTCAGGGAATGCACAACCATGTTAACCAAAATGTCTAGAGTCTAGGCGTTGGCAAAAAATTTGCAAGCATTGTTTCTGTTCAAGCCTTCTCCTTAGATGGAGATGATATCAAATGATGCAATGTTGCTGCATGGATAACAGCAGTTGGGTTTGGATCCTTAAGTCGGAGTGATCCTGATCGACTCAGACTGAAATTTCGATCAGCACTACTTGTGAAGTGACACAATGGTCGTGGAAGGTGTCGCAACAGCCAAGTTGAACTCACAAGTAAAATCACACCTACTACGATAAGCAGCCTGAAATAAGGAAAAGCTCAATGAAATAGTATATTATAGCAACATGACAATATCTCATATTTCCTAGCTGGGAATCTGGGATCCCTAATTCCCTATTAGCACATTTTTGTGTGGACTAGGTTTCATCAGTCAGAAAAACAATTAATAAATTCTACAAAATTGGCCATGGAAGGTAGATTAATATCATTGCGTGGAGTTCGACTTGTTTTTTTGGTTCAGATTGTATTCAGTTGTCAAGCATAATGGGACTGAATACTTCCATTGGCCCATCAGTTTGCACCAAATGAGGAAATTTCAATAACATGGAAGTCAAGGTTTTAAAATCAGATTTCTGAAAAATTGTCCAACCATAGATTTTTTTCCACATGCAACCTCTTGAATAGGGCACTTTCACTGTGGTATAGCATCAAATTACGTGGGCTTTATGAACCCACGACTTAGGGCATCAAGTTCATATCAAGATAATCAAATATAAAAGAGCAAATGTTTAATAAAAACTTTGCATTGCAGTTACCATCCGAGAAGAAGAGAAAAACGGGCAGCTGGTGCTGAAGGCAACCGTTCCCCCAGAGCAAGCATTCCAGCAAGTACACCAGTCACTATTGATGCCACGGCAGCACATGTAGACAACACAATTGCCCTTCCATGTTTTAGACCTTGGGTCTGTTCAGAAGGAAAGCATAAATCAGTTTGATCTGTCAACTTTTCTACACACACATGTAGCTTCAACAGGACGAGTGAAATGGATCTGGTTCCACCCAAAATAAAGCCTAATGGAAAATCAATAAGACATGTGTATGCATTTGATGGAGCTAGAACACAAAATAAAATTGCTTTTTTCTTGTTCTGGGACAAGAGAGATAAGCAGAAATCTCTCCAAATATGGACATGTAAAATATGGAAAGCAAGTTCTATATGGATAAAAAGTCAAAATAGCCTCAGATGGAGCTCCAGAGAAAATCTAGAAGATGATTTGAAAATACCTGGTAATAAAATCCTGTTGCACTACAGCATATACTGATGGTGAGGCATAAAGGAACTAGCATTTTGGAGAAGCCCTGCTCGAAGAAGACAAATCCCATCTTTGATATTACAGAAGCCATCCTGAATTAGATGTCTTAATTCAGCATTTAATATCTTAAACCTAGCCAAATAACATCAATAGTTCAAAACATTTAATATGTTGAATTGCACTTGAAACAATATTTTCAGCATAATCATCAAGGAATGGTTTCTTTAAAAGAAATGAAACTGTTAATTCATGATTATAAAAGTTACATTATTGATTGAAGTGACTATAACTATTCTGATTAAATGACAAACTAAAATGATAACACTGGGTGGTGAACCCTTTAGGCATAACACATGTTTCCATCTTTTAATGTAAATTTCTGTGCATTCAATGACATAATGAAAGCCCAACAAAGTTATCTATGCATATTAGCACATAAAAGATCCTTATTATTTTGAATTTGCTGGACATAAAACTCTGTTGTATAAAAAGAGTCAACTCTGAAAAGCAACAAATGTCTGAACAAAGATGGTTTGTCAGGAATCATACCCGAACAAAATGCCAGATTCCAAGCCGTATATAATTTCTTCAACAACTTCATAGTCCATCTGTGCATTGAAAAGAATTGTCAATGGAAGGCAGAAAATGAGGCTAAGTGGTTGGTTGAAGACTCAAAATCAGAAACATTTTCTTACAAACTAGCAACATAAACATAGAAAATATTACTGTCTCATGTGCTCTTCTTTGACGTCTGTACATCCGAAGCCATCCATTGAGAACTACCTATGTCAAAAAATCATATTTAAGTGCACAGGTCAAATCATACAGAGTAATCATCACATTATCTAATATACTCCCTCCAACCATGCAGAGACCTGTAAAATGTCTAATGAATTGAGCCCTAACTGAAAAAATATGCAATAAGGGCACCAAAAACAATAAATGGTAGCAATCAGGTTATAGCCCCCACTTTTAAATTAGAAGGATGAAATTTTGAAACATTCCTAGCTGAGAAATGAAAAGGGTTGAGACAAAATACACTTTTATTATATTGGAGCACTACACTAAAACCACACAAAAAATGCTCACAAGCTTATTAAGCTTTCTCTACTCTTGCTGCCTATTACACGCATTATGTAGAATTTGTCTTAATAACTAAATGGCGCATGCTACAAAAAAGAAGCCAAAGAGACCAGTTTATTCTTCTTAAGGTGAGTTGTAAACGCAACCATTCTTTGGTTGGTTCTAGCTATGAAGGTGGCTGTAATTTGGTTGGCTAAACTTTCAGCAGCATGGCTGACTGAAGGTGTGCTTTAGAGAGAAAATTCAGGTTTGCTTCTTTGATTATAGAGTCGGTCATTGACTCTCAGCGTCCCCCCAAACAATGACTCTCTTTTTGTCATACCAAGTCACAATTGAAACTTTGCAAATTGTAAGCATTGAGTCCTTCAGTGAGTGAAAATTTCAGCCACTTGGACTTCCATAACAATTTTCTGCAACGCTAATGTTCCTTTTAACCCTATCTTTTACAAAGTGATAATTCCGTTCCACATGCTTCATTCTCGCATGAAATAAATGATTTTCTACCAAAAGAATTTGCAACTTAATGGGATTGCATAATCAAAAACTTGGAGAAGAACTTTCAAAATTTGAATGCAAATTTTGTCTTAGTATGAACAGTGGTATTAGAACAAGCAGTCAAGGACCAGTTCTGGAGTTTGCAAACAAGGATTGGGCTTTAGGTAATTATTGCGAACTGTGCTAGCAAGGGACCAACATTCAGCATGGTGGAGATCATGCTTATGTAGAGTCAAAAGGAACTGATATTCACTGAAGACCTCAACCATACCAAATTTGCAGAGTTTCAATTACAATTAGTGAAAAACCAAGAGAATCATTGTTGAGGGGGAGTGTTGAGAATCAACACCAACTCTTCAAAGTCAGCCATGCTAGCATATAAAGGCAACCATGGAGCTGAAATTTAACCAATTAAAACAAAATCCCCTTTCTCTGGAAATTGTACCAAATATTAACATCCAGCAGTGCATCAGGAATCAACATTAAGAAGTGACATTATGTCTTGACCTACACTAGTATAAGTAGGGACCTTTGGCTGATCTTGTGTGTTTCATCACATATGACCGCTCCGTGCATGTGTTATATGAGCGTGTGCTGTGTGCATTATTGGTGGCATGTAGAGAGATAGCCTAGTGAGTTTATGAAAAAACTGTTGGTAGTATCTGTGAGAAACTTTTCATTCCTTATTTTGGTTGTGTTGATGTCCTTGCCAGACCTGAATTTCTCAACATGCCTATCATTCAGCAGTTTAAAGACCAGCTTAGATTTCAAGAGAAACAACTTCACATACTCATATATTTATGCAATAATTCTGATAACAAAAGCATATTAGTGCTAGTAAAGTTGGTGCACAGTATAAGGTACCTACAAACAAGATGGCAACAAGCAACGCCAGCCAAGGTAACTGAAAAATAGATATGGATGAAGCCTCTTGCTCCTCACCTCCAGCACCAACTCCTGCAAATACAAAACAAGCAATTAAAAGGTTTAATTAGACACATAAATATGACGTTGAATCACAATGTATATACGAACAATTTTGGAGGACTGGATTTTCATAACCAGTTAATAAGTTTCTATCAATAATTTGGATAAATACAACAGCACTTTATACTCGTTAGATAATGAAAAACAAGATTTCAGGTTAAGACCTATTCCAAATGAGACACCCAATAAAATCTATATCCATCCACAAAAGGCACACAGAGCATGGAAAAAATGAAAAATAGGTAATGATGTGCTCTTACTTTTGAGCCATAACTATCATGGCAACATTCTGAACTATGAGTATAATAATGAGATCAACACCAATCCAGGAGTCAACCAAGAAGAATTTACATACCTATAGTACCAATACCAGCCAAAGTGATCCCCATCCAATCAATGACATTCATGACTTCCTTTAGGTAAAAATGGGAAAAGACAGAAAGAATAGCAAGTCCACAACCAGAAACTGGTTGGATGACAGAAACCTAAAAGAAAACAGTCAAGATCACTTTGATGTAGATTAGGCACAAATGAGACAAATAAATAGCACTAACCAAAATGAAGTGCACAAACAAATAAAAGAGCTCCCTTTTTACTGGTAATTGGTGGAAGAATACGGCAAATATATTTTTCAAATCAATTTCAAGAAGCAGAATCTCACCGTGTTTTTTTCATTTTTCCCCTTCGCAGATATATGTTGAAAATGTGTGCATAGTTAAATAGTTCAAAAATGTCAATCTACTATTTTCCATTTTTTCAATAGAAAAAGAAATTTCCAATCAAGCAGACCAATCTAAAAAAATCAGGAACATAAATGAATTCACTCACAGGAGCCAGAGACAATGCCTTCAACATCAACAATGCACCAATAATATCCATAAGAAAACCAATGATCCAAGCTACATTAGCAGCATATGCCCTTATCACCTGAAAAGTCACACACAATAAATCAATAAACATATGCAAGAGCCCATTTCCTTCACGTACATAGTTAGCTAGCACACATTCTAATAAGAAAAGAATTGGGAGAAATTCCATAAACCCAGAATCAAGAAACGAAAGATTGATAATGTAAATCAATAATCCAAGCAACACGCATGCACTTGACAGCATAAAGATCAATTCTTGAAATTGAAACACTAACATAACAGAATTCCAAATTCAGGAATCGAAGATCTTTCAACAAACTTGAAGACTAAAGCAAATAATCTTACCTTATTGGTCGTTAACTTGTTATTCAACACAATTGAAAGCATATGTCATGAAAAGAAAAGGGAAGAACAAAAGAGATAGAAAGAGAAAATGGGTAAAAGAAGCATGCCTTGAGTTTGAAAGAAAGAGGAGGCAGAATGACCGTGCCCTTCTTTTGAAGAACTTTGCCGATGTTACTACCGGCGGTGGCTGCCAACGTTAAACAGATGGATTCCCACATTTCTTTTTGCTCGCTCTGTAAAATCTGAAAGGCAGAGAAGCAAAAAGATCTCTCCTACTTGCTGTATTAAGGTTGTGAGTCTCCAATTTTTTTCATGTCTCTTTTTATGGTGGGTTTTATGTGTTTGGTTGTTGTCTTTAACGTTAGCGTTAGTTACTTGCCTTAATTTACAATTACCTGGGGTTTGTTGGTTGACTCTTGCCTGCCATGTTCAGGCAATATAATAATAAGATCGTTTGTGTGAGCATCCCCGAATTTTAGGTGAAATTCATAAAGGTTCCTTATTTGTTCTTTCTTTGATCGACACCCTTCTATTAGAGGTGATAGAAATTCATAAGCTCTTAAATTTAGTTTATTTACTGGAGAATATGAAATTCTGAAAAAATGTTTTACGAGTAGAATATTTCTCATTTATAGTAAAATTATTTTACGAGTAAAATTTAGACTACTTGCCAGACGATGAAATACTTTAATTCCATAATAATAATAAGTCGTTAAAAGGAACAATTAGATTCCGTACTATGGATGAATCTATGAAGGTGGCTGAGATTCTGTCAATTAAATTGGATATTCCCTTGTCCATAATTGAAAGAACACAACACCTCTTTTTTGTCCTCAATTTATGCTTCACTTTGGAGTTTGGACAAACATCAGCAATGGTACCTTTTTTTTTTTTAATTCCCTTCCAAGACAAACAAGAATTCGAAAGAAATAAATTTTGAGGGTAGCTTAATTGATCAGGTTTTAGGTTTGATTTTTAATGGTCATGATTTTGAATCCCCTCATGGTCACTAAAGGCTTACATGGTTGTCAACTTCAGGATCAGTAGAATTAATAAAAGTATACACAAACTGATTTGAATACTCATATTAATTAAAAGAAAAGAAATTCAATTGAAATGAGTGTACCTGGCATCACTTACAAAAAAAAAAAAAAAACACTAAGGACTCAACTCTTTTTATATCAGTGGGGAGAAATAATGTGAATTTAAATAATATATTTAATCATTTTATCTTTTAATAAATTGAACAATTGTTTTGGTTGCAGTGATAAACTTGTTTTTTAAGGATCAAAATGTTATTTATCAATTGATCAAGATAATTTAATAAATTTATATTTTTTATATACAATGAATTACTTCATCGCCCTTGAAGGTTTTACAGGCACGGGATGTATTATGATGGTCAAAATCCCCTGACCTGGGTCACGAGTCAACTTTTTAGATCAAGCATTTTGAGCATCAAATGGTGTATTTTAGTTTTGATTTTTTAATTGTTTTTGAATTTTTTCTTCATTCACATGATTTTTATTTTGTTTTAAATTTTTTTGTGAATTTATAGACTTAAAAATTTTCAATTTGGCCTTTCAGTTCAATATTTGATGGTATTTTAGATTTTAACCCTCAATGTTTTGGTTTTAATTTTTTTTCTTGGCATCTTTATCAAATTTTAATTTGTTTTTGATTTCATCATTGGATTCATAATCTTGATTTTTTTTTAATTTCATCACCCGGGTTTGCCGGTATTATTTTTTGTTCATTCATTTTTATTTTTCTATTTTATGTTTTATAATTCGGATTTCTAGGGATTGACAATAGATATTTTCTTTTATGTTCTATTTCTATGATGTAAAGCCATTAATTTTTAAAAAAAATTTACACTTATAACACTTAATCATTATTCTTTTATATTTTAAAAAAATTAAACCGACCCACACCGGAGCACCGGCAAGCTGGGTTCTGATCCAAGACACATAGTAATTGGAAAAAAAAAACCATTAGCACCTCACTATTGCTTGGTTGTACAGCTATAAAGCTTTAAGTTTTAGGTATACTTCACATCTCAACACATGCAATCCGTGGATAAAAGAAGGTGAGACAAATTTTGGCTTAAAAGAGGCAAATAAACTGCATATATCTATAGTTGTATTTTGAATACAACATCTAAGCTACGACAGAGTTAGTTAACAGTTAATACGAATACAACATTTAAGCTATGCCAACTCACAGTAAACCTTGCTTTGAAACACAAAAACTTGTTTCGAACCACCATCGTTGCCTTCAAAGTTCAGTAATAGAAACTAGAATATTTGGCCCCAGACCAAGTACTGAAAACTTTGCATTCAGTCTTTCCAACCTAGCCTGTATTTGAGGGCGATAGCTTTTGTTTTTTTAAAGTGTTTCGCTTGAAAAAACATCAAGTTCATACATTTTTTTAGTGTTTTTTAACGGTTTATATATATATATATACACACACACACACACACAAAAAAAAAAATGAAAAAAAAATCATTTTGATGTGATAAGCACCCTTCACCAGAATAACAGACACTAATAGAACAATCTCTTTAAAAAGTTATCCACCGTAAATGAAAGACCATTGCTATATATATCTACTGTTCAATCCATATTTATCTTGATTCTTCAATGTGGATCTTTCACCAAAAGCAATATGCATCATATATCCTTATAATCTACAACGCCTGCATCTGCGCATGATGACAGCACAAAGATCATAATGGCGGCATGCAATGAGAAAAGTGCTACATGACATGTATGATAATCCAAGAGTAATCTATCATGGATTTGTACTGCTTATCCTGAAGGAAGTGTGAAATGACAAAGTTTCACATCAAAAACTAACGCTACACAAACAAAAGGTTCAGAGTTCTTCGAAAAGGACACGTTAGGCATTTGAGTGGGGAGAGTTGACATTTTATCATTATACTGCTAATACCATTTGCTTGATCTGCACATCAAGAATGACGGTGATTTAACCAACTTTAGGAAATGAAAACAACAAATTAATGAAGTGGACTCATCTCCTTTCCTTAGCACATAAGGTTAATTAACCAAATTATAAATAACAAGTTCGGAGTTTTGACAGAGTAGAGCATGATCAAATAACATGTTTATGTTTCTTATAATGCTAGCTTTTGACTATGCTAACATGGATAACTTCAGTAGATGACAAACAGACATGCAGAACGAAGGAAACTCAATTGCATAGGTAAGTTTCATATTTTGGTCTGTCATCAACTTAGAAGAATCCAAGGTCCCCTCTGCCCCTAGCTCTTCACGACTCCAAATTTAGAAGTTAACCCTACTTGGACATTATCATGATTCACGGCCATGAAGGTTTTGGAACTACGAAGTTCAAGAATGAAAAACCATCACTGGCCTGTATCGCTCTGAGTAGAAACAGGAATGTGGCTTAAGATCAAATTTCAAAGTAAGCTAATCAAGGAAACGGATAGAAGACTTTGCAATAAAGAACACAAAAGAAATGATATTCCGAAGACATTTTATATAGCGCATATGTAACAAAGTCATGTTGATTGTCTAGCATATTTGGCTTCGGAAAGGGTTTTTGTTTCCATTTATGCACAACGAGCAGAAAAGGATTGATGATATGCCTCTGCTATAGGAATGTAGAGATCATGTATGATGGATGCTATAGAAAAACACAATATAATCATTCCAGTTTCATAACCTTAAATGCATCAAGTAACATAAACAGAAAGAAAAAGGATTTCAAATCTAGTGTAGACAACAGAACCCTCTTCTGCAAACCTTCAAGATTAACCAAAAAACATGGCCTTCAACTATAATTTAAAAGCAATAATAATAATAATACCAGCACTGATAAAGAATAGTATTACATCAAAGACCAGACTACAGCAAATCCACTTTTTCAATAATAAATCTAACCCATGATGACGAATTGTGAAACAATCCAATTTACAGAACCAAAGTATCCATAGAACTGATTAATCAAACTCAGGTAACCTTAAAGAATATATATATATATATGTATATAGATCACATCATTATCAAAAGAATTTGTAAGGGAATTAACAGATTAATTTAAGCCTCCCGGGCAGCAAAAAAAAGTAAAAACAATCAATTACACAACTTAAAACTAGTCCCACATCAGGAATTCATAACACCAACACATCAATCTATAAACTTTCAGTGATTGTCACACAGACCTTAAGTACAAACACAGGAAATTAGGCAAAGGAGAAAAATAAGGAAGAGAGCAATACCCATCATCAAATCACCACCATCCATACATCACTTGTGTGCACCTATCTTTAATCCACCTGAAGCTCTTCCTGAAAGTCCCTTTCACTTTACCTTCAACACTATACATTTTATAGCTAGCAACCCTCTTCTTCCTTTGAAACTCAGGATCATCAAAGCTCCAAGACTTCGAAGAAGATGAACCAGTATAGCCCTTTCCTTTCTTAGCCTTAAAGTCCCTGTTGTTGCCGAAATTGTTGGTGTTATAGTTGCCGTTGGCCACCTGAGTCTGAGCGTAGGAAGTGCTATAGGACCTGAGCTCATAAGAAGAAGTTGGTGGCCTTTGTGGACCGTGATAACTCTCCATCTGCATCATATCATTCCCATGAGAATAAGAATACGATTTTGATCTGTTGTAATCTTCCATGGGATTAGGAATATGGTATAGGTATGCTGCGGAGACAGAGAGAAACAGACATTGAATGAAGGTAAGAGAGGTTGTTTTTATTGGTTGAGCTTCTTGATTCTGACAGAGGAGGAAAGAGTTGGAATAATGGAATGGTGGGGTCCAACACAGGAAGAGATGCTCGGGTTCCTTTTTCCACTTTTTTTTAGCCTGGATTGACTTAATGGACATTTTTCTCGATGAGTGAATCTACATGGCGTGTTTAATGGGCAATCATTTTGTCTAGGGCAGTAGTTTTTTACTTGTGCGTTTTTTCTCCTGCATGTTCGTGTTTTCAGTATTTACCAGTCAGAATGAAGAATACCTTCCTTGTGTCAGTATTCATCACTGCAATTTATGTTTATACTTTTTATATATTACTATTATCTGTTTTGTATATAGAGGGAAGAAATCCAAAATCTTTCCATGAGACACAAACTTCTTGTGAGAAATTCCCTCGACCGGGGAGACCAGTACACCACCATGTTTGAGATCAATTTTCATAGAATTTGATGGAGTAGATTCACTAGGAGGAATTCTTACTGTTCACTGTAACCGAAAAGTTTAACTCAGACTTTTCCTAATAATGGTTCGCTATTTGCAGCAACATCGTCATCATCATTGGTTTGAAGCACATTTTTGTATGTTTCGCAACGGTCATGATTCGGCTAATTTATTTTAGTGTTTTCGAAACAACAATGTGTGTCAATGGAAGAGGCCTAACAGAAGATTTTCCATTACCACATGCGGCAAGGTAAGAGTAAAACACACTACAAAGGCTTGAGAGAATGACATGTTGCGTCCACCGTGGAGAAACAAGTGCTGCAATGTCTAATGGCAAGTTGTGTTCGCAAGAATTTCGACTCTTAGTGGAGTAGCAATGCTGCTCTTTGATCGATTAGGGTTGTGGTCCGTGAAGTTTAGCATAATGGAGGATGCTTGTGCTCATGTTCAAGCAAGTGGGCAATGGTGGTTGACCAGGTGCAACGTGCTCATCATTTCGTTCTGCATACGGGTCAAGAGGCCACGCCTTTTCAGTAAGACTATTCAACCTCTCATCACAGACAGGAAGATCCATGTGCATTCGCAATCGATGATAATATGCAGAATCACAATGTTTTTTATTTAAAAATACAATAAAATAAAAAAAATATTTTTAACATCAATATATCAAAATAATTTAAAAACATAAAATTAATTTTATTTTAAACAAAAAAAAATTAATTTTTTAAAAAATTCGGTCCAAAATACCTAATCAGAATAGTTAACGGTACCTAATCAGTGAACTCGGGTTGAAGAGCAGCATATGCACACACGCAACAAACAACAAATTCCCGTGGAAAGACTGATAAATAACATGTGCATGCTCCCATAATATCATCGGTCCAAAGATAGGGCACATCCCAGCCGAAAAATTAAGTGAAATAACATATAATATATATCATTGGCACTCCATATGCATATACATGCCAGTCCAGGAGTTGCTCAAGGGAAAGAAATATCTGGGCAAGTGAAGGTGCTTTGCTAATATCACTCTGAATAGTAGGATCCCTCGGCTTAGCAAAACACTTGTGTTGCACAAACTCAAGTAATTGAGGCTTTAGGAGTTTTTTAGTTTTTTCTAAGAACATGACACACACAGAGGAAAGAGGGAGCTTGCTAATGAAAAGGTCAAGGCATCAAGAAACACAAATTAAATTGCTCAAGAGAACAGCAACGGAGAGCCCAATATTATAACATAATGACTTTATCATAAGTTTTTTACCTACATGAAATTCCCTTGCATAAAATAAAAGACCACGCAAAGAGTAAAATATTATGATTGACACTACCATAATTCTGCAAATTTTACTCCGACACAAAAAGGAAAAAGCAAAAACAAACTTGCAACAAAATTTAACACATGGGACTTCTGCACCCGAAATGGGATTGACCCCAATCTCAAATGCTCAGAACCAAACCTGCAGGACTAGTCCAATCCATGCTAAATAGAGGCCCCAAAACTGCAAACAGCATAATAGTTTAACTTCCAAGCTCAGCCATTTACCTTGGTGAACCAAAATTGCTTCAAAGAAGATCAGCAACATTTGATGGCAGCTCCTCAACCGTTACATTATAGAATCTCTGGATGTCAGAAAGCATTCTTTCATCATCCCTGGTAACAAAGTTTATAGCAACACCCTTCCTTCCAAAACGTCCACTACGACCAATACGATGGAGGTAGTTCTCTGGCTGGGTAGGGAGATCATAATTGATCACAAGTGAGACTTGCTGGACATCAATACCACGGGCCAACAGATCAGTAGTGATCAGCACACGAGAGGAACCAGAGCGGAATTCTCGCATAATAATGTCCCTTGTGTTTTGGTCCATATCTCCATGAGTGGCAGAGACTGTGTGATCACGACTGCGCATCTTGTCTGTGAGCCAATCCACCTTGCGCCTGGTGTTCACAAAGATAACACTTTGGGTTATTGCCAAGGTCTCATATAGATCACAAAGTGTCTCAAGCTTCCATTCCTCCTTGTCAACATTAACATAGAATTGCTTGATACCCTCAAGGGTAAGCTCATCACGCTTCACTAAAATCCTCACAGGTTTATTCATGAACTTCCTCGTAATTTCTAGGGCCTCAGGTGGCATAGTAGCAGAGAAGACCCCAACCTGAATCTTTGGGGGCAGTAATTGGAAAATATCATATATCTGTTAAAACAAAGTTTGATCATTAGAGAGAACTTCCGGTAGAAACACTCGTGTGTAACTCAAAGTGACAGTACCATGCAAAAAACAGTAGAAAGCCTTAAGAAAGAATGCATGTGCAGATTGAAGTAAAAGTAGGAACCTGATCCTTGAATCCTCTTGAGAGCATTTCATCTGCTTCATCCAATACAAACATCTTGATATAGTCAGGGCGAAGTGATTGTCTCCGCAACATGTCAAACACACGACCAGGAGTACCGACTACAACATGAACCCCAGCTGAGAGAATACGCTGATCCTCACGAACACTGGTTCCACCAACACAAGCATGAACCTTCACACCCAGATAATCACCCAGTGCTCTCATAACCTTTTCAATCTGTTGAGCTAGTTCTCGGGTAGGTGCAAGAACCAATGCTTGGCATTCAACTATATCATAATCAAGCTGCTGCAAAATCCCAGAGCAAAACGTAGCTGTCTTTCCAGTTCCTGATTGTGCTTGTTGGATTACATCAAGTCCCTTGCAGAATGGGACAATCCCTCTTTGCTGAATTGCAGATGGCTTCTCAAAACCTTCAAACAAAATTGGATCACACCATGAGATCTCAAATTTGCGACAGCACAGACATAATGTCTAATGCATACAAATATATTCCAAGGACAAAACAGGAGCTTTAAAATAACTGTTATTCATCATATACAACAAAAAGAACGGCAACACAAAAAAGCAGTTAGATAGGTGGAGTATGAGAAACTAAATTCAACCCAGCCAACCACCTGAAATCTGAATTTTATTTTAAATTGATCTGATTAGGCAATGAAAAAATCTCAAATGCTTGCATATGTAAACTCAGGCAACCAGAAAAATTTCCAAATTGTGCTTCATCATGCAACACCACTCAGATAAAGTCGACATGAAAAGGATTGCAGTTTTAATGCCACTCACCATATGCGTAAATACCCCTCAGAAGGTTCTCCTTCAAATTCATAGCATCAAAAGTTTCATGCACCTCATCATACGAGGTAAAGAAATCCTGTCCTTCAGCTGTGAGCCTGCACTCATCAAGCTAGCAAATTCAACATCATAGGGCACCAGGCAATTAAGGATAAAGAGAAGCCAATAAATTGTAGACACTATTCAAACAGTGAAATGGAGACAAAACACATTATAACCAGCAAACCTCAGCAAACATATCATAGAGCAAAATAAGGACTTACAGCTCATTCATCTTAGAATCAAATTGACGAGCATCAAACTGGGATCCTTCAGGTGCCGAACTAGCCATGACTGCAAACAGTAACCATCAAATAACTCAGTAACCCAATAACAAACTCATCAAAGAGATTTTAGTGGGTGTGTGGGAGTGTGGTAGCTTTTACTTTTAGGTGCATTTTACTTGAAAAAACATCAAAGTGATGTTTTTTATAAGTGTTTTTCGAAGAATTTGATGTACCAATATAAAAAATAAAATAAAAAAATCTGAAAGAAATCATTTTTCAAGAAAAAACACTTTTGAAAAAGACCCTGCACCACAATACAAAGCACACACCGAGTAAAGCCCATACGATAATTCACTACAAAAACCATGCCCATCTTTCCCATAACAAGGGGGAAAAAAGTAAATCCTTTCTCGCACCAAATTCACATCCCTATCAAACCGAAAAACACATCCAATTTTCCACCAAACCCAAATCGCTAGGCCCCCACAAAATCATAATAAAAATACGATAATCAGCGATTATTCATCAATCAAGTACAGATTTTGAACACTGATTCATCTTTAACTATCGCAAAACTCGATAAACAAAGTCTTAAAAGAACAAAAACTTACGGATCTGATTACAAACAATAAAGAACAAAAGCAGCAAGAAAAGTTAAAAGAAAAACAATTAGATTATCAGTTGATCGAAACATTAAATCAAGAAACAAACAAGAGTATAAGGATTGGTTACCTAAAAAAAAGTGATGATTGATAAGAGAAAAGAGATAGAAGATTTGATTGAGAATCCACAAACTCCTCGGATCTTTTTGTAGTTTGTTTTGGAGGAGTTTCAAGGAACACTCTGTTTGATTAGATAGTTAGATCGATAGCAGCACTGTGATGTGAGGAAACGATACGGAGACGGGCTTGCTTAAATTATGACCCTAATCAAGGGATTTTTTTCCCGTACCTTGGTTTTTTAATTTACCATGTCGCCCTTTTTTTCTCATGCTTAGGTGGGCCTTCATGGGCTTACAGGTGAGGAAGGCCCAATGCTGATCTTGTTTCA
>Ga0325405_1002671_pt1 | contig 18355 bp, 10 predicted proteins | sample PopdelMetagenome_21_FD_205663 | JGI IMG/M metagenome (GOLD analysis project Ga0325405, IMG submission 205663) | Populus deltoides microbial communities from Bellville, Georgia, United States - Xylem-Control-R2 | ecosystem: Host-associated > Plants > Phyllosphere > Stem > Wood/Secondary xylem...
ATCTTGTCTGTCTTCAGGATATCAAAAAGAAGTTGTTCTTGCAGTTTGACATGACCATTTGGCTGCTGTGAAATTTCTCGAACATTGGCAAGAAAACATTTCCCATCAAAACTATGAAACAACTCATAATACATGGCCTTGGCAATGGTTGTTTTCCCTATGCCTCCCATTCCACATATTCCTACAATGCAGACCTCGTTTGATCCAGCATTTAATAAAAAGTTCAATTGTTGCACACGAGAGTTTATCCCGACTGGATAGAAGGCTATGAACAAGTATGTGCTGCTCAGTTCCCTGGAAATCTCCCCAACAATTTTCTTTATAAATTTTGCTTCATGCCTGCAAATAATTGTCAACAAAATTGTGAATAAGTCAAGCATAATTATACAAACAAAATAGTGAAAATTTCAGTAATTTCAATAATTTAAATGGTTCGAAACTTATTATTATTATTATTATTATTATATTAAAACTTATTAAATTTTGTTTTAAAGGATAATTTAATTATTTTATTGTATTTTTAAAATATTAAAAGATCAAGTTTTTCCTAATCAATATGGTAATAATCATTGAACCTTACAAAAAGATCATATTACCCTAAAATAATTAGGCATTGATTTATTTTTTTAAATTATAATATACAATGTTTAATCCATAATGTTTTTTGTGCGCATCTAAAATGAAGCACCAAGCTCTTTTAAGTTTTTTTTTTTTTCAATTAGATTAGTATCATATCATTAAAGAAAACACATAGAAACATAATTGATTTGAAGAAAAATAGATATAAAATAAATCTATATGATAATTTTGAAATGAATTTTATCTACCATTAAAACAGAAAGGACATGAAGATGTCCATTCCATCCCTACAATCTGTATCTTTTATGTTCCAAAACAGTAGCCATTTACTGCTCTATTACTTGTTTTACAAATTTCCCTTTTTGTTAGTTATTATTTAGAATCATTTGCTTCAGTGGATGGAGAAAGAGTTGGTCATATTACGAAAACGCATTGATTTAACGAGTGAGAAGGGATGGAGAGGAGAATTACATTTCATGGTGTATTCGCGTCAGCTCTGGTAACATACTCCATCGTCTTCAGATCTCCTTTTTTGAACCTCTGTGTTAACTTCGCTGTGATTATATTGAAAAATTCTCTCGCCCTCTTCAATGGCTAAAACTTAGTTCTTGGCTCACACACAAACCCAATATTCTGAATTTTTTATACAAGTTATATATCTAACTTTTGCCAAAATATTACCCCTTTTTTTGTTAATTTAGCGGGCATTTTTTTTTCTTTTATTTGTCTTCATTAGTATGCATTCTCTGCATGATAGATCTTGTAAAGCATGGATAAGGTTCCTCAATTTTTAAAGTCTTACAGCCCTAAACTACAGGGAATTAAAGGAGGGTTTTCAGGTCCTAATATTAGAGCCTTTAACTATAGAGAATTGCAGAGAAACCTGTTAAGGTCTTTATTACATTGATTTTCTTTTGAAAAATAGCCTATATGGTTGCAACGTTTTAATTAGTAAAATTCAAATTAAATTGAAAATCATAATTTAACTAGGAATAAGAATAAAAAAAACAACAAAAATAAAGAAAAAAAAATCAAAGCAATAGCTTTCATGACTAGTTTGGAGCTAAAAAATCGAAAATAGATGATAGGTATAATGTTGGATTAAAAGTTATGCTTATTTTGATAGATTGTGCATCGGTTGGTGGCTTTGCATGCTGTTAATCAGATGGAGTCAGCGGATCACCAGTAATTATGCCAAAAAAAAAAGTCAACAATGCTCATGATTGAAACTGCCAGATGAGAAAAAGAATGATACAGCACTCTATACACCAGAATCCAAGGCAATTTTTTAAATTTCAGTTCCACAGGACCTGTGGTCCAAGTACAGCATGCTTTCAGTATATATAGTAGTGTATAAACTGTGACTCTGTCCATCATTACAGAAGCTGTAATGCCTGTATATGCAGCCAGGTTTAGCCCAAATGCATAAGGACAACATGGCTTTCCCAGTCTATAAATTGCTAGAATTTTCCTGTCACTCAATATCATGTATATCATTCAATAAGTTATCTGAGCACATCAACTTCACTATTAACATCCGATCGTTTCTCCTTGTCATCCCATAAGCCAATGGTAGAACCAAAGAAAGAATGCTTTTTAAGTTTTGACAGTAACAAGTCCAGGCTTTCCCTTGTATCTGAGCACATCAACTCTGTCAATCTTATCCAATTCTTCCTCCTTGTCAATACCAATATCACTGATGGGAAGCACAGAAGGAACACTTTTGACAGTAGCTGAGTCCTCGCTTTTCCTTCTAGGGGAATTGTTGTTAGTCGTGCTCAGCCCACCATCTTCTCTCAACTTGGTATCCACTGAGTTGATGTCCTGGCTCTTACTATTTTCTTCTATCTGGTTTTCCTCACTTGCATCCTGCAATATTTTTTGGTCTTCGGTCATTGTTGGTGGTGGTGCATTGGACGTTACAGCGTCAGGCAAGTCAGCTGCATTGGGTGACTCTTGCTCTTGTTTCTGATTTGACTTCTGACCCTGTGTGCCAATTGCAGACTTGGCATGAGATTTTATGCTAACACCACTAGAAACACTCTTGGTTTTGCTGACAAGATGGTGAAGCCATAATAGTTGTTCAAGAATATAGGCTTCTGTTTTCTCCTTGTCCGCATGGTGGAGTGTTTCAATCTGGATTATATCAGCTGCTCCAGCAGCAGGTTTTCTGTTGGCCTCAGACCTGGACATACCACGACCAAATCTTCTTATACTCAGGCCATTCAGCTTACTTGTTGTTAACAAAATAAATTGCAAAAATGAAATTCTTAAAAACAATTGGAAGAAAGCAATGGACTCACCCGGAACTTGCCCACTCTCCAACCCAACCAAAACCATGATGCACTCTGTTCCGAATCAATTAAAATTCATAGAAAAATGTTAACAATTAGGCAATGAGACATTGAAAATTAAGTATTTAAAGCAGGAAAAGTTTCTGTTTTTGGGGAGGGAAAATAATGGCATTACATACTTGGCTGTGTTAGTGGACATTGGAACCAGCCATTGCAGTGTCTTCTCCATCGTATCTTTAATTTCTGTGATGGTAAGCTGGACATACAAATCACAATGAAGTAAACAACTAGAGCATCCGCATGGATGTGAAAATAAAAGACTTTCTACCCTCTCTTCTTTGAGGTGAAAAAGTAGTACCTCATCTTTGACATTAAACGATTGCAGTTTGGAACGTAGAGCTGATTTTACACCAGGTGGCAAGCTCTGGTACAATGTGTCCTTACCATTTGGAGGCATGGAGCCCGATCGTGCCACCTGAGAGCATCTATTATTAGAAGGCCTTGAACCAGTATTATAAGAATATGATTGCATACAAGATTGAGAAGAGTGTAATGAAGCAGAGAACTCGATTTTTTAATGCATGCGAGCTTAAACAGTGAAATCAAGTGAGGTTCAGGCAAGGAAACTGAGAAGCAGCTAAAAAAAAGTATGGTAATCCAACAAAATTGAAGTCAAGTTCAAGTCATTCAGTTTGGCAGGGGCATTGAAAGTCCTCAACTCAGTCTGTGTCAGAGCGAAACAGTAGGTTGTGCATCCCAAACAGTTAATGTCACATAGCAACCAATCTTGATGACGGATTGTAAAACTAATAATTTCAAACTTTGAAGATGATTGTAAGACAAACATGATGGAAGTAGATGGCACTTACAAGATTATCAATTTGCATAACTACATTTGCATAATGTAAAGAAAGACCGGCAGGTCCCAATCTTGGATTATTGCTAACAGATTCTTCATCTTGTATGGAATCATCTGCAGTATACATCTGAATGCCATCAGAACAATTTTAATACATGAAATCAAGTTAGACAAGAGCTCCTTTGAGCAAAGAATGGAAAGTTAAATATGCAGAAGCATGAATCCAAGAGGAAAATCCAGGGGCCAGTTTAGTTGGAAGAATAACTTTTCTATTCCATCTTCATTTTTTAACTCCATGTATAATGCTGTTTTTCCTTATTCAATGTGGTTTCAAAGGTTCTGATTGTGGTTATTGGTTTTACTTGTTTCGAAAAATAAAAAATAAAAAATAAAAAAACAAGTTTCTACTTCTGTTATTAAAATATTGAACAAAAGAAAATGATTACAGTAAATTATACCAAATGACTGTATGTGTTCAATGGTTAAGAGTGGCAACCTATTCCCCACTGTGAATGTGTGTAAGAAAGTGCATCCATAAAAAAATTTCAAATCATAAAGGTTATTTTTGTTAATTGAAAAGCATTATTAGTAGATCATTTGGATTTAAAACAGAAAACACAGGGGAAAGTATATTTTCTCAAAAAATACAGTGAAAGTTGATAATGACAAGGATTACCGTCCTTCTTTTCCCCTTCCCGTTCTCAGTAGAATGTGTCCCCATTTTCATGCCATGGAAATTTGGAAAATTCCACTTACATGTTCATGGAACTAAACATGAGAGTTATAACAGAGAAGCTGGTGACAAAATTTCAGACTAAAGAAACAATTTTTGAGAGAAGTATTTAGACTATCAAAAAAAATTCTTCCGAGTTAAGGTTTTAGGTTAGATAATTTTCCCTGCAATTGAAAGTTAAAACTAAGACTAAAAAGGGACAACACTAGAAGGAGCGATTTTCACACATCCAGCTTGCATGCTTTGAAGATGGAAGGAAAACATGCACTTGGGGAGCATAATTACAATGTGGTAAAGACCTTGATCAAACACATACCACCACTACCAAAGGCATTGCCGATCTCGAGGATTAAGAAATGGATGATATCTACAAGCTTCTCCATCACCTGTATAAGATAATTTGGTCACTACAAGAAATATTCTAGTGATTGAGATTCTATTTACTCAATTAACAAACTTGATAGATAATCGATACTGTTTGTGCTAAATAAAAAAAAATCACAATCTCAATAATTTGCAGTTGCAAAAAGAAGCAAAAACATCAGTATTGCTACCTCTTCCAAACTTCTAGACCAAAGTGATTTCTTCTTTACGTTTCGTATTCGCTTTTTTTGGCTTTTTATTTCTGCCTTTAACATCGCAAGGCTTTCTCCTGGATTTCAGAGAAAGACACAAACTTAAATTAGTACCTCACTAAGTTCCCCAGGGCACTGGTTTGGGGTAGTTCCTGCATTAGTTAGACATTGATACATTATTGGAATTCTCAACTTAAATCATGTCAGTCCACCACACCTCAACTTTCAAAATTCTAAAAGTGTTTAACACAAATATTTTCAATTTCTAGTTAATGCAACACCACAAATTCCCTCAGGGTACTCATTAGAATAAGTCACATGTAAATTATAACAAAACAATTAAAATAATACAATGATAAAAGCACAGCACACTACATGAGCTGAATTTTCCAATAATACCAAAATTAATACCCAAATTAACAAATAAAGAAAGGCAGTAGCTTTTTTTTATTTCTTTGATAATAATATGATGACAAAAACATTGTGAAAGCACCATATCCAATCATTTATCAAAAGCTATCCAAAGAACTAGCTTTCTTCGTCTCATCAAAATGTATTTACATTGATGTCTTTTAGTTTGTTTCAGCCAGCTTCGGTAACAAAGGCGATATATTCAATCAATAACATCATTTGACCTGGTCTACAAATCTTTAATTCAAAAAGAAATTTCCTTTATGAAAAAAACAGTGGCATACTGGTTAGTAACTAAAAGGATGCCATATATCACAGTTACATAGGTTCAGCACTACAGTCTAATCCTCAGTCACACAACACTCTTTTATGAAGCATGACTAGCTGCATTTATTAATCAAGAGCAGCACGTAGTTAACTACATAGGAAATCACAGAGAAGAGAAATGGAGAAATAACCTCTCTGATTAGCTGCTGCACTACCCTCCCTACGTTGACATTCATGTTCCATTCTGTCCAAAATTTGCAATTCATGGTATAGCTCCTGCAAACCCAAGATGGTGCGTTTTTGTATGGTCAAAATAAAGCACACGATGACGCAACAGAAAAGGTTTACATAATACATCACAGTGCTCCAGCAATGCGAAGCATAAATCATCGCATCAGGAAGGTAAAAATAAAAAAAAAATTAATGGAAAGTCATAGACTCCATGTATGTTTATCATAAATGTCAAGAATATTACTGTATTTGCAAACATAAGAAAATGCAAGCATACAGTCATTGGCATCAGGAAATGCAAGAATTATGTTGCTGATATGACCTTACTAAGAACCCTTTGTTTGTGCAAGGGTATTGACCTTGTTTTAGATATGTAAAAGAAATATCAGCCTAAAGTTCCTTCATTAATCTTTCTTCTTTTTTCCCCAGACACAACCATATTAAAGTACTAATTAGGCAATCCATCCACCAATTAAATTCACTGAATTATAGTAAAAAAGAATATTGTACTCACAGCTGTAAACTGAACCAGAATCATTAAAAGTTCCATTATGGATTCTGCCTCCTCCTGCAATTGCCTACGAGGATTACGATCTCGGCTAATTCTGGAAATCAAACAAGCAATTTAAATCAGTATTCAATACTATATAAGTATATTGTAAATACAATGGCCAAACAAGGTACCGTGTTACATGTATTACTTCTCAAAATAACGGTCCAGGTTGTGCCATTGAGGATCTTTACATCGATTTCCGAAACGAACCACTTCTCCTGAAAATATTTTCAGCTCTTCTCTGCAAAATAAGTAAATGAAAACTTCAAGATATTATTATAGAAAAAGGATGAGTTGGAAGAGGCCTGCCAATAGATACATTATGATGCTAATTCATCAGGTATTCACCTCTTGTCAGCTGCAACAATCCTCAAAAGCTTGTCCATATCTTTTGATATCAGATTTTGCACACCTTCTGAAGGAAGCACCTCTTCCTTCAAATGTCTTACACTTCGTACAGAAAGAGATTGCATAAGGTTGGAACCCTTGACAACCGTGTTAGCTACCTCAAAAGCTAGAATTCCAAGTTCATTGCCCTTAGTCGCTAAACTAGAGGTGAAAGTCTGGGGGTTTAAATTTGTCATGCTGCTCCCTAGCGTGTCCAGGACCTCCACTGCTTTCCCCAGTCCAACACTGCCAGCTCTACTTAAACGTGAACTAACCTCCGAAACCTGCAGATTATTGCACTTTGTTAAATGTTTTCAATAATATAATCAAATTGCTATAACACTATAGAATTTTAGTAGATTATTCTTACACGTTCAGCAGTGACTACAACCGGCTAACATCACGGATTATTACATTAATAAGCTTTTGTAAAAGCTCCGATTGGATTACCGATGCAATGTGATCATGCTTATGGAGCTGGTTTATTACACAAGAACTTTCAATCATAACACCATGGAATGAGATTGAAATAACATTCCATCATCATTATTCCTTTCTCAACATATTATACAGGAAACTGTTACTATTTAGTCTAACAAGCCATCTATCATGTATCCTTTCACCTCATTAAAATTCTCACAATTACATGTAAATGACTTGATTCAAGGATTAACTAGTTTAGCGAATAAGAAATCAATAACTGGGATTAAGGGCTAATGCTAATTTTTTACCCAATTAACTTCAATTTTAACTACTCTTATCTATGTTTCACGGCAATCCAAGTAAAGTTTCCCACCTAAAGTAATTTCTTTTCTGGGTCAATCCAAAAATTAACCAAAATTTTTCTTAATTACAAACAAAACATAAAAGAACATGTATTTAAAAAAGCCAAACTTAAAGTGCTATTGCAAGAAAAAGAAATGCAAATTCAGTTGACCAAACAGGAAAAAAAAAACTTTGAAAACTTCACCTTGGCAACAGCTGCTTGTCTGCGAATTGATCTTGATTTGATTGATGATGATGGATATCTAGGAATCCCATCATAAAACTCATCCCCAGTATCATTTTTTGAATACAAAAATGATTCCTGCTTTAAATTTGCCACTTGCGATTCCTTCTTCTCTTTACTTTCCTTCACTTGTTGAGTACTTGAAATATGTTGCTTGTTGTAACCAGAAACAACACCATTCCCATTAGTCTTTCCATATGGATTGGCTTTCTTGTTGTTACCATTGGATTTCTTTGAACAAATCCCTCCCATGATCACTGTCTAGTGATCAATTAACACTGACACAAGCAGGGAATCCAAAAACAACAAAAACCCAATTTAGAACACAACAAATGAAGCTAGAGAAGAAAGAAAAAAAAATAAAAGATTGAAACTTTACAGGTAATCTACCAGAAGAATAAGAAGTGTGAAGTTTCCAGGTAGAGAGAGAGAAAGGAGGGTGTTAAAGTCCCACCCAGATAGACATCCCGCCTAAAAAAATAATGAGATATATTTCATGTAGTCCTCATACTTTGAACTTTACCAAATCATATTCTATACTTTTGATTAAATCAATTTGGTCCTTTTATCTTAATGTTTAGAAAATAAAAAATAAATATACCAACAGTTTCATAAATAAAAAATTGAATATTTTTAAAAAGTGGATTGAACTATTTTGTGTACCTATAAAAAGATTTGGTTGAAAATACTAATAGTCCAATAAAATAAAGGGCTGAATTTTAAGAATAAAAATTCAAAGTTTGATCAATTAACTTAGAGAAAAATTATTTGTATAAAATATATTAATTTAACGATAAAATAACTAAATTGATAATACATGTATCAATCTACCATAATTTTAATAATTCATGGGAAAATTTTGCCATTAAACCATCTAACTGTTGTTTTTTTTTTTTTGCATTTATTAGTTTTATAGATAAATATATCATTTACTAGTTACCAAAATAGTTATCAAAAGATTACTTATGACCAACAATGTTTTTAAAAAAATTTAAATTTTTTTTATTTTTTTATTTTCTTAAAATTAATATTTTCACAGTGTTTTTTGATTATTTTGATGCCCTGATGTCAAAAATAATTTTTTTTAAAAATATTATTTTAATACATTTCTAAGTAAAAAACACTTTGAAAAGTAATCGCAACCACACTCGCAAACACTCTTAAACATTTATGAAAATTTAACTTCTTATATTCTACTTAAAGTTTGTGTGATAGTGGCTAAAAGAAACTAGTTTTTTATTTATCAACTTAAATAATAATTTGATACAAGACATTTTCATTTCATTTATACACTTTTAGAATTTTGACCAAGATTGTATTTAAACAAAATAGTCAAAATTTTTATCAATAGTTTAGCACAATAAAAATAAACGACACATATCATGCAATAATCAATGGAGCGTCTAAAATTGCCTTTCATTGAAATTAGAAGAGTTGATTTGACTAGATACAAAATATAGTGGTTGTTTTGATTAAATGTTAAAATTAGAGGGACCATAGTGATTTTAGACATACCAAAGAAATATATGATTGCTTATTATTTGTGCTGTTTTTTGATTGGTTGCCAGCAATACGACAGATAAATCAAACAGCAGCCGCTGGTTATTATTTTAATATAGTCAAACCATGGGCTTTGACTATATGACCTGGTCAATTTTTCAAACTTCATATGCTGATGCCGTTTCTTGGCAGTAGCTGGAACATTGTTCTAGATCTGATTCGTCGTGTACTTGTAATGGAGTGTTTGTTTTTATAGTTAAAACTGTTTTTTAATGTATTTTTTTTTGTATAAAAAAATATTTAATTATTTTTCAAATTATTTTCTAGATCTAATTAATTATTTTTTAGATATTTTTTTAATAATTTTAATACGTTGTTCTGAAAAATTTTTAAAAATATATTTTAATATATTTTTAATTAAAAAACATTTAAAAAAAAATACATACCGCATAACTAAATACACTCTATATCTATGTCCTTGTTGGAACATTGAGTAGTGAGTTTAGCTATGGTTTTAAAACCCGACTCGATAGGTCGATCCGGGACCCAACTGACCCGGATGAAACCAAGTCGGGTTTAAAAAAAAATAAGAGAAGTCACAAACCGGGGTGACTCGGTCAAAAACTCAGTTGTAACACATTAATTATTTTTTATTTTTTACCAAAACGATATCGTTTTGATTTATAAAAAAAAATAGGATTGACCTGGGTGACCCGCGCAAAACCCGTGACCCGGGCCTTCGACAGAGTCGACTTCCGGCTCGGGTTTAAAATTATCTTATAAAAATTATTTTTTATAAGATATTAATCCAACTAAATTTAAATTGAATTTGATTGTAAATTACTAAAAATATTGTTAGATCACATGGAAACTTATTTAATTCCACTAAAAACTTGGTGTGGATCAAGTTTTAGATTCAAAATTTTCCATGTCTAACTTACTAACCAGAACATAATTTAATAATTATGATTGGAAATTTGGATCTAATTGAATATTGATCGGATTTTAGGTTGTTTTTATCTGGGTTACTTGGACCGGGCTGGATTAATTTTAATTTCTTTCATTTTATTTATCATTTTGATAACAATGTTTTTTTTTTTTTTAAGAGCAGTAGGATACTGCTATTTATGTTATTGGCATGGATCCTAAATTAAAAAAATCTAATTCGCCTTGAAAAATCATTGTAGCTACAAATTCATTAGTATCATTTACTACTAGAATTGTATAATAATATTTTTTTTTTCATTTTAAGGGTATTGAAGTTTTTTTTATTTGGTTTATTTGTTATTTTCAAATTAACTAGGGATAAATAAATATTTTTTTCATATTAACTACATAATAAAACTACTATAAGATGCTAAGAAGCAAAAAAAACTAAATATGGTGTAAAGGGGTATTTTGTATTTTTACAATAATTGTTTTGTTATTACAAGCAAATGATTAATTTAATATTTGAACAAATATAAAAAATAATAAACAACTATAATGCATAATAAAATAACAAAAATATTCTTCAAATAAAAAAGTTTAAGCCTAAAATTAAGGGGTGTTTTCGGTTTTCACAATGATTTTTTTATAATTAGAAAGTCAGCTCAGATACACTTTAGTATTTAGCGAAGTAAAAAAAAAAAGTGTGGCACACTAGAGAATTAGTGTGAGGTGCCCGTGCTTTTTGGATGGCACGAACAGCACCTTCTAGCATACAAAAATACCCTTCCACCTTTGTTGTTGGAAGCATCATTGTGTTATTTTCTTATTGGTGCGGCACGTGTTTCCGGAAGGGGTCTAGTTTATCGTCAATGAGCCTCTTTTTCTTTCTTTCTTCTCTCTCTTCCCCCTAAAAAAAATTACAACTTGACCATCTTGGTTGTTAGTATTTAAATTTTAGTCCATATTCTATTGATTTCTCATTTGTGGTCTTAGTCTTTTTATTAAAGTTTTATTTATTTTCAGTTTCATCCTTGAATCTCAAGTTATCAAATATTATATTCTTCAATTTGGTCCTTATTCTTTGGATTTTTAATTTTTTACCTTGACCCTTTTATAAAGGTTTTATTGGTTTTCAATTTTATCATTCAATTCAAATTGATGGTATTATGTTTTTTAATTTGGTCATCATTATTTTTTATTGCTAATTTTTTTCTTGGTCTTTTTGTAAAAATTATGAATTCTTTTCAATTTCACCATTTAATTATAACATTGTTTTTATTTTTTATATCAATTTTGAGCCTCATTCTTAAAAAAAAAATCCCTTGTACTAAATTGATTTTATTTTTCAATTTCACCATTCAATTAAATATAAAATTTATTTTATATTTTAAGTTTGATCTTTATTCTTTTAATTTCTATTTTTTAAAATCCTTTTGTGTGATTGAAATTATTTTTTTAGTTTCATCTTTTAATATATGATTGATTGGGAATCAAACTTCATGATTTTTTCAAATTGAGTGCTTCAAATCTAACGACTCGGGTCATGAATTTGACTAGTTAACATGAGTTTTTTTTTAAAAAAAGGCTTAGTAATTGTTTTTTTTTATCAGGTTATTCCAATAACATGATCTAGGCTTCGGGTTTGGTGAGATATCCTGAATTGGCTCAACTCTTATTAGTGTGGTTACAAATTTATCATGACTGGTTTTTTTTGTCTTTTTTTTAATCCGGTTTCTAAATCTAAACATCATTTTTTAGACAAAAAAAATAGTCCGGCCTTGTGGCGAAACGGGGTCACTGAAGTTAGTTATTACTAATAGGTTTCATTTGATGGATGTGGGGACTCTTTAATAATTAAATCAATAATATTATAGAAAAAGAAAGTATAATGATATTTTAGAGAGATATACTCTTAAAATATGTATGTTGAAAGTGTTAAGAATGAAGAGATCATGAACTTTTGACTTGAAGGATTCATGGTGTATTTATAGCCCATGAGTCTTGTCCTTTTATGAGAGGAAGGGCTAAAATGTAATTTTATCATTGTGATATTTTGAATTATATTCTACTTAAAATAAAATGTATCGGATTAGTATAAAATATTGAGGGACTCGCATGGGGTTTTGAAAAAAATTTCAATGGGGAGTTAGGCTCGAGCAAGTTGACATTGGGAATGTGTGCCCATGCCCAGAATTCAATTGTAGTCAAGGAATAATGCACGAACCTAGCAACGGGTGTTGGTGTGCCCAACACCCCTAACATTTGTTGGGCGTGGCTCACCTAGCAATGTGTTGCACCCAACAAGCAAGGTTGGGCGTGGCAACACACCTAGCATGGGCTCGGGACACCAGGCTGAAGTTTATGCATCTTGGTAGCAACTAGGCTTGGACATGGTAGCCCGAGCCCAAAATAGACGCTTTTTGCATAGTTATTAAACCCGGTCCGGGGGTTGACCCAACCAAGGGGTTGGGTTCCGGGTTTCATGGGTCAACCCAGGTCAACTCGGGTCAACCCAAATCAACCTGGAAAAATTAAAAAAAAAATTAAAGTTTTAATAATTTATATGAAAAAATTAGGAAAAAAATCCATGTAGATATAGGCTATACATATTGTAAATAATAAAGTTTAAAAGAATATTTTAAAAAGTTTTTTATCACATTTTAAAAAGATATTATGTTAAGCTTTTAAGTTAAAGTATTTAAACAAAAAAGGTTTCTTATCTCACATTGAAAAAACATAGTTTTTTTCTTGTGAACATAGAGTATATATACTAATGAGTTTCCAATCCCACATTGAAAAAAGATAACTTTTTTATTGGGAACATAGAATATATATACTAATGGGTTTCAAATCCCACATTGAAAAAACATAATTTTTTTCTTGTGAACATAGAGTATATATACTAATGAGTTTCAAATTCCACATTAAAAAGATAATATGTTATCCTTTCAAGTTGAAGTATTTAAACCAAAAAGTTTTTCATCCCACATTTGAAGAAAAAAAACGGTCTTGGCCGGGTCACGAGTTGACCCGCCGGGTCGACCGGGTTTGACCGGGTCATTGCACTGACCGGTCTTTTGAGTCCTTAACATCTAATTTTGAATTTTTTCCTCAAATTGAATTTTCTTTGCTAATAGGGCATTTATCAATTAAAAATACACTATCAATTTTTTCAATCTTGTATATTTGATCTTCCTCGACTAATCTTCAAAAATTTCCTGAACGTTCTCACTTATATATTTATTTTATTTTCTTTTAATATTTTTTTATTTTTTTTATTTTTTATTTATATGAGCCCAAAATAAATAACAACAGTAACATCCACTAACACATGCAAATTCACCCTTATAATCTTTCATGTTATATTAGGAATATATATAGGCACTGATCCATACAGATTGAGTCTAAATATGCAGGCGACCTTAGTTTTTTATTTTTTTGAAAAAGAAAGTCCATGCTAGGTCTCTAATAAACTATAGTTTTGCAACCCATCACAACCCAACTCATAACCCAGGTTATAGTTTGACCGGATCAACTCACAAATTATTAACCTTAGTCTATTATTTTTTTTTAAAAAAAATGTCTAAGATGTCTTGATTTTATAAAAAAAAATACAAAAAACTTGAAATCATTTTGTTTTGAACAAAAAAAAAAAAAGCAAAGTTGATTAGATCTAGATTATAAATTGACTCGTCAAATCATCCTAGTTGAACCAGATAGATTACATGTATAATTAAAAAAAAACCTGATCTGGTTCAAGTCTCTGGTTTGTAGGTAAACTTGCCATGCAATGATAATAATAACAACTTGGATACACATGTTTCTCTCATCCAATGTAAATAAGTAAATTAAAAAAGAATTGTGAGACTTGAAACAAATATTTACCACCAAATGACTTAACATGAAAAAGACATTTCATGGATATCATCAATTAGTACAAATGGCGAGTAAGAAATATATAGACTGGCACATTATTTTTTATTTATTTATTTGTGTTGTCATTTGATCATTGAAAAATCAACACACATCACCTGCTCATGATATGCATTAATTAGGAGTACATATTTTAATCTTCGTATTTAAAAACTAATCTGAAAATTTTTTATCTTGTCATGAAAAAACAATATACAACTTTAGAGGATCTTGTGTCATAAATTGACTTAAACGTTTTATTTTTGAGGATATGCAAAAAAAAAAAAAAAAAACACTCACAAAATTGTTCTAATTGAGAAAATTTTGATGAGTAAGCGAAGGTCACGATTGAACAATTCCCTGATACAAGGGCATGGTTGAGAAACCATGTACTCCTTTTATACCGTTATTATTGACCCTTTTGCAATTTTTAATTTTTCAATTTTTTTTTGTCCATTTTAAAATTAAAGTTTTTTTATCATGTTTTTGGAGTCTGTTTGGGAGTATAGTTGCGATTGTTTTTCAAAGTATTTTTCGTGCTGAAATACATCAAAATGATGTTATTTTATTTTTAAGATCAATGCATCAAAATGATTCAAAACATAAAAAAATTATTTTTTAATAAAAAAATTAAATTTTTTAAAAGCAAAGATAGAATCGTGTTTCCAAATGCTGTGAGACTGTGGATTACAAAACAAGAATGCAAAGTCTGTAGTTTAGACAACTTAAATGTAGAAAAGTAATAACATGCAAAAATCAACAAATTAAAAGAATGTTTGGTGTTTTTTTCTTTTTTAAATTGTGTTTTCTACAAAATAGCAATAATAAGAGGACTTAAGGAGCATTATATAAGGGTAATTCTATATGTTTTTCTCAGGAATTTTAATTTAATATGTTGTCCATAACTATATAAAAAAACATAAATGAACCGTATCTAAATATTTAATTCGATTAAGATATCTTTCATTTTTTTAAATTTATTATATCCTTAAATTTTCCTAGATGTAATAACACCTTAGCCTGTAATTAACTGATTTATTTATTATTATTATTTACGGTAGTTTCCATTTAGCAACCAAACCAACTTACAAAATATTTTACTTCTTTAGAGGTAACACACTTATATTATAAACCTTTCTATTCAACAAAACGACAAATTATAGGAGATTCCGATCGGTGATGTTTTGATATTTGCTCATTGGAGGCTAAGCACACTGACATAATATTTAACGTGGTTCGGCAAACCGCTTACATCCACGGGAAAAGCCATTTGATTATATAGGGAGAGAACAAGATTTGCAACAATAGAGGAGGAGGAATCATCCTCTTTTTAGCAACTCTCAACCTCACTCTATTTCTCTCTTCTCAGTGCTACAATGGCAGCTACTGCTGGTTGCCTTGGCAGCCCACTCTCTCCTACATTTCTCACATCTTTGGCTGCACTTTCCTCTCTCTCATTTTGCTCTCTTTCTGGTGCCTATTTATAGACAAGAATGATGCCACAACTCCAGCTCTTCTTCAACAAAGATGGCTGCCAACTTCATCTCTTCTTCAATAATGGTGGCTGCCAACCTTTGACATTTGCGATGGGTGCACATGGTTGGTGCAACTCCAGCTGTAGCTGCTGCATTTGTCAATGGACAATGTCGTCCATTAATGGTTGCTGCACATTAATGGCAACAAACCCAACAATCACCCCTTTTGCCATTTATGTGGGCAATTGTCCTTTTGCTTCTTTAGCACATGCTTGCATTCTGCAGCTCTTCCAAACTTACCATTTTGAGAGCATCTGTGCCCAAGTTTACAGGTACTTGCCAAACCTTTCAATCACCAGAGTCACCCAAGCACCCCTTTGCTCACTCTAAAGGATCATTTCAACCAGATAATCTACCACATCACATCTGAAGAGTGTTAACGCTTGTCTCTGGGACACTGCATTCCCCTTCAAGCATATCAACCATGCTTGGCCCGGAATGATTTATCAAGCCTTACATCAAGGCTTACAACACCCCCTCAAACGGATATTTCCAAGTGCGACAATCATTGAGTATTTCAATGTGATCACTAGCTCACCACTCTTCCAAGAGTCTACTCATCCCGCAGTTGCGTCTGCCCTCTGTTCCACCCTAAGAACCACGCCTTACTTCTCCGTGATTCTCCCGTTCTAAGTCTCAAGAGTTCAAGTAGCTCTCCACCTTTACCTATGAGGGCAGCCCATTAAAGGTTGATCCATATCTATCTTCATACTCTGAGTATTACAATGTCATTACCGAGCTCACCACCTTGACAAGAGTCAACTTGTTCTCGGAACCTGTGCATGCCATCTGCTCCTTCATAGCAGTCGCGTATTAATGCTCCACAAGTCATCCACTTATTTTCCAAGGCAAATGTCTTCTAGCTCATTGATCTTTAGCATGGGGGCAATATCCATGAAAGTCAATCCTGCATTTGTCTCTATACTCATCATAGCCTCTTCATTGGCTATACACTTATCCACTTATATCCAGCCATCATATCGGTTTTGGGGCTGGGCTTCTTTCATGGCCTCACACCTTCTCTAAAGTGTCTTCGCCCGTTGTTATGGGGCAGTCCGAACTTGGACTCATATCATGGTCCTCACACCTTCCATCCGAGGTGTCTCCGCCTGTCGTCATGAGACGGTCCGAACTTGGACTCATATCATGGTACTCACACCTTCCATCCGAGGTGTCTCCGTCTGTCGTCATGAGACGGTCTGAACTCTCACCTTCTTTCTGAGGTGTCTCTGGCTGTCGTCATGAGACGGTCTGAACATGGACTCATATCATGGTCCTCACACCTTCCATCCGAGGTGTCTCTGCTTGTCATCATGAGACGGTCTGAACATGGACTCATATCATGGTCCTCACACCTTCCATCCAAGGTGTCTCCGTCTGTCGTCATGAGACGGTCTGAACATGGACTCATATCATAGCCCTCACACCTACTCCTGAGGTGTCTCCGTCCGTCATGAAGTGGTCACATCCTCCTTCATCGGGGATGTCTCTAGTGACTCCAAGATTCTCTACCATCATGTGGACTTGGGAGAGATCACTGCCACTAATCACATAGAAAAAGAGAGTTGCGGTGCACTCTTCGTAATCTTCCATCTCATTTTCTATGTTTGGAGCTTCTATGCCTTTCTGCTTGATAGCTCCACCTACACTAACTCTCTTTGGTGTCTTCGCCTTTCATCATAGGCGGTTGCACCCCCTTAATTAGGTGCTTCTGCAACAACTCATCTTTCCATCCTTGCATGCATTGGAAAGGTCCTCGTTTGTTGCCTTTATCAAGAGCACAAGAGACTTCCTGTTGTACAACTTTTTCACACAATCTCTGCTCTAAGCTTCATCTGGGAACTCTTCTTCTCCTTGCATCTATTGTCTCATTACAGTACCTCGTTGGATCCTCCGGGTACTCCTGCACAATCTCCGTGTGCTCTCGTGCAATTTCGGTTCTCCAGATTTCTCCCTATTCTTTACTTTTATGTTTGACAGCAGCTCATCCTGTCACAACACTTATCCAAGTCAAAATAGGGTGCCAATCTTTATCCCCTTGCTGTATTTCTCTTCCATTATCAGGGTCTTCATCAATTCTCCCTTCGAGAAATTACAGTCACCGAATCTAACTTCTTTGAAGAAATCACCACTCCATCAGATCCATGATCATACGAAACCCAACTGTTCCTTTGTGCCGTCATCTTGCTAATCTTCAACAGTTTCATTACAAACTATTACATATACAAAAATAGTACTGTGTGGATGATCCTTCAACTAAGCAAGTTCCCAGGAAAGATTTGGAGGGGTCACACTAGTCCCGCTTAAAACCCAATCTCCTAGACAGAACTTCTTAGAACGTATCTATCCACCATACTGCCTTTTGTATATACAACCATTTGCTAGCTTTGTTTCGGCTTTTCTTTACAAGTGATCTGGGGTATCCTGGTTTTATACCTGATTTCTCAACATTTGGCGAGACTACTAGTTCTTAGATTCGTCAAGATTGGTCTTCATCAATTTCCACTCTCCACCTCAAATCGTCCACATGATCGGGTGTCCAGAGTATCCCAATTTTGCCTTCCCTCAAGGCAATTAAAA
>Ga0325405_1002675_pt1 | contig 18348 bp, 11 predicted proteins | sample PopdelMetagenome_21_FD_205663 | JGI IMG/M metagenome (GOLD analysis project Ga0325405, IMG submission 205663) | Populus deltoides microbial communities from Bellville, Georgia, United States - Xylem-Control-R2 | ecosystem: Host-associated > Plants > Phyllosphere > Stem > Wood/Secondary xylem...
ATGAAAAAGAATGAGGGGTATGATATTTTATTAAGAGTTTCCTCAAAAGATTATTTGTAATGCTTAAGATTACAAGTCTAATTATAGGTCTCAAGTCCTTGCTAATCAAGGAATTAAACTATTAAAAAACAATCCTAATCTAATAAGGAATCTAGCATTCTAATTAAATAAGAATTCTAATAAACTAGTTTATTACAAATTAATCCTTCTTCATCAAGGATTGTTATATTAACTAGGATTCCTCCTTTAACTAATATTAAAACTCCTATAAACACTAAATTCTATTAGCTTAAATCCTAGTTGATATTGAATTTCAACACTTCCTTTTAATATCAATTGTCATCATTCTTCATAACTCCCAGCATATTTCACTATCACAATTTTTATATTTACCGATGAAATTTTCCATCAGTATTTATACTATCATTTCATTGATAATTAATTTACCAACAAAATCACTAACGGAAATGCTTCGTCGGTAATTTTTTGTCTATCGATAAATCCATTGATAATAAAAAAATATTATTATCAATGGATTTACTGACAGAAAAAGAGCGCAAAAAAAATACCCGCTTTATTCCGTCTGTATTTCCCTTGGAAAAATACCGCATGTAATTCCATCGGTAATTATTTAAAAATATTCTTAAAAAATCCATTTTAAAAAACTATAAAATAATTAAATTAATATAAATCAACACTTTATAATACTCAAAATGCTTGGAAAAAAAGAGAGAAGAAAATTAACTCAAACAAATTTGCAACAAATAAATAACACAAAAAAATAAATTCAACTAAAAAAATTCATATGAAAAAAATGAAGTTGCAATTGCTAAAAATTTAAAAATCCTATAAATAAATCAACTAAAAATTGATCTCATATGAAAAAAAATCTTGAAACAATATTCATACATTTATTAAGAATAAAAACAATTAAAAATAAAATAAAATAAAAAATACTGAAAAACAAAACATGAAAAAAGGAGAAAAAATAAAAATCTTACCTTAATGTGATTGCAAGTAAAGCTAAAAAGAAAGAAAGAAAAACAAATTCGTTAGTATATTAATTAAAAAAAACTGAGAAGAAAAAAGAAAAAAGAAAAAAATACATACTTGAGCAAGGAGGAGAAAAGAAGGAGTGAAGGAGAGAAGAGAAGAGAAAGAAATGGATATTGATGTTTTTTACATATGGGGAAGAAGAAGAAGAAGAACAAATGAGCCCTGTCTGTTGTGAAATTAGGAATTCTAAGCTTTTTATTGGAGCATTTTACTGACGAATAATTAAATATTAATATTTTTAATCATTCCATCGGTGATTCCGTCTGTAATATTTAATTTAAATTTTTAATTTAATTAAAAATTTTCATAAACCGTCAAATATCAACAATGACTTTTTAATTTGTTGATGATTCCGTCTGAAATATTTAATTAAATTTTTTAATTTAATCAAAATTTTTCAAAAAACCGCCAAAAAACACCGAAGACTTTTCAATCCGTCGATGATTTTTTATGTAAAGAACAATAATTAACAATGCAATTGAGAAGTGAACGGTTCTAGAGCTCTTTGGAAAATACCTATGGAATTTTTCGTTAGTGATTCCCTTTGTAATTGATATTATGAACAATGTTCACAGTTTACCAATGATTTTATCGACGAAATAAATTCCGTCGATAATTTTGTTGGTATAAATGACATGTCATCGTTTTTTTTGCTTTGTTTTAATTATTTTTTCCATAGTAATTCTCTCGGTATATACCGAGAGAATATTTTTGTCGGTAAAAGCCATTAGAAATTTACCAACAGAAATATTCCCTCGATATTTTCATTTGTATTTATCAATTTTCTGGTAGTGTCTCTCATCTTTGCAAAAACATCATATTTGAGTGGCTTTTTGAAAATATCTACGACTTGGTCTTGAGTCTTCACATACTTAACTTCAACTTTCTTATTTGCAATGCAATCTCTTAGATAATAAACTGGATTTTTAGCTAATGCAATGGCTGATGAGTTATCCACATAAATCTTTTTAGGCTTCTTTTATAGCATTCGCAACTCCTTCAATAATCTTCTTAGCCATATGGAATGACAAACACATGTTATAGTAGCTACATATTCAGCTTCACAAGTAGATAATGTAATAATAGATTGCTTCTTTGAACTCCATGTGAAAACTGTGTCTCCCATATAGAAAACAAAACCTGTAGTGCCTTTTCTATCATCCATGTCTCCAGCCCAATCACTATCACTATAACCCACAAGATAAAAGCTATTAGAATAATTGTAGAATAAGCCAAAATCTATGGTACCTTTGATGTATCATAGAATTCGCTTCAAGGCTTTGAAGTGAGTCATAATTGGTGTCTTCATAAACCTACTCACAAGTCCTACTCCATAAAGAATATTCAGATGAGTGCATGATAAATATCTCAAACTCCCAACTAAGCTCTTAAATGTTGTAGAGTTTATCTTCTCCCCTTCATCATTGTTTGACATCTTCACTCCACACTCGACTAGAGTATTCACTTTTGCACAATTCTTTATTTTGAATTTCTTGAGAATCTCCTTTGCAAACTTCTCTTGAGAATCCATAAGCAGTAGGACATGATACCAGTATTCGCCATCTCAAGCTCCTTGATCATTGCTTGCTTGAAGTCTCTAAACATCTTTGGATTATTTTTTGTGAAGATTAAGTCATCCATATACAAACATACAATAAGTGTATCCCCACTCTCTTTGATCTTTACATAGATAACATATTCATGAGGCCACTTAACAAATCCATTCTTTAGGAAATAGCCATCAATGTGACTATACCAAGCCCTTGGGGCTTGCTTCAATCCATACAAACCTTTATTTAACTTTAAAATCTTGTCTTCATGTCCATTTACTTCATAACTTATAGGTTGCTCAATGTAGACTTCTTATTCAAGAAAATCATTAAGAAAAGGTTGATTTGACATCCATTTTATAGATTATCCATTTATGTTGGGCAACGGTGGCAATGATTAATCGAATGGTCTCCAATCTAGCAACAAGAGCAAAAACCTCTTCATAGTCAATCTCATGCTTTTGACGATAACCTTTTGCTAGTAACCGTGCCTTATATCTCTTGACCCCTTTCCACCAACACCAGAAACATAACAAGAAATAGAGAAGCAATAGAGACAGAAAGAAGAACCACCGTTTGAAACCATCGGCAACCACATCAATGACGCCACCGCGAGCTACCAGCACCGCCAACGCTACTAGGTCAGCTTATTCTCCTCTGTCATCCCCGACTCCTTCATTGTTCTGTATGAACAGTGGAGAGTGAATTAATTCACTCTCCACTATTCACGTCAACAATAGAGAGCTGCTCTACTGTTTACTGCGTCGGATAAGTCCAGCCCAACCCAAAATGATTGGGCCTAGTCTAGCCCAATCCAAAAATAATTTTAAAAAAATCCTTTTGAAAAAAATTTGTTGATTTTCCCACGTATGTTTCTATTAATGTTTCTTAATACTGGATTGTATTTTTATACTGTAAAGATACAAATTTGGTATTAAAATACCCGGTTTTTGTCAAAACGTTGAAAAAATTATAACACAAAAAAAAAGTCTTGCTTTCATGCATACGACCAAGTCTCTCAAAAAAATCATATCGTGTTTTCATAAAAAGAAAATTCAAAAAAATATATATTTTAGCATGCATTTTGGCTTTAATAACCAGTTTATTAAAGTCTTGAGAACTAAGCCAATATTTCAAAAAACACCCAAAAAATATGTTGTTTTGTTTTAGTATCTAAGATTATGAATTTATATGTAAAACGTATTTTTGATAATAAAAAGATGGTTCTTTTATAGATATTAGAACGATTAAGTTTTTACCCGATGAGATAAAGATCTCCTTACCGATGAAGACTTTTCTTAAACCATAGGCGGACCAACAATTAGAAAACATGACAAGACCTTAGTTTTTTATCAAATAATTAAACAATGCAGCCTACCTAAGTGAGACGTATTTGAAGTGCTAATATTTTGTCATTACGCAACTAGTCCCCGTACTCGATCTTTAAGATCAGTTAGGGTTTCTAGTGATCAAAATAATAGTTGGAGACTCCCATTTCATTTTCCACTAATAAAAGATAAAAATTTCTTGTCTCCCACATTTTCAAAATACATTACAAGAGTGGAATATTGCCGCAACGCTGCACACGTGTGACAAAATAGCGACTCCATTAAGGACTCGGTGGACTAAGCTTTGTTTTCATCTGATTATTGTGTTTGGTTGTTGGGTTTGTATGTTTGTTTGTTAATTATGCATTTTTTTAACGCCTTGATTCTTTTACATATTGTTCATGCATTGTATAGAAATTCATCCATGCATCATTCACTTATTTTATGAGAGTTGTCATAACCCAATTTTGGCCTTTTAGCTTTTAATTTATTTTTTACAAGGTTTAAAATGAAAAATTAAAAGATCAAAGATTTATTTCGATGAAAAATGTGATTTGTTAACTTCTGTGAAAATTAAGGACTATAATGTGCTTTTGTCATTCTATCTTTATCTTCAAGATAATCTCTATCTTCAAGATAATCTTTATCTTCGAGATAATCCTTGTCTTTAAGAAAATAATAGTTATCCGCTTTTAAATTTGATTCTTAATCAAATTCAAACTTCAAAGAAGAGAACGAGTTTGATTCAAACTTGGTTTCTCACACGCGAAGGGACTCTGCCACTATAAATATAGATCTCAGGGTATGAAAAAAAAGGGGGAGGATAAAAGGAAAAACCTAGGAAAAGGCCATTGCAGAAACCTTATAAAAAAAATAAAAAAAGACATTTACAAAAAAAAGAGGGTGCGGCCAAATCCTAGACTAGCCGCCGCCCCCTCCCCCTAGCTTTTTTCTCTCTTCTTCCCTGGTCCCAAACCAGCTATTAAACGCTCCTATTCATTGATTTTCTTTCTTCCAATCTCAACCCCAAGGAGCTGCAACTCCTTATAAAAATAAAAATAAAAAGTCTTTCTCCCTCCCAGTCACCGACCTCTCTTCCCCGTTCTCACTCTCCCCGTTAACCACCATCCTTCATCTCAACCTCCTCACTGAGAACACAAGCCTCCACCCATCAATCCTCAGCCACAGGGAAACCGAAGGAAACCATACACAGACAGCCCTTTCACTTCCTTTTTCTGCGACCGATCGATCCCTCAAACTGACCACACACGATCTTCTTCCCCCATCCGTAATATTTCTCTTTCTTCCTTAGCCGACTACCATGAGCAATGGAGAAGCAACACCCAAAGACCAAATGGTTCTAGCCACAGGCAGCTGCAAAAACAGAGAAGATTTTTCTTCAGAACTCAGCTGCAGCAGCAAAAGTCATGTGGTGTAGTTTTTTTTCCTTTCTCCAGTGGTGCAGTTTCTTCATACACAAGAACCGCGAGGCTCCAGCATGGCTGCCATGGACTGTCTAGCCTCCATTGAAGTAACGCTTAGAAGCACTCTTCTCGCCAACCTTTGCACCAGCGGTGAACATCAGCATATAAGCTCCAACAGCCACTCCTCTCTCCCCACCATGCTCTTCCTGCCAGCGTCCACTAGTTCCTTGATCAGGAGAAGATCCTGCTCCACCGGGGTCAGCTTCCTCTTTTCTCTTCCGGCCATGGCTCCAGCCATCGCTAGTGTCAGTGAGTCGCTTCCCCTCCTGTATTACAATTCATGTTAGTAGCTGTGAATTATAGTTCACTTCTTACTGTAGCAAGTGAATTATAATTCACCTGTCTCAACCTAAGCCAGTGACCAGACCGGGGAGGTTGGGTCTACCCAGCCATGCAGGCTGGGTCAGACCCACCTAAAATAAATAAATAAAAAAACATAATAAAAAAATAATTTTTTTTATTCAGATTTTTATGGGTTTATTCATTGGCGCTAGAGTCAGGAATTATACCGTATTTTGTGGATTGCACAATATTTACCAACACCAGAGTTGGAAATATTCATAGTTCACTAGTGCCAGAGTCAGGGATTATACCGTGTTTTATGGATTGCACAATATTTACCAATGCCAAAGTTGGAAATATTCATAGTTCACTGGCGCCAGAGCCAGAAATTATACCGTATTTTGTGGATTGCACAATATTTACCAACGCCAGAGTTGAAAATATTCATAGGTAAATATTCAATGATGCCAGAGTTGGGGATATTAGAGGATGACCATAAGAACATAACACAAACAAACCTTTAGCAATTTTAGACAAAATCAGCAATGTAGCCTGCCTCAGGCGAAATGCTTAAGGGGTGATAGTATCTTCCCTTTAGCGTAACCAGTCCCGGACCATAGAATCTCTGTTGACCAGTTAAGGTTCCTAGTGACCATAATACTAGGTAAAGACTCCTTAAACAAGACCTTTTTCCCTAAAAGAACAAGATGCCAGATATCTATTCTTATTTAAGGTCGTCGCGATGTCCGGGTGTGACAAGAGTTATATGGAAAACTGTAGGTTAAATGGAGGACTAGCAGCTTACCTTTGACTTTTATTCAAGGTTTAAGTTTGTGTGAACCCCAACTCTTCGCTGAGTGCTTAGACTGGTAATGATTGGTGTATATATCATCCCATTACCTACTGAGCCCCTATATTGCCTTCAAGAGGGTGATCACTAGGACAACGAAAGACTATTTTTTAGAGATCAGGTAGTAAACCTACCCCTTGTTTCACATAAAAAGATTAGAACTTACTTTTAGGATGTATGTTCCCTACACATTATTTTGCATCAATACAAGCCCTTCTTAAAGCATATTGAATTCAGGACTTACGGGTGACACAATGGCTGTCACTCAGGAAATTTCTGTTGTAGAGTTTGAGCAAAAATCAAAATTCTTGTTTCATCATGTAAGAATTACAACTATATATCACCCGTTGAAAGGTGAGTTTATCATGTAAAACATGCTCATACATTTAAACATGCATGCTTGCTGTTTGGAATAAAGATCCCTCAATTCTGTTTTGCTCATTAGAGTCAAGAGTTCCCGACATCTGATAGTGTTGAGGAGGATTCGCTCAAACTTCCAATCTAGAAACATAGCTTGTGGTAAAAGGATTCGTTGTTCTACCATGGACCCAGTTGGTGACTTATGTTGAGATGCCATCTATAAAGTTCTGATATGCTCATCAATGGAGACTATAGAGAAATGTATGCTTTTTTCTAAGGAGTATAACAAGTTAACCTATGAATCCCTTTTCACAAAGCTACACGGCCAAAGAACTAACATTATCTCTAGTTTTCTTATCCAAATCATGATTAGGAATGAATATTATGTTTTTTTTTTTGTTTCAATTGACACTTTGATTTTCTTCCTGGACACTTGGAGATTTTATCATCAACAAATCAAGGAGTTCTACTTTGTCGTGTACACAATGGACCATGTTATTATGTGTGTAACTCTTCCATCCAATAATGGCAAAAGATCCTGAATCCAAAGACGCGATATGATACTATAGAATCTGGCCTAATGATTGAAAGGTCAAAGCTTTTATGATACAAGATTGTGAGATTCTCAAAGCCCAAGTTTCGCTCACATAAAAAATTATATATATATATATATATATATATATATATATATATATATATATATATATGACTGTATTAGAGTCGAGTTGTTTAAATCAATAACTTGGAAATGGAAGCTGTTGGATGAAGTGAGGTTGCCTCATGAAGAGTCCCCTTGTCGTATGATAAAAGTATCTGTGAATGACTCACTTCATTGGTTTACTTGGAAGAAAAATGTATTTGCATTTGATGTAAAAAGAGAGAGTCATTATTTGTTTCCACTTCCCCTGCCAACCTCTGAGGGTAATGATAACTGATTAGTACTTAAAAGTGCATTTTTATCATGGTTTTATATCATCATTTTGCACTTGAAGTATCAATAACTCCTTAACTAAAGCATGTTTTATAATAATAAGTCTGATACCATAAGATACCTTTAATTTTTGGTAAATATTCATCTTAAATGCAGGTCTATCACATAAATAAAAGGATTGATTGATGAGTTTAAGTACGGAAATTGAAAGGACAAAGAGAAGGCCAAACTTAGAAAAGAGATGTTGATTCAGTCCAAACTAGAACACTGTTCGGTCATTGGGTCATATCTGGAGTTGTAGATCTTGGATTCAGGTCTGCCTTATATGGATGGAAAGCTAAGACATAGGCCTAAAACTTTTATGGGGAGTCCAAGATTTAAAAAGGTCATTTTCAAGTCCAAATTGTAGCAACAACGGAGAAGTCTAAATCTGTCCTGTAGCCCAGAAACTGTTTAGTGTTCAGCCCATATCTCAGGTTATTAAAGTCCAGATGACCTCAACTTTTTTTTCTGGAAAGCTAAGACAATTTCCTAGAACTTTTATGATTTAAGTCTGTTCAAATTATGACGTTATCAATGATGTTTGTGGCAGACAAGAAGATAAGGATTGTCACCAAGTCAAGATGTGGCCACCCACTCAACAATTAGTCAACAAATAAATAGTTCTGAATTTTGGCCTATAAAAGGAGGCATTTGCCATGTATTTAGGCATCTTGGTTTTCATATCAAGATCATGCTCTCTCTCTCTCTCTCTTTCTTTCTCTCTCTTTGTAATGCTTAAGTTTTGTTTATATTAATCTCTTGTTTATGCTTTTCATTTCCTTTCCTTTACTTACTTAACTTATAACTTATTTATGTTCGTATCTTGTTTATTTTTGTTCTCTTCTTCATTATGTTTAGCTAAGTTTATTATGTCAATGTGAAAAGGTTACACTAATGGTGTAAAAATAAGTATAGTGTAAACTTAACATGGACTTTAATATGTAGTACTAATATGTTTTATATTTGTTATCTTGTTCACTTTTAATACTTTGCTTGTTAAATAGTTAATCTAGATTTATGTTGTACAACCTTGGTACAACAAATACTTGGCACTTTTATAGCCCAAACTGTATGGTATAACCGACACCTGTGCTATGAAAGGAAATTAATTTGTTGTTAACATAAGTTATAATCATGAATGCCTGACAACATTTACAAGTATTAGCATTATTTGAATAAGATAACTAATGTAATCATGTTAACAATTTATAATTCGATTAGAACCTTCTTTATGTGTGGTTTCTAGTTGAATAATAAGAGTTTATACTATACTTGTTTGAAATACCATTAGTGGATTCTCTAACCTTGACAATTGTTCATATCATTGTTTAATCCTTACATCAATCTTCCATCTCAAAGTCCTCTTTAACTTCTTCTTAATACTACTACTACTACTACTACTACTACTACTACTACTACTACTAGAATTATTGTTGTTGTTGTAGTATTATTGTTATTTATAATTTATATAGTTAACCTCCTTGTGGATTGACCCTGGTCTTACCAGGTTATTTATTACTTCGACACTCCTGCACTTGAGAGAAGACATCAATCTTTTGGTCGTGTCAATACAAAGATATCAGACTTGTTAAATACAAAGAAAAGCTCATCATGACCTGCATTGATAGGGAGAGTAATTTCATGGAAGTATGGATCATGGAGGATCATGACATAAAACGATGGAGCAAGAGGCATTTGATAAACATAAGGGTTTTAATAGGAAAGAATCCCATGTAAGTCCTCTGGCCTTTTGCAATGCTGATGCTGTGTTAATGAGAGAATATTTTCCTGACATGACATTCTTCAACTTTAAGACAGGAGATATTGACATGTTACGATTATGAAAGGGTGTGCTTTATAGATGCTTCCCATTCCAACTTAACTTTGCCACAAGAAAAAAACATAGCTAGTTCATTGCCCCAATGCATGATTCTCTATACGGAATAATCTAGATGAGATGTGAAAAATTACAAGAACTTCGAAGATTAAGTCTAAAAGTTAGTGAGCAAGAGGCAGATAGATTTTGTAAAGGATGGCATCAATAATCATATTGTCAATATGCCATTACCAAGGAGGGATAGCAAAACATTGATGATTGCAGAAGAAGCTGATTATAAATGTTTTTTGTCAATTTTGTTGTTCACCATTTTTGTTTTGGGATCACATCTCATCATTTAATAAAATATGTCTTTTCTTTGTGTTTTTGCTATTTTGAAATCATAAGATGTTTAGCATTTTATTTTGAAAATATTTTTTGATTAAACTCTAACTTGCGTTTAAGACTAATCAATCCTGAATGATTAAAAGTGTTTTAATTCCAGAAAAGACTTGATGTTCGTTAAAATGACAAGAGGTGACCGAACAAATTTTAAGCTCACACACAAAATTGAACCATACACCATATAAGCTAAGTTTTAGCAGTATGCCTAATGACACACGATGGACTCAGTAGTTATGGATTCACGAATCAAGACTCTTACAAGTCTAAAGCATTACACGGGACGAAGTCAAAATTTGTCGATTCTAATTAACCTTGCTTGAAATGAGAAAACACCATCTTTGTTCACTCATTTCACAATTCTTGAAATATATCCTTTGCAATCTCATTTTGAGCCTGGTGGAATATTTCATTAAAAAAGAAATGTTGACATGGATTACACCTCACACTAGAAGCAAACAAGAGATTTTTGTTAGAAAAGGATAAAAATAATGATAGAATCAATAGTAAAAGGGATGTTAAGAACAAAAGTCCAATGATTGAGAGGGGGCTTAGAGAAAGGGCCATAGACTAGAAGGGCATATAAGAAAAATTTGAGGAAGGCTATGTGAAAGCTAAAAAAAGTGAAAATTGCCTAGAAGGCAAATCAAAGATAAAGGAAGGAGAATGTCTACCAAATCTAGGAATGGTAAAAAAGGTTTCAATTAATAAAAGACACAACAAATGTCAAAAGTCAATGCCAAAAAAATACTAAGTTACAAACATTGTCTTTTGATGTCAGTGTCTTCAAAAGATCGAATTGGTTAATCATTAAAGAAAAAGTCGAATTTGCATTATGACTTATGTCAAGAGAGTTCTGATGGTTACATGGCATATCCTCTATAAAGACAACAGTAGAAAGAAAGTTGATGAATATTTGATGTTGTTCCTAGGTCTTTGAAACTCTTAAACACCTTTTTGATCCTATAAAATTTCTATTTTTCATTGCCATGAACCATAGCCTGCATTACATTCTTTAAGAAGCTCCTTTTTTTATCAAGTAAGCAATTTAAACTGATAAATGACGCTCTCAAAACTTGAAAAGCTTTTCTATAAGGGTCGTGGCTTCATGAATTAAGCTACTGATTATTATGCATGCTGATAAAATTGGTGCTCAAAAGAACAACTTTTCTTGATAAATCCTTAATTTTTGACTTAGGCATCCTGTTTATTTGAAATTCACAGAAAATCACCTTATCATATGCCATCAAATGATATACTCAAAAGCAAAGATTAAAATTGATACAAAGAACCATAGACAAAGTTGTTTTAATCTTACAACGGGTCAATTCCTAATATCAAAATACAAGATAATCAAAGGATTACATGTATTGAATAACGTGTGTTGGGTCTTTGACCAAAAAGCTTGATTTTTAAAAGATCTTTTCAAATAATGACATCTCTGATTTCATTTTAACAAATTAGACTTTGAATAGACATGATCTTTGAAATATGAGAGTTGAATCTAGAATAAAAAAAACATTTTTCAAACAAGAAGAACATTGATCGAGTTTATAAATTCCTGGAAAAAAATGACATTGACACTTCTCGAGATGTAGAGCAGTTAGGGGCAATACATTAAACCCTGAAAAGGAAGATAAACAATATTCATATTAGCCGAGGCAAAGAAAGAATCAAATGATGAGTCAGCAAAGTCTATCAAAGTTATGATTAGCATCTAGTAATGAAAAAAAACCTCCTGATTATAGACAGATGAATGAGCACGTTCTAATCAACTAGGGGCAATGTTGTTCAAAGACAACCCATGATTTAGTAAACCCCGGCAACAATTGAGAGCAAAGATGTACCTGAAGGACATCTTTATATCATCATCCTTTGAAACATGGATATCGATTTATATGGGCATATTGTTGCATTGAATGAATGATGAAAAGATGCAAACCACCAAGACTGACTGTGGAACAAGGATATACCTAAAGGACATCATCATATCATCATCCTTTGAAACATGGTTATCGACTGATGTGGGCATATAGTTACATTTGAATGAATACTGAAAAGATGCACACCATCAAGACTGACGGTGGAACAAAGATATACCTAAAGGACATTTTAATATCTTCATCCTTTGAAACATGGCTATTGACCAATGTGGACACACGATTGAATATAAATGAATGGTGAAAAGATGCACACCACTAAGACTGACTGTGGAATAAATGCTACACTTGAAGAACATTTTCATACCATCATCCTTTGAAACATGGTTATCAATCGATGTTGTTATATGGCTGTATTTGAATGAATATCAAAAAGATACATCCCACCAAGACTGACTATGGGAATAAGCTCCATCGAAGTAAAAGTGCTCTTTACCACATGAATATGGGTGATTAACTTCATTAATGATGTTAATGCATTTCTTTTTATAATCTGATTAGATGAGCCAAAAGGGATCTATTGAGAAAAGCATGGACCCTACAATAAAGAGCCTTTTACTACAAGCTATGAGATGCATGTCTGGATGATTAGATAGTTTCCAAGAAGATTGATGATAATATATATTGGAAAAGTATTGTTTCAACTAGAGGCAAGTCCGTAGTTGATTAGCAATCTAAGACGAGGATGACACTAGAAAACCTCTTGATGAGTATTAGCAGGACGCACATAACTAATCAAAGAACAGTTATCGAGAGAATCCAAGAGATGAATGATTTGTTAAGCTCCTTCATAATGAATCAAACAACACCACACTTGAGGGCATTGTCAAGCTTGATAAAAAATAAAAGCAATAATCATCGTGGATAACCCAAAATGGGCACTACACTTATATTTGAGTGGAAGGTTAGCACGCGAATGAGTCAGTCAGTCAGAAGAACAAAAAAGGTTTTTGATAGCAAGCAATATGATGAATCAAGCAACACCACACTTGAGGGCATTATCAAGCTTGATAAACAATGAAAACAATAATCGTCATGGACATCCCAGAACGGGTACTGCATTTACAATTGAGTGGAAGGCTAGCACGTGAATGAGCTAGTTAGTTAGAAGAACAAAAAAGGTTTTGGATAGCAAGTAAAGACACCCAATGCCAATGGAACATTAAATGAGGGGCTATATTTCAAATCAGGTAAGGATGCATGCATGTCATCTAACCTCAAAACATTGCATCAAATATTTTTGAATTGTTACAAGAAAGATCATCAATGAAGTTCAGCGAGATTGTGGACAAATAAAGAATCATTGAGTTAATGATAGCAAAGAAATCACAGCTTTGACCTTAGAATGAGAAGAAGATGAGATGAACCCTACCATTAGGAAAATCTCAATGAAATAAAAAGATTAACCATGTCATCAAGAAGAGTCTTCAGTTCGAACACTGTCATCAAGAAAAACATACATAGAATTTACCTTTGGTTAAAAGGAATCAATATATGAGATTTCAGGTTGACCAAGTTACATACCGACTTTGGTTATAGTTAAAGGGGATCGCCATATAGGATCTTAGATTGATCGAGCCATAAAATAGATTATGGTTAAAAGAGATTGCCAGAAGGGATCTCAGGTTAACCATCACACATAGATTTTAGCTTTGGTTGAAGAGAGTTGCTAGATGAGATTTCAGGTTGACCAAGCTACGCACCGACTTTGGTTCTACTTAAAGGGGATCACCATATGGGATCTCAGATTGACCGATCCACAAAACATATTTTGGTTAAAGGAGATCACCATAAGGGATCTCAAGTTAACCACCACACACAGATTTTAGTTTTGGTTGAAGGAAGTCGCCAGATGGGATTTCAGGTTGACTAAGCTACTCACCTACACACAGAATTTTGGTTATGGTTAAAGGAGATCATCATATAGGATCTTAGGTTTAACTCAACCATACAAGGAACTTAGCTTTGATTAAAATGGATCACCAGATAAGATTTCAGGTTAACCAACCTACGCACAGAACTTTGGTTCTAGTTAATGAGGATCGACAGATGGGATCTCAAGTTAACCCAACCACACATATTCTTGAAAAATCTTTGCATTTTTAACCTTGAAAATGTTTTTCCATCTAGGTAGGTCACCCATTACTATAAGATCATTTTTGAAAAATCTTTATTTTTTTTTCTTTCCACTTGGGTAGGTCACCCATAATAATGAGACCACTTTCACTTTTCATTACAATGAGATAATTTTTTACATTTTTCCACCTGGGTAGGTCACCCACTACAATGAGACTACTTTTCACTTTTCATATTTTTTTCCACTTGGGTTGATCACCCACTATAATGAGACCACTTTTCACTTTTCATATTTTTTTCCACTTGGGTTAGTCACCCACTACAATGAGACCACACATATATTTTCTTTGCTTCTGGTTAAAGGAGATCACCAATTGGGATTTCAGGTTGACCGAGCTACACATAGATCGATTTTAGGACAGACTTTGGTCCCGGTTAAAGGGGATCACCAGATGAAATCTCATGTTAACTCAACCATACATAGAATTTAGCTTTGGTTAAAGGGATTCACCAGATGGGATTTCAAGTTGACCGAGCTACACGCAAATTAATTTTTGGATAGACTTTGGTTCTAGTTAAAGGGGATCACCAAATGGGATCTCAGGTTAACTCAACCATACATGGAATTTAGCTTTGGTTAAAGGGAGTCGCTAAATAAAATTTCAGGTTGACCGTACTGCACATAAAATTTTGATTCTAGTTCAAAAAATTACCAGATGGGATCTTAGGTTAACCTAATCACACATCGGTTTAGCTTTGGTTAAAAGGAGTCGACATATGAGATTTTAGGTTGACCGAGCTGTATATAAAATTTTGGTTCTAGTTAAAGGAGATCATCAGATAGGATCTTAGATTAATTCAACCATACAGGGAATTCAGCTTTTGTTAAAGGGAATCGTCATATAGAATTTCAGGTTGGTCGAGCTACAGACAAACAGGTTTTGGTTTTGGTTAAAGGAGGTCACCAGAAAGGATCTCAGGTTAGCCCAACCACACAAAGAATTTAGCTTTTGTTAAAGAAAGTCGCTAAATGGGATTTTAGGTTGACTAAGCTGCACAGAGATTTTGGTTTTGGTTAAAGGAGATCACTAAATGGGATCTTAGATTGACTTAACCGCAAATATAGATTTTTTTGGTTATGGTAGAAGAGGATAGCTAGATGGGATCTCAAGTTGACCAAGCTGCCAACATTATCATAACATAGAAAGAAAAATGAGAAAAAACCTACCATTAGAAAATTCTCAAAAGAAAGAAAAAAGAAAGTGCAAATCCTGCCGTTAGGAAAAACAGTTTTAGGTTCTGGTTAAAGGAAATCGTCAGATTGGGATCTTAGAATAACCAAGTTGCATATAGTTTTGATCTCTAGTTTTGGGTTAAAGGGGGTTACTGTAAAGATAAAGTTTCAGATCGACCAAGCTTCGAGAAGATCAATTTCAAAAGTTCATTTTGTTTATCTTTACAAAGCTTACTACGCAAAGTCTTCGCTTCGTAAGTAATGTATAGAGGGGACATCTATTGTTACCCATTTTTTGAACCCCGTAAAAAAAAGGAGAAAATACAAAAAATCAAAAAAACAATATTCGAAAGAATATCAAAAAAATAATAGTAGTGAGAAAAGGATGTCAAAGCGCCTAGAAAATGACCAAAAATTAGTTAAGGAGGTTTCAAAATACAAAGATTGAAGTTTGACAGTATATCATTGATTGATGAGAGCCCTGTTAATAAAAAAAATTCAATTTGAAAAAGAAATGTTCAAACTCAGATGTTTATGGACTCAATTAAACTTTATTGAAGGTTTAATTGAATTTATCAAGGGTTTGATTGCAAGAAAATTTAATTTTTAAGTCAATTAGGCTTTAATTGGAAGAAATTAAAGTTCTGGGTTTAAATTATAATTTTTAAGAGTTGATTTTGTCAAATCAATGGCTTAATTGCATAATTATTGAAGATTGATGGGCAATCGAGGACTTGATTGAACAAATCACAAATTAAGGATCGATTTGGAAATTGAAATATTTTGGTGCCATTTCTTTTAAAATGAAACGATGTTGTTTTGAACAACATCGTGCATCCTCTTCCTTCCCCCCACACACAGACAGGGAAGAAAAAACTTTCTTTCCAGCGCTATCTCTCCCCTGACTTGACAAAACACTGACATGTCATACCCCTCCACATGCCCTGCATTCACGCTGAAAAAAGGAGAGGGGAGCCATGCCATGTAAGCAGCTCCTCATTGCCCACCTTACCCTGTGCCATGACAGGGGTAAGGTGGCTCTCTCCTCCTCTGATTATAAATACCAGAGAGGGAACCATAAAAAACAAGGGGGAACATTTTGAGAAGAAAGACAGGGGAAACAAAAAAAAATGAAATAAAAAGAAAGAAAAGAAAGAACCAGAGAGAAAAGGAGGGAAGAACGAAAAAACAGAGAGTAACATAGGGGGAGGAAAAATTTGAGAGAAAGAGGAACGAAAAGCAAAGAGAAAACAAACAAGGGGGGAGATTTGAAAAAGGGGTAACATGGGAGAAGATTTTGAAAAAGAATAGAGAGGTTACAGAGGAGAAAAAAAAAAAGCAGAAGGGAGGAGAAGAAGACCACTGCAACAACCATTTTCAGTCTGCCACCTCTACCGCCTACCTTCATTGCCGCCACAAGAACCGTTTTGAGCCACTGTTGATAACAGCTCCACCACCAACATAAACAGAAGAAGAAATGAAGAAGCAATAAAGAAAGGGGAAACAGAGACAGAAAGAGGAAGCCAAGCATAAACAAAGAAAAAAAAGAACCGCCATCTAGAACCATTGGTAGCCGCGACAACGACCCCACTACGAGCCACTAGCACTGCCACCGCTGTCAGGTCAGCTTCTTCTTCTTCGTCGTCCCCGGCTCCTCCACTATTCTGTGTGAATAGTAGAGGGTGAATTAATTCACGCTCCATTGTTCATGTCAACAGTGGAGAGCTGCTCAACTGTTCACTAGGTTGTACCAGCCCAAAATGACTGAGCCGGGCCTGGCCCAATCCAAAAATAATTTTTAAAAAATCCTTTTGAAGAAAATTTGTTGATTTTCTTGTGTATATTTCTATTAATTTTTCTTAATACTGGATTGTATTATACTGTAAAGATACAAATTTGGTATTAAAATACCTGGTTTTTGTCAAAACATTGCAAAAATTATAAAACAAAAGAAAGTCTTGCTTTCATGCATACGACCAAGTCTCTAAAAAAAATCATATCATGTTTTCATGCAAAGAAAATTTCCAAAAAATATATGTTTTATCATGCATTTTGGCTTTAATAACCAGTTTATTAAAGTCATGAGAACTAGGCCAATATTTCAAAAAAACACCCAAAAAATATGTTGTTTTGTTTTAGTATCTAGGATTATGAATTTATATGTAAAACGTATTCCTGATATTAAAAAGATGGTTCTTTTATAGATATTAGAATGGTAAGGTTTTTACCCGATAAGATAAAGATTTCCTTACTGAGAATGACTTTTTTTAAACCATAAGCGGACCAATAATTAGAAAACACAACAAGACCTTAGTTTTTTATCAGACAATTAAACAATGCAGCCTACCTTAGGTGGGGCGTATTTGGGGTGCAAATACCTTCCATTTATGCAACCAAATCCCGTACCCGATCTCTAAAACCAATTAGAGTTTCTAGTGACCAAATTACTAAGCGGCGACTCTCATTCCATTTTTTCACTGATAAAAGACAAGAATTTATTGTCTCCTCACATTTTCCAGATACATTACGAGAGTGGAATATCGCCGCACACATGCGACACCAAGAACTTATGGTTATTGATTTGAAATGTTTATGTTAGATTTTCTCATGTATTTCATGGACATATTGTATAATTGATAGGAAGAATGTATTATGATCCATTAGAGGAGCAATCATTCATAAATTTTGTTGACATGTTAATACTTGTGAAAGTATTAATAGTTTGTCATCATCAAAAAAGAAAAAAAAAATATTAGCAAAAGGCTATCATTTGCTTATAGTTTTGATGAATCAAACTAATAAGTTACTAATCATTTTCTTAAGGTTATAAGTTACTAATCATTTTCTTAAAGTTGTGTTGATATAGGTTCTTTACTATGTCTAACATTTCAAGGATAATTGATAAGTCTTGAAGTTGTGATAAAAATATGAAACTATTATAATAGTATACTTTTCTACAAAATTATTCTTAGGATGTTGTTATATATGATTCAAGTC
>Ga0325405_1002677_pt1 | contig 18344 bp, 8 predicted proteins | sample PopdelMetagenome_21_FD_205663 | JGI IMG/M metagenome (GOLD analysis project Ga0325405, IMG submission 205663) | Populus deltoides microbial communities from Bellville, Georgia, United States - Xylem-Control-R2 | ecosystem: Host-associated > Plants > Phyllosphere > Stem > Wood/Secondary xylem...
AAAAAATAGTTTTTTAAGTGATTCTCTGGAAAATAGATTATTTTTTTATGCTTGACAATGTCATGAAAATAAGTTAGAAAATATTTTTTAATATTTGGGTATGTCATAAAAAATAAACTGAAAAATCACTCATTAATGATTAAATTTTTTATGTTTAAGTTTATCAAAAGAATGAGAATCAAGTATGAAAAATGAAAAAGTTAAAGGAAGATGAAATTAAAAAGGATTTATTATTTTATAATTTATTTCAAATAAAATAAATAATAATCAAAATAATATATATCAAATCTGAAAAAAAAACAAATTAAAAAGCTACTTTGAAAACTTAGAGAGCCAAGTGCGAAAGTCAAGAGAAAAGAAAAAGAAAAGGGAAGAAGAGAAAAAAAAAAAGAAAGAGAAAAGATCATCAACGTCAAATTAAAAACTAGTACACCATATTCATCTAAAAAAAAAAAGAGGTTGCAAGGATGCATGATTGTGACCACATTAAGAAAGGCTACTTTCAAACAATGTATGTTGCTTCACACATGCGTTGTCTAAATACAACAGTAGTCTAGCACACTGATGAGTCAAATACACACATCAAATCACTTTTTATTTTTAAATTAATATTTATTAAAATAACAAATTATCTCGTAATCAACTCAATTATCCATAAACTCTGGTCTAACAATTTTTTATTTTTAAAAATAATTTAGTTGTTTCATTTTTTTTATTTATTAAATATCAGAAAGTGTTTTCTGAAATTGAGATAAGTATTTTCTTTGACCGAAAAACATACGATCAACTTATAAGAAAGTTTGAATAGTATTTTCCATAAAACAAACGTCACCTAATATTGTGACAGGTGTCCTGGAAAAAAAAACAAGATGAACTGAAAAACCAAACAGACACGTCTTAATTTCTACTCTCCCAACAATCCCAGCTTACATACAATTAATCCTCGCCTTCTCTCCAAGCATGTTCTTCATTCTTAAGCAACAATTCCAACTTAGCCACGTCCTCATTTTGTTCTTCATTCTTAAGCCAATAAGCCACATAATCTGTGGGTTCTTGAGTCAACTACGAACCATCGTTCACTCTCACTCTTGAATTCAAGATATTTAGATAATCCAACTTTGCACCTATAACCCACAAATTAACACCGTCTCCACCTATCTGCTTCGATGGTCGTCAGTAGTAACAGAGGCAACTATGGCTGCCACCACCATCGCAAGCTTGCGAGGCACCCAACCATGCGAACAACCATTACATCCACCAAGGCGAACTCAACCTCCACGTGCATTCTTAGACCTTGTTAATTTCTGTTGTGCGATTCGGTGCAGTACGCAGTCTGCATTTTACTCAAACAATAAATTATTAAATTTAGAAGGATTTGGTTAATTATCGCTCATCATAATTTTTTACAAGCACTCTTTTAAAAATCATTTCATTAAAAAAAACTATAATTTATGTATTTTTAAACGACAATAATAAAAACTATTACAATATTAAACACCCATTTAGTTTTTATTTTTTTTTATCGAAACCTTATCATAACATTGTTGACAAAAAATTTTTTTGACTTAAATTAAAATAAAAGTAGGTTAAGGATTGATCTCCTAACTGATTCTTTATCGACTGAGATCGTTCACCTTTTGATTTTAATTTAATGGTTGATTTGTGCAGGTGAGGTCAGGTGTATAAACCACACAAAACACAAATTTGTCTTGCGTATTTGGGAGCTAGATTTGGAAGACGTGCATGTTTGGCAATCTCCCATCCACACGTTTTCCCGTCTAAAGTCGAGCTCAAACACGACAAATCATGGAAATTCATATGCTTCTACAACTTCTCTTTTTCGAATTAAAGACAAAATCTTGAACGAGCTCCTTCCCTAGCTAGCAACCACAAAGATTGATCCCTATATGGCAATAAATGGGAAAGCTTTCGAGATTTAAGACATTTTATCAAGTGTGTTTGCTCATTGACATGCACTTGAGAATTAAGTAGTTCCTTTGCTCGAAGATCTTTTAATCTCTCCTGTTCATCAACGTTCACTAGATTTGCTAGTAGCTAGCTACATGATTGTAGAGGATGTACGTGGACCAAGGGGTAAACAAGATGTGGTCCTTTTTAAGATAAAAGTTGCTTCCAAAGTCAATAATGCCTGGCTAACCTAACACTGAGAAATTTGTGATAAAATAAGGGAGACTTTCCGAAGATATGAGATGCTTGACTTCTTATAATTTCTCCAACTTCACCGCCAAAAGGCCGAAATCTCTCCACTTATATATGTAACTAGTTCTCATTTTACGTAAAGTCAAATGAGCTAGCAAATTGTCCCTCTCTCCATCTACCTAGCTCCATCAAAAAATTTCTGCGTTCTGTCCAGGCACTGCATGGACTTTACAACTTAGGAACAGCTAGCTGCCTCTGTAGTCTGGTGGATCAAGAGAAAGAAAGAAATGGGAAATTGGAACACAACTTGTGCTTGTAAGAGGTATGCATCAAGCTCTCTCGGCTTCATTTTTTCTTCCTAGCTCGTATAGTACTTAAAGGAGTACTGATCATTCCTCGGTTTGTTCACGCTAGCTTATATACATATATATAATCTGTATATATTAGATCTAAGTTGATGAGGAAGCAAATGGATTCCATGAATCATAATACTCGTCATGAAGGAATAAGGACTGTAAAGGTGAACAAGGTCTGCGACTTCTCTGGAAACTCAGACCTTTGCATTTGCGCAGTGACCTGGAACATGAATGGAAAGGTAAAATTCCCAACGCCTGAGAAAAAATGACTATGCTGCTCTCTCTCTCTCTCTCTCTCTCTCACACACACACACACACACACACACAAACACACACACACACACACACACACACACGCTGTCTGTTAACTTTCGTAATTAATATGCTCGTTGATAATTCTCCATGATCTATTCGTATTGCTTTAGGTGGTTTATGAAGACTTGGTGGAGCTGGTTGGGAGCAACTCCAAGTCTGATCTACTGGTGGTAGGTTTGCAAGAGGTGCCTCGGAAAAACATCGCGCGGTTATTGGAAACAGCACTTGTGGATACTCATGTGTAAGCCAACCACCCAGCTTTTCCTTTTTTTCTGCTAATCAGTAATTAAACGCTCCTTAGTTTTGTTCTCTTGAGCATCTCTTGCCTCGAGAAGCAGGAAACCGTACACCGTGGATAGAGTGGATCAAGACCACAAAATAGATATGAAGTGTTCTTTAGAATGATAAAGCCATATAAATTTCTATGGCTTCCGATTTTTCTGAATTTTTGTGATAGCTTCTGGCCACGGACATGCTTTTAATTTTCTTTTTTACATGTGTCGTCACCATCTGCATGAACAAACTCAATATAACCAATCAATTTACAGTAGCCCATTACTAGCCCAATATTGTATAGGGATGGGTCCAAAAACTATTTGTTTCATGTCATCCATGTCTTGGGTCAGTGGTGTTTGATCAAAGCCTGTCAAATGGGTTGCAAATCCAAAATCCTTTCAACGTCCCAACTAATACTTCTAAATGCCTGGCAAGTCTGGTTGGTCAACTAGTGATTTATAGATTTAGTTTGTTAGAATAAAATAGAAAAAACTAATAACAATGTTTTATGTATACTAGAAAAGCCACTGTAGCAGTTTATTAGATGTTCAAACTTCAAACTATTGGAAGCACTTTACTTTGATGAATCTTTAATTCTTCTCCACCATCATCGTTAATAATTTTCTACGAAACTATTTGCACTGAGAAAAAAACTTTACTTTTAAATGAAGCCTGCTAGGAAAGGCAATCATGCAATCTCTTCAACTTTATGTATTTGGACCTCAGAACTCGGGGCTTTCCATCAAAGGTGAGTTTACCTTAACTTCCAAGGTTGAAATAACCTCTCTCTCTCTCTCTCTCTCTCTCTCTCTCTCTCTCTCTCTATATATATATATATATATATATATATATATATATATATATATATATATATCCTGTGAATTTGTATCTTGACGCCCTTGGTTCAGAATTGAAGGTGGATAAGCATTCTGTTGGTGGTTGTGGAGGATTAATTAGGAGAAAGAAAGGAGCTGTGGCCATCTGCATGAGCTACAATGGCATCCGAATGGTGTTCATCTCTTGCCATCTTTCTGGTACGTGCCCGATTTCATTCATGAGTTCCTCATCTCAATTTATGTCAATCCCAGTACACGCATGGGCAGAACCCTCTGCTCAATTTTTTTCCTTTGTGATCCCTTGAAATTGCCTACATATATTTCAATTCTCTTTTTACAAATTATAAATTACATTGCAAGGAAGAATCTAAAACCAAATATGGTTTTAATAAAACCCCGTTTTACCTAAAAAATCTAAGTGATTTGTGAAAATTTGTGTGATTTTTTACACTTTGGTCCTTTAAATTATAATTTTGTATAAAACGATCAATGTCCCCAAACAATGAGAGAGGAGAATTCATTTTTTTTTGGATTTCTAGGATATATTACAACATGTTTTAAGATTTAAAATAGATTTTTTTTTTCATGTCTTGAGGATGATTCCTAAAGTATTTCTAGGTGAAAACAGTGTCAAAATTAGATTGAGGTGGGAAAAAATACTTATCAGAAATAATGAGATTTTTTAATCAATGGTACTTATAGATTCACTTGTTAATTAAAATCACTATGATCCAACATTAGACTGCCAAAGCATCCTTGCATTGTTGATTTTTGCGTTCTTCCAATAATTAATTAGTTATTTTAATTAGATTTTATTAGGTGATATAGGTAATTAATATTTTCATTTTTTTTCATTTATCATTTCATGTGACATATATTTAAACTTAAAAATAAAAACACATATGATCATATTAAATACTAAAAAATAACATTTAATTAAAAAAACACACAATTAATGTTTATTAATTTATTTTAATTTTATTGACTTGAAATTTATGGCTAGTAATTACTTTTGATATATGAACTATGCCAATCGATGATCTATATACAATCTGGATCGTTGTAATATATGCAGCTCATGCTCGTAACGTGGAAGAGAGGAATTCACAATGCAGACACATATCACACAACCTTTTCTCCAAGTATAGGAATCCTTACAGCCAGCCTGCTCAAGTCACGGTATGGCTGGGAGATCTTAACTACAGAATACAAGGGATAGAAACACATCCAGTCAGAAATCTTATACAGAAAAACCTTCACAGAGTAAGTTGAATCTTAACGTGACAATAGTACTGTTATCGCATTATCAATCATAATCCGACGAGATCTCAAATTTTGATAATGGCGCAGTTTCTCACCAGCAAAGATCAACTTCTACAAGAAGCTGAAAGAGGACAGGTGTTTGATGGATACTGCGAAGGGACATTGACCTTTAAACCAACATACAAGTACGATGTTGGAAGCAGCAATTACGATACAAGTTACAAGGTCACCGAATTAATTTTCTCTTTTTAGCTGTTTCTTTGACTCGATCGATGGTTGATGATCAGTGCATAAATTTGGTTCTCGTGCATGTTAACGTCTTCACAGGTGCGAGTCCCATCATGGACAGATCGAATCTTGTTCAAGATTCAAGACATGGAGGAAATCAGGGCAAGTTTGCATTCTTACGAGTCAGTTGATGACATTCACAGTTCGGATCACAAGCCAGTGAAAGCTCACCTCTGCTTGAAAGTTAATGAACAGCCATAACCTGCCAATAGAAATCATTTTTTCTTTTCTTGGTGATATCAGCTTGTGTTTTTTCGTGTCATCCCACGCATGCAGGGCCTTTTCTTTTTTGTTCTAATGATAGGTTAAGTATGTGGAGTCATGGGGTAGTTATTAATAATTATAGTTAAAAACATAGCTATGCTCATACGATGTTCGTGCTTTCGAAACCACCCACCGACCAAATTTAACCCCAAATGTTATTTTATTACGCAATCTATAGTAAAATTTTTTAAATTAAATTAAATAAAAGTTTTTCAAGCCCTAAAATTACAACTCCTTTAATTTGTTTATATATATAGTGATAAGAACAAGCATAAGAAATCCAAAAACAAACAAGAAAATAATTAAAATAAAAAAAAGATTGATAATAATTAAAAATACAAAAACAACATATATATTCTAAGACTAATTTGAAGGTATTCTCAATCTTGACCGTTAGTTACCTCTATAAAACCGAGATTATATTAGCCTGTGATCGAATTTGAATCCGATTAAATTATTAAATCTAAAATTAAAATTGTTTTTTTCTCCAAACTAATGGTTTGATGCGTTCAAATATTGTTTAGACTTTATCATATCCATATAGTTAATAACCATATCCGTTCTAATTTGTTCACCTGAAGCCATGTTGCCGACATCGGCTAAACTGCCAGTACCGAGACATTTCAAAATGGATCGCCTGGCTGACCAAAATTGAAAACTGGGTCATTTCCTCGTATTTTAGGCAAAAATTGGAACCCTTTCATTCCCCCAGAGAGTCCAGAAAAAGAAAAAAAAAAATGCAGACAAAATGGACGCGTTTGTTGCTTTGACCGATAGATGAAGACATCGACATGTGAAAAGAAGAGCTCCAAAGTTTGCACGACTAAAAATTCGGCTGCTTGTATTTTCAATCTGAAAGGACAAATTATAGTGCTATAATTGTTTTCGAAGAAAAAAGGTACCGTCCGTACCTTTTGTTTCGAGAAGAACACCGCTGTTTTATTTTAACTTTGGTTATAAAAGGGAACCCATGGCGGTTGTACCCGGAATCCGGCTATTTTGAGGTCTGAATTAGTTGGGGTTGGAAAGAAAATAGGTTAAGGTATTGACCCTGTTTAATCTAGTCTAGATTACAATTGACACGTGACTTAAGGTAAAACTCATTCAAAATTCAATCCGTAACCTATAGATTTTTTTTTTAATATTTTATCACATGATGTTGTTTTGATTATTTAAAATAAAAATTGAATTAAATCCTGATTTGTAACATGGATTTTATCTTGGGTTCATACTCGTATTAAATTCAATCCTTGGAAGAAACTAAGTTTAAAGTAATGCATCATGCTTTGATTTTCATGTCCCCAGTTATTTTGTCGTGGCCACGAATTTTGTATCCGGCGTTGCAATTTTAAAAAATATATATTTAAAAATAAAAAAAATTTATTTTTTAAATTTATTTTTGATATCAATATATTAAAATAATTTAAAACTAATAATTTCTAAATTAAAAAAAAAATTGAACTGTCCAAACATCCCTGAAAAAACCATATATATTTTTGCAAACGATCTCGATTCCCAATACTTTATTTCTCGACCACACCCGATGCAGCATCAACCTTAACATGTCCGAACGGGCTTCAATATCTTTTCTCACCTTTTTCTTTCAAAAACTATCTTTATTTTCTCAAAAAGGAGAACACTTCTTCTTCTTTTTTTAAGAAAAAAAAATCAGATTCTGTCCATTTTTTCCCTCTTTTGCTCACATGAAACACCTTCAGTACTCCGGGAGGAGTAATTATCATTTTATAATTTATTCATTTAAATTAAGCTATATATTCCGATTGATAATTGATATATTTGAGTGATTTACTGAAATGAGAATAATGTACAGAAATAGCAATAAAAAGCATATTAGCTTTAGCATATAATTACAAATTAAGACTTGTATTTTAATTTAAATAAATGAAATATAGAGCAATGGATCCTCATGGAACAATTAGTTATCTAATCAGTTTTAAAGACTTTTTTAAAAGTTGAAATGTGATTGTTGTAGGAATTTTTGTTTTAAAGCTAAGATAATTTTGATTATTTTTTAAAGTATATTTTATTTAGAAATATATTAAAATAATATTTTTTTAAAATTATTTTTAACATCATACATTAAAATAATTTTAAAATATTAAAAAAATATTAATTTAAAATAAAAAATAAAAAATTTTAAATATTTTTAAAAATACTTTTAAAATATAAAAACAATTATATTGAAAATCAAGTTGCATCCAAGTTTGGCAAAACTGTAAAGCCATGGAACGCGCGCCAACTAGACAAATCTTTTTTTGGTTGGAGTCTCCTTGTTGAAGAATTAGCATGGACCCTACATGCAAATATATGTTCTGCAAATTAAATCACTGTTGTGAATTCTGAGTCTTTGTTAGATTATCCCAATCGGGTTTCGATGATCCTTCGTCAATCATCGGACTCTTTTGGGCTTCTTAACAAAAATTCTAAATAAATAAACCCAACACGTTATGTTTCTCTGTACAAATTTGACTTTGAAATTGCGTTCAATTCAAGCAGTTCTCAATTCTTAGCGTATTTGTCTCTCATATTTCTTAACGCTATACACTATCTTCAATTCACTCTCCAAATCCCAAATCTTCTGCACATAACAATTCTGTTCATTGGTTTTCTTGTAGATATTTTTCATTTATACACAATAGAGACGGAGAAAGACAGAGAGAGAAAAGGTGTTGTTAGCAGCAAGAAAATAGCTTTTTCTTTTTGAGAATGCAAATTTTGTAGCTTTTGAGCAAATTGGGGTCTAAGCTGATCTGGGTTTTTTCTGCCTCAACTGTTTTTTTCTGTTAGAGGTGAATATCTTCCACTATTTGGTTCTTTCCTCACCTTTCTTTTTTCTTTCTCTTTAGAACCTGAAATCAAAAGGTTACGTGTCATGAATTTTATGGGCATGTTGAGCTGGAAGAATCAATCTTTTTTATCTCCCCTTTTCTCTCTTATATTGATTTGAGCTGGTGGGCGTTGGGGACTCTTGATGTTCAGCTACATATTTTGTAGCTGAAACATTCCGGGGCATTACAATGCCTGGTTGGTGATTTCGCTTGATATAGCTTATTCGTGTTTTTGCATTGGTTGTTGAATAGGAAGGCAATATAGCTATAGAGTTGGCTATCCTAGTATTGGAATTAAGTTTCCTGGAAACATATAATCACTGTGCAGGGATGCTTAACTGCCCTATTCATATTGAATTTTTGTACTGCTTGCAATGTAAAATGTAAACCAAGTTTGAAGCTTTCATGTCAAAATTGCTTGCAAGCTGAGGCTTTTCTTCCTTCCCTCTTATGAATAATCCCGCGAGTTTCATGTCGTGCCAGTATCATTGTATGAATGCTTTCTGTCTGTTGGTGATTGCTGAGCCTGCTACATTTTGCGTCTTTTATTTTGGTTCATTTGATTGACTGATTGCTTTATTTTGCAGTTAAGAAATTTGATGATCATGAGCAAATAAACATACACGATATGGGTTGGCTTAGCAAGATTTTTAAAGGGTCCCGCCATAATATTTCAAGAGGGCATTATCATGGGAATCGTGGACAGGATGCTAACTATAATGCGCCTTCTACTTCAAGGGTATTCACCCACTTGATTTAATCTTTCTTGTTAAACCGTTGCTAATTGCAGCAGGAGATGCATAAAATAATACTTCTCTTTTGCTGGCAGCCTGTAGCTTTTACATCAACTATTACCTATAGAATGTTAGTTGCCTTGGTTGAAAATTTTATGGTAGTTAAGTCCAGTCCCTGATCTGCTCTTTATGCTTTGACATTTTTCAGTTTGGATATTGAATGTAGGAAGCATGGTTGGAGCAGGAAAATGAAGATATAGATCGTGCTATTGCATTATCCCTTTTAGAGGACAGTCAAAATGGAAACATTGTCATTGGTGAGTAATATTGCAGTCTGATGCTATCAGCAGAACTAAATGGTTCTCTCACTACACTCATGCTGCTATTCCTACACTTTTTTTATTCATCTTCTGGATTCCTTTGCCAATAACTTTTATTTGTTATTTGATTTTCTGAATTGGTTTATTTATTTTTTCTTCATCCAGTGTAATTATATCAACCAATTATTTTGTAGTGTCATCATTGCCTTTTCAGCTCTGTTTTATCATACTGTTTCATTCTCTTTACATCTTATGATCCAATACACCACAGCTTATTAATAAGTTTCTTGAATTAATGGATAGATAATGAGATTCAAGTAAAAGAAGATGAACAACTTGCCAAAGCTTTACAAGAAAGTTTGAATGTTGAATCTCCTCCTCGATATGGAAATGGAATTCCACATCAAGGGAACACATATCAGCCTTATCCTGTTCACTTTCCAATGGGGTTCAGGTATCTTATTTCTATAGCAGATTAAGTCTGGTCCTTGATTCATTGTCAATTTTCCACACCTCAATGTTATTTTTTATTCTGTGCATTCATTTTATTCATTTTTTATTTATTTACTTCTTTGGGCACTAGCATGTGTAAAGAATTTCTTAATTCTTGGCTAGGATATGCGCTGGTTGCAATACAGAGATTGGCCAGGGAAGATTTCTAAATTGCCTCAATGCATTTTGGCATCCAGAATGTTTCCGTTGCCATGCTTGCAGCCTACCAATTTCTGACAATGAGGTGCAAAATGAAATTCCGAATTATCTGCTTATATATTAGATTGTTGATTCCATGGACCCCACCATCGGTTGTTTTCTTGAATTGTTATTTTAGTGATATGCAATGGCTAACTTTATGTGCATTCTTTCAATATAGTTCTCAATGACTGGAAATCACCCTTATCATAAGTCTTGCTACAAAGAGCGTTACCATCCACGATGTGAAGTCTGTAAACTCTTTGTAAGTATCTCTCCTAGAAATCTTCTGTTTATTTGTCTTCTTCAAGTTGTGTGTTTCATTCCATTGTATGAATGGGCAAGTTTTGGGCAAATAAATTATTTGAACTATGTGTCACCAGAAACTACTCTACTTTTATAAATGCTTAAACTAAAAAATGTTGTCCTTAGAATTTTTGTCCTACCTTTTATTTTTATTTTTTATTGTAAATGAAAACTTCTCTGCCAATGTAATAGATCAGAACTACTTGTGAATGCTCTTGAAGGTCAAGGCAAAGGATACTCATTAGAACATTTTTTTTTAAAATGAGCCCATACTTCATTGTTTTAAGAAACATTGATGCGTACTGTACTTGGATGATGACTGTGAATGAGATTGGTGAGGTTATGTTTACGAGTTGAGGGAGACAGAGAGAATTTGTAGAGGCTATAGATCCAAAAGGTGTTAAACCATATTTAAAATCAATGTGATATGCTTATAATGTTTTATATTGATAAAACTGCAATTTGTAAATGTACTTCTCTTAGAATTTCAGATATATTACTCATATACAATTGGTGTTGCTTTTTTGTATATATATCCTTTGACAGATTCCAACAAACCCAGCTGGTCTTATTGAATATAGGGCAAGTCCTTTTTGGACCCAGAAGTACTGTCCTTCTCATGAACATGATGGCACTCCTCGGTGCTGCAGCTGTGAGCGAATGGAGGTTAGTCTGGATGAATTCCTTACACTTGCAAAAACTTCTTTTTAGGCTTTCTAAGGAAAATCCTGGTGAGCTGGCTTTCTGAAAAGTAATTCATGAGTATAATGCATCTTCTCATCACATGCAGCCAAGAGACACTGGATATATTTCCCTTAATGATGGTCGGAAGCTCTGTCTTGAGTGCCTGGACTCAGCAGTCATGGATACCAAGGAGTGCCAACCTCTTTATCTTGATATACAAGAATTTTATGAACGTTTAAATATGAAAGTGGAGCAGCATGTTCCACTACTCTTGGTTGAAAGACAAGCACTAAATGAAGCCCGGGGTGGAGAAAAACATGTAAGGGCAAATGCATTGAAAACATTTTGTATCACCTACCTGACTCTATTCTTTGGAAATAATTGGCTAACTACACATTGAAGCTATTATCAATTAATTTAGCTATCTTCTCTCCAAGTTTATTCTGCCCATGTACAAATCAAGCCATTATTAACGATCTTCTGATATATCAAGTCATAAAAACACCTGTTACGCTATCAGGGTAGTTGCCATCCACTGATCCTGAAAGGTATTGTTGGCTCAAACCTCAGAAAAGGCAGTTTTACATGTAAAATAACAGATTAAAGAAAGAAAAGGAAAAAGGAAAATCATTTTCCCTCTCTCTACATCTCACTGGGTTATAATGTCGAACATTATTGAATGCGTTAAAAATTGAGAAATTACTTATTCCATGAATTTTAGTAGTGGAATTTCTTTTCAAGCAATTTAATTTGCTAAGTTGGTTTTGTAATTTCTAACTCTTGGACAGGGCCATTACCACATACCAGAGACTAGAGGACTTTGCCTTTCTGAGGAACAAACCATTAGCACTGTAAGAAATTTTGGAATCTTCCATTTTCATTTTGTAATGGACTGATTCATTTTGGTTTCTTTAGTTGGCAGTTAGGAAATTTATATTGCAATGACCATGAATCATCAGGTATCAAGGCGACCAAGGTTTGGAGCAGGGAACCGAGCCATGGGTATGATAACAGAGCCTTACAAACTAACACGTCGTTGTGAGGTTACTGCAATTCTGATTTTGTATGGCCTCCCAAGGTATATCTTTAGTCACTTTTCTGCTACACTTTCACCTGAGGGACCCATGGAAATACTGAAGAACAAGCAGATAATAGGAAATAGAAACGAATATTCATTGTCTGTATGCGTGTATTTAAATACTAAATAGTTCAGCCACAATTTATAACAAGAAGATGCAGTGAGGAACAAGAAACTAGCACATCTCTTCATTTCTTTGACATGCTGCATGGATATTTAGTGGAAGATGTTTTTTTCTGCATTAGTTATGTATTTTAATAGCAGATGTTTTATGCATGTCTTGAAATCTTGATCAATACAGGTTGCTTACGGGGTCAATCCTAGCTCATGAGATGATGCATGCATGGATGCGGCTGAAAGGTGCTTCTACACCCCATGCTTTGTAGAGTCAGTTTTTTTTTATCTTTCATATATTAGCATCAGGATTTGAAGATTTGACCTTTAAATGATGGCTTATTTTCCTTGTAATTTGCTTAAGCAAATGTTAATTGATGGATGACCTTAAATAATTTCACCTATGCAATTGTTTCTTTTGAAGTATTTGGGACTGTTTTTTGAGATTCTGACATTTTCTGTTTTTCTGCAAGGTATCCAAACTCTCAGTCAAGATGTTGAAGAGGGCATTTGTCAGGTGCTTGCACACATGTGGTTAGATTCGGAGCTCAGATCCACTTCAGGCAGCAATGTTGCATCATCCTCTGCTTCCAGAACAACAAAAAAGGGTACAAGATCTCCATTTGAGAGAAAGCTTGGGGAGTATTTCAAGCATCAAATTGAATCAGATACTTCCCCGGTGTATGGAAATGGATATAGGGCTGGTCAGCAAGCAGTGAGGAAATATGGCCTCGAAAGGACACTTGATCATATTCGAATGACAGGGAAGTTTCCATATTGAAGTTCTAAGCTTGAAGTTGCCCTTGCACTATCTGACGTCTCATATTGAATCACGCACTTAGGTGCATGGAAATGGATAAAGAGCCAATGAGCAAGTTTCGAACAAATATAACCTTTGACGGACAGCTGACCTTAGTTAAATGACACAGAGCTTTCCATGTTGAGTTTTTGAACAGTGACTTATCACTATACGCTTCTATCCATAGTCAAAGCTTGGCCTTTTCCTATATGAGCCCAGGGCCGAAGCACATAGGAATTGATTCTCTAGAGAGTAGCTTCAAGAGAGTGATTTTTAAGCCTCTTAAGCTATAGTGACACATTGAATAGGTTCTTTTTTGTTTGATATAATAGTATTCTTATGATAGAATTTCATTCTCTCATCTCTGTCTTCACTTTGGAACTCTGAAATGAGAAAAGCTATATGCAGGAGCAATCACCATCATTTTGTACATGTGAAAAAAGAATCGGCGGGGATACAATGGTGGAAATAAGAAAACCTACATGCAAATGACTTTTACTTTGAAATGGTTTCTTCTTTCCAAGTAGTTTCACCTAGTGATGGACACCATAGTTGGGCTGCTTCAACAACAGAGTGAAGTTTAATAATTATGATTTCAGTACATTTGCCTGAATTTTCAACAGAATTGATACCACTTCCTCCATACTAGGTCTCCTTGCTGGTTCTTTCATCAAGCAGGCTACGCTTACTTTAGCCAAGCATAATGGGAAGTTAGTCCCACAACTTCCTTTTAGAGCAGGATCGACAAAGAAATCCAGCTCAACTTCAGGGTTTTTATTCTCCATGATAGAAAATATTTCCGTTGAAAGGAGGGCTTCCCTGCCATCCTGTGTGAAAACAGCATCTTTCCCTGTGATCAGTTCCAGCAAAATGACTCCAAAAGCATAAACATCAATCTTGGGAGTCACTTGTCCTTCCCGTACGTACTCAGGCGCCATGTAACCTATAGAGCCCACAACATGTTTTGTCATGGCAGCGCTTGTCGCTGCTCTCGCAAGACTGAAATTTGCAATCTTGGCCCTTAGATTCCCGTTTAACAGAACATTGCTGCTTTTGATGTCCTTGTGCACATAGGCAGGTTCGGTGAAGCTGTGAAGATAGTAAAGTCCATTCGCAACATCCAGAGCAATCTGAATTCTCTGTGCCCAATTTCCAGTTTCTTCGAACTTTTTACAGGACAGCCAATCTCTAAGGGACCCATTTTCCATATACTCCAAAACAAGGTAGAAACAGCCACGATTTTGGCATACACCTTCAAGCTTAATCAAATTGAAGTGGTTGATCCTCTTCAAAATGTTCACTTCCTTTGTTACATCTCTACTCATCTTCTTGACAGCTAAGATCTCCCCACCAAACTCTCCACGATACACAGAGCCATTTATTCTACTTTCTGAACTGAGATTTTCAGTAGCTTTCCTTACCTCTTCGAATTTGAAGACTTTCAAAACTTGCTCATAGCTTGCAATTTCGACACGAATGTCTTCTGGCACTGCCTGTTTTCTTTCTCTACCTCTCCCAGAAACCTTTTCTCTTGTCTTTTTGCAAGAGAGAAAAGCGACAGCTGTAATGATACTGATGACTAGCAAAGAGCAAGCTGCAGCAAGCCCAGCAGACTCATAAAGTTTTTTCTTTGATCCTCTATTTCTAGGACTCAAAGCTGATGGGGGAGAAATGTTTGGGTTGCTGTGAATTATTGTTTGTGAACTTGTAGGTTGAGTAGGCAGAGGTATGAGAATTGTTGTATCAGGATAAAGAGTTGGATTTTCTTCCATACCATTTGCATCGAGTATATCCTTGGTGCTTACTTTGAATCTGTCAGCAATATCAGGAATGTTATCATCTGAGCTAAGTGGGTAAGTCACTAGATACTTTGTTCCTCTTATCATTTGATTCGTTGTAGGGCAAGCACATCGAAGTGGTACTTGCAGTTCCTCACCAGGCAACAAATCATATTCACCATGTATATTCAAATGCTTAAGCGCAGCACAAGTAGATAATCCCTCGTAAGTTTCATTCGCTATGACATAGTAGGTTCCACGAGTAGTCGTGACCTGAATTGTAGTGTTGGCCTGGTAATATTGGCCAAAACAAAAACAATTTACAGGAACAATCACCTCATTGTTGGTAGGGAACTCTGATAGCCTTGTAACATTGTTGATTCTTGCCAACTCTTCTTGGTTTGCCGACGTAAGGGCTGAGATTGAAGGCACCGAGTTAAAAGAAGGTTGAGATTTGAAGATCAGAAAGGCCTGGCAAGATTGGTCCTGGCCATTGTAGGTGTAAAGAAATGCAGAGGATGGTCCTGCATCATCATTGGCGTTGCAGTCTAGTGCTGAATCCTTCGAGTAGTTTTGTTGAGCAATAGCATATGAAGTGAGAAAGCTGAGAGTGAGCAAACTCAGAAAGAAGTTTGCCATGGTTAACGTTGTTCAGGTGAGGAAACAACGATGAGGAGACAAATTTCAGAAATACGAGAATGATAAGGAATATATGGACTCATGCTAGGGCTATCAATAAGCGCGTTAAGGATTAAAAAATCCTTGAAATCGACAAGTTTCGTTTACTTTTGTTTCCAAAAATCAAGCCCTTGATACAAAAAATAATTTGTCCGAATCTATAAAATGTACAACAGTGATCTTGACTTGACCAAGTTTCATCGTTCCGTATTAACGTTGTTTTTTAATGAGAGGATCATTCTATCTTGGCTTGACAAGTTGACATGATTATGTAATAAGGTATGTTAATCCATTCGAGGCAGACTTCGGGCTGGCCCGGGAAACATGTCTTAGCAAGTTCGGACACCGGCCGGACCACCCCGGCTGGTCAAGCATTTAAATTTGTATTTCGTCTTGAAAACGCGTTTTTTCAATTCTAGCTAGCAGCTAGCTTGCATTTGACGTCCTTAGCATTCGGATCGGTGAGTCAGCCCAAGTCTATTATTATTTTAATTTTTGTTCGAAATAATATTATTTTGGATAAGTTTTTTTTAAAAATAAAATGCTATTGTTTTAAATAAAAATTATATAAAAAAAGACTAATTAAATCATTTAGATTGAAAATTGAGTCATTAAATAATCTAATTTTGACTAGATCAACTTTTTTTTATGATTCAAAAACAAATAGATTAGATCCAAAGTCATCAAATTAATTCACAAAGTCATAACCATGTTATAGGTTATAGAATTTTATTTTTTTTAATCAAGTAGTAACTATGTCATCCAGGGGCGGACTTGCAACAAGTTTCGAGGAAAGCTCGACACCCCTAGAGTTTAAAATAATAATAATTTTAGCTGTTAAATTTTTAATAGTTATCCATTTAGTCCCTCCAATTTATTTTCTAACCTCATTATAGTTTTGATGATGATACCCAGTTAGAATTTTCTAATTCCACTCCCAGCGTCACCGATCATCGAATACACTGACTGTTTATTCATGCATGGGTACATAATACTGTATTATTGAGAATCCCAGGATTATTGATGGAGGATCACCTGTCAAATTATAAGAAATTACTTGGAATGGCTGGGCCTGGAAATGATCAACGTTGGACCAGGTCGTAATGTAATTTTCTAGTTTTTAGTGAGAACCAGTCAAAGATTCTGGTGTGGGGAACGCCCTGCAACGTGCTGTTAGCAAAATGCTAGAGAAGATCAAGAGGAAAAGGGTGTCAACTCTCCAAGAAATACGAGTAACTTTACATATTAAAATCCGAGGAGGACTAGGAGAGGTTCAGGCGAGATTCGGAGACAAGGGAGGCTCACCTCCAGGCTCCACCTTACAGCCCAGGCCTATTGAATTTCTCCTTCCCCTCACACGCCGTTACAAAAATTATATATATATTAGTTTTTTTAAATATTTTTTTATTTAAAAATATATCAAAATAATATTTTTTTTAAAAAATATTTTTAACATTAATATATTAAAAAAATATATGAATATATAAAAAATTAATTTAAAAAATATTAAATTTTAATCAACCTTCGTTTGTGTCATACTCTCAAATAAAAGTTTAATTTATTACTTGATCCGGCCCAAAATGGTCTCATGAGCTTCCATTTTCATGCCTAATTGAACATGGAATCAGTATCTTCACAAACGATAATTTTTTATTAATAGTTGTTAAACTTAGTTTGATAGTTACTGATTTTTTAGTTAAATTGAGTTAAATATTAACCTAATAAAATCTAATTCTAATTGATGTAGTGAAGTTTTTAGTTATAAAAGTTTATCGGTCAAAATCTAATTAGACCAACATTAAAAAAAAAACAAGACAATATTGTTTTATTAAAAATTATAATTTTTTTTTTATTTATAATGACGGATCATGGAGCTTGTGTTCATCACGAATATAAACTCAAAAATCAAGATAAATCTTTTTTAAGAATATCAAAAATAAATGACAGAAAATTTCAATTTTTCATAAAAAAAAATAAGACTCTAATTTATAATAATCATTTTAATTTTTATATTTATGAAAATTTAAATAAAAAATTGTTTACTTTTATTTTTTTAATTAAGATTATCATAAAAGTATTTATTAATTGAAAAAAGGAAAAATATTTTATATTATATTTATAGTAAAAAGTAAATTTATGATATTAACTAAATATAATTTTAATGTTTTATATTAATAAAAATACATTTTATATTTTTCAAAAAAAAATGGAGGGAAATATTCATTCAAAACTATTTTTCTATGTCATTAGTACCATGTCATCACTAATTTGTCATATCATCTCTTGGCATTGAGGCCATAAGTGGTCATTGTCACTCAAATAACACATCAATAATGTTTTTATACCATACATCTCAGCTTTTCGATTGTTACAATTTTTAAAAAACATTCATTTAATATAAATAAATAAATAAATTTTAATACACTTGATATTTTTTTTTAAAAAAAAAACACGTATTTATTGTATTATTATCTCCTTGAAAGGTAAGCAGCTTTTGATGATGATCTTCCATTAAAGTAAATTAAATTCAATTTTTTAGCAACCCTATTTCTTCAC
>Ga0325405_1002683_pt1 | contig 18330 bp, 6 predicted proteins | sample PopdelMetagenome_21_FD_205663 | JGI IMG/M metagenome (GOLD analysis project Ga0325405, IMG submission 205663) | Populus deltoides microbial communities from Bellville, Georgia, United States - Xylem-Control-R2 | ecosystem: Host-associated > Plants > Phyllosphere > Stem > Wood/Secondary xylem...
TTTACTCATTGCTGATATGTAGCTCTTCAAAAGACCAAGGGTGTACAAGTCTTCTGATGCCACAGTTTTCATTTGAAATTGGCATCAAGCTGAATATTGGAGATCATTACATATTTCATTTTCTATACATCATGCATCACAACCTATATAACCTTAACACGATTAGAAAACAATGACACATAAATTGTGATGAAGGGGAGATGAGAACCTGCCCACTCCTGAGCATCTGTAAGATGGGTGACTGCATCGCGATTTGTAGCAATGAAGAGGCATCCAGGATTTTCCCTTATACAGAGTGTTCCATACTGGACTTTGTAGTAGTTGAAATAGCGATCAAATCCAACAACAACTGCCCCAACCTAGAAGCAATGAAGAAACATCTTTAGCAAGCCTAAATTTTGGGAAAGGACGCTACATTGGCTCCTCAATTGCAACTGTGACAAAACAAAACCTAGGGATGTCCAACTCAAGTTGCCTGTCAAGGAATGCTCTATTGAAAGGAAAAGAAAAAAGAAAAGAAATTTACATCCTTATCGTGCTCCATTAGAAACCCAGGCTTCAGTTCTATCTTTTTCCCACCATCTTCCTGTATAAGTGAACAGTACAAAGTAGAAATAACATATTAATCCAAAAAGCTACTGCTAACCAGTCAGTAAACTAGAAAAATGGCATTAGCAGAAACACAAATTATTGCAAGTTGAATATTTCAAAGCTGAATATTGAAACACGTTGCACAATGTTGAATCACTCGTGGCAATTTCTGGTATCATACTATCAACTAAAAGCTGAATATTTCAGAGCATGTATAAAAGATGAAGTGAAATATAATGCAAATTGGAACTCAAACATACTGGCCCACCGAGATACTGAAATCCAGCAAGCTCAAGCTCCTTCAAGATGCCATCCTCACCAACCACGTAAACCTAAAAATCATGCCCGGATATCAGTCCACTATCAACCACTACATCTCATAATCTTCACAACTGTAACCACACAATTATAACAAAACCTCATTCTAAGAAATTCATTAAAAAAACCTTTTTATCTTTTGGGAAATCAATTGACTTCAAATAGGCCGCAGCTGCAAAGGATGATGCGAAAATTTCTTCCTGAAACAATGGGATGGATATAAAGAAGTTGATGAAACAAATCAAAAGAATAGAAAAGAAAGGGTTGTGACTTACTGACCTCACTGACATCAAGACCAAGTGTCTCGAACTTTTTACCATATTGTTTCCTAGACTTTGTTGAGTTGTTTGTAACAAAAACTAGTCTCTTCCCCTGAAACCAACAAAGAAAACCCACAATCTTACAAAAGAAAATAAACACTGACAGCACAAGAAAAGAAGAAGAAAAATGCACTGTCACATAAACTAAATACAAACCCTTGAACGGAGCATATCAAGAGTTTGAGGGACGCCATCGATCAATTTATCTCCTTTCCATATAACTCCTGCAAATCATTCTCCCCTTCATTAGTACATGAAAAGAGAAAAGAACAACTTTTTTTCATTCAAGAAATGAATTGAAAAGAAACTTAAAAGAGAGCGAGAGACACTGACCATCACAATCAAAGATGAAAGTCTCAACAGAGTCAATGAGCTCGTCTGCGTTTTTCAAAGGCTGAGCTGCTGCTGATGCTTTGGCCTTGAAACTCTCCATTCTTGTATTGCGCTTTCTACTCAAGTTCAAATTTTTGTTCCATGTGGTACAGTTTGTGAAATTATGAGAGAGTCCTTTCAGACCCAAGAATTTAGGGATTGTTGGGTTTACTTTGCACAAGATTCGAGATGGAGATGTTGAAGAGGAAGAAGAAACAGCAGACACTGAAACAACTGTCCTGCTTAGCATCTCTGTCTCTGTGTTGTGTTACTTTTCTTTTCTTTTTCGTTCAGGGAAAAAAAATTATTAAATCGTTCGAGCTTCAGCTTTCTGAAAGGGTGGTTAGTTTGTGGCCGTTATGGTTTTGGAGGGTTGTGTGGGTCCGTATGTGCTTTTGGGCCTTGGAGGTTTGGATGACCTGAGGGTTTGGGTGGATGGACTTTGTTCATCATCCAATTTGTGGTCAATGTCTCTATCTATTATTTTTTTTAGGTTATTGTGAAAGTTTTATTTAGGTAACACTAAAAATCCTTTAAGATAATTTTTTTTATTAACATGTATTATTTAAATCGATGAACATAAGATTTTTAACCCGAATCGTTATTTCTAGTAAAAAAAATTATATAATTATTACATCGAGTTTATAAAAAATATCAAATAATATATTCAAATTTTATGCCTGATTAAAATGTAAAAAAAATCATAAATGTAATATAATCATATTTATAATCTATTTAAGAATTTAAAAGGCATTTTAATTGAATTTTTATGAAGAAATTATTATTAGTATTATTATTTTCATGCCATATACATAATAATTGAAACCAAAATTATTAAAATTGAAATAAAAAATTATAATTGTGTTTAAAAACCATGTAAAAAATAAAAAAAGTAAATGAATATAATCAATTTTTTTGGACCAACAAGAAAAAAAACCAGGGGAAAATAAAGGAAAAAAAGATAGAAAAGTGCATGTCATCCATGTTTGTTTGTTTTGTTTTTACCACCTCTCATAGTTTTCTCAAACCTGCAACACCTGAATTTATATAAGTGTGCCAAAAAGCAAGCTACAACACCTAAATTTTTGTATTTTAAATCTTATTGAAGATATGGATTTAAATTCCAAATAAAAATTAAATTCTAAAAAATATATAAAAGCAAATACCCTCTAATTTACTACAGTAATTTTCATTTGAATTGATATTAAAATTAATATTTTAAAAATACCCTTATCAACACCCCCTATTTTTTACAAAATCCCTCACCGTCTCTTTCCTTCTCTTCTTCTAACCCTCGCCGTCTCATCTACCCGAGTTACATGTTATTAGCTTCCTAGTCCCATAAGCAATCTTGCTCTTCAAGTCCATCTTCAGGACTGGATGCTTTCAATTTCAAGATTGAACTTCGATTGAAGCAAGGCACGAGCAGAAAAACCTGTGCGGATCGTGTGAGTGGAGGGAGATAAATTAGAGGCTACAGGCATTAATATCCTGATTCGGATTATAGCGGTGGTGATTCAAAGTGTTTTTTTATTTAAAAACATATTAAAATTAAAAAAAATTATTTTTAACATCAACACATCAAAATAATCTGAAAACATAAAAAAAAATTTAAACAAAAAAAAATAAAAATTTTAGACACGTGGTACTATCATATTTCCAAATACAACCATGCATTATGCTTGTTGTAATGTTTCTTTATCGGTGTGATATTAGATTAATTTTTCATTAATTAAATTCAGATCTTTGCTTGTGAATTGATTTTAATTTTTAGAGTGTTTCGGTAATTTCAAATTTGGATGGTAAATAAATTTATTTCTCATATACTATTTCGACTTAAATTTAAATGAAGGATGCATATAGGTTGGGTTGTGTAAACCCTAGCGAGAGAGACTTGCTTTGATTTCTATAACCCGAACCCGACTCGAGAATACATGACCGTCAAAATTTTTTAAAAATACATTTTTAACACACGTGTATATAGGGAGAGATTTTGTTTTTCTTTTTCCTTTTTTTTTTTCCGACAAGGGGAGGGGAAACTACTGTTCAACTTCACCGTCGTATAGAGAAAAAGGATACTATCGATTTTAACATACCGCGCTCCATTCTTTTTCTGTAAAGCCGAACAACCAGTGCTTATGAGAAACGCAGCTCAGACTTCAAGTTTGCAAGAAACCTTGATTCTTTTGCAGCACACGGGAATGGAAGAAATGGCCTCTGGAACTTCTCAAAGCCTGGCCTGTTTCCAGAGAAGGATCATCACAGAAAAGTTGAAAGCTTGGTAAGGCTTGAGCTTTCCTGCCCTCAAAACTAACAGCGAATGACAGTATCAAGATGGAGTCATCACTAACCTAGTACCTTAGTTCTCAAAATTCTAATTGGCGCTGCTAATCTTAACTGTTCCTGCAGTTTGTTCTTACATTTCATCTTCATGATAGCTTTTATACAATAAATGTAAGACATCAAGGAAATACTAATAGTTAGGAACCTAGAGCAGAACTTGCAATATATACACCTCTTGCGTAATTGACCAATCATTGTCTTCCCCTAATCTCATCGTATAACCAAGAATAATACAAGCAATCAGAGTTGTAAGCGACAGGAATGATAATATTAATGTTAGATCCTGTAGAACTAAAGGATATCGCTTTCAAGGGATTCAAGTTTCTCGCAGAAGTGCTCCAATCCTTCAGGACTGAACCAATTGTCTTTCATCTGCAGTTTAAAGCAAATAACACCCAATCACGAAAACACACGATACTTGCTTCATTTAATAAACGTGCCAGCAACAGGAAAAACCTACAAAATAAGGGTAACCCTCCATGTGAAAGTTCTCGGGAGCATCTTGCACAAACAAATTTATAAAGTAGAGGACATAGTTGCCACATTCTACACCATTTCTCTGTTGTGGCACCTGGAAAATTCCAAAAACATACGTGAGTGAATATCCAAGCAGCTATAAATAGGAAGTTTTCAAGGACCAATGCCAAGTTCACCTTAGGCACCAATAATGGAATCTGAGAAATCATATGCTTGTTTTCAGGCCTGCCCTCTGATTCGTAGATGTCCCATACAAACCTGGAAATGGAGCGCTAACAAATATTTGACTACTATACTCTGGAAAGGAAAAAATTGTTTTCACAAAAGCATAACACATACTTTCTTATGTCTGGTTCAAGCCGCTTAGGACTTGCCATCTCAAGTGAATCCAGTAGCAACATGCATGGTGTTATGTTTTCTGATAGCAAACTCTCACCAAAGTGGCAGAAGATCAAGAGGCTCCAGTGACACCTAAAGAGAACGATTTCAAGCAGTAAAATCGTACGCACTAACACAAAGCAAGATATCAAGTTGACCAGCTAACAGAAATACCTACCAGCGAACAATAGGAACAAGAACATATTTCTTTGAAAAGATGTGTTTCCTCTTGATCCATTCCAGGACTTTCACTCCAGAGGATGCTTCTGTATACATGGTAAACCATAAGCTGTCAAGGTATGCGAAGGACATCTTCTTGTCTTCTGAGAAGCTCTTCCACAAATTTCTACACATTCCAGAGAGATAGCACAGTCAATAAATTTGTAAATCAGTCTACCTTACCAGGATAGGAAAGACCAGCTTACTCCATGTAGCAGTTGAAAGAAACACTATCTAGCTCTTTTTTCAGTTTTGAGACTGCATTATTGCGCTTGAATCTTTTCTTTGATCGCTCACGGCAAGGAATTGTCTGTAAAAAGCATGGGGATGTTAATTTAAAGCTTTCAATCTCTTCAGCTTGTTTTTTGGTCATCCTTGTTCTTCGAGCATGCATACGAGCTTGGATATGCTTCCAACATGTGCGATGTTTTGAAGGTTGATCTGTGCAACCCTCTGTAAAAGCACAACAAGTCAAATTTCACAATTCATCACTCACGCAAAACTTGAGCAAATGGATTGGTAAAAGGCAGAGAATCTAGAATTTCTAAATCCTGTATACAAATTATCATGTAGTTAGAAAACAATAAGACTAGCCTGTTAAAACTATTTCAATCTTTTGACATAGTTATGGCCAGCCTTCCAGTGTTCTCAAAAAAAAAAATATATTTATCGAGAAAAAGGACTTTGTTAAGAAAGCTAAACAAATACCTCGATGGTTTAAGACTAACTATCGTGAGCATGAGAATTTCCAAAGGCTAGCCATGAGCAAAGAACATTATAGTTCATATCCAGTAGAATCAACAAATCATTTGTGGGTTTCTTCTAGTTCTGAGGGTCACAAGCAATTCCACAGTGAAAAACCCATGGTGCAACTTCAACTAATAATCCATGTGCAACTTCAATTAATTTATCTTTTTTTCAAGTCCTGAAGTTCTAGTCCAGTTAAAGCTTCAAGTTTTACTTGTGTTTTAGTGTTGTGGGTGGCCGAGAAGAACACGGATTGCAAACCCATGCTAATCCAGACAACAAAACACTAACTTTTCATACAATTCATGAAAAACAACAGACATCAACAACAAAAATGAAAAATAAAAATTAATAAACATGACTTGGTAGAGCAAAAAAGGAGAGAAACTTTTTGATGGGTAGAAAAATTTTACCAGACTCAAGATCTATTGTAACAACTCCACCACCATGAGGTCTTGTCTTCCTTCCCGTTCTTCGTGTCCTTCCCATTTTAGCTTTTCTATGCTCCGGACCAGCCTCGAGGCCTCTCAGTCATCAGAAGCCCCCCCCTTGCTGGTTGTTGGCTTTTTGTTGAAGAGAAGATAATACTTTTTTGCAATTTTTTTTTTTAAATTATTTATTGCAAGAGAAGTGGGTTTTTTAAAAGATAAACTTCGGTTTGCCCTATCAAGTTTGTTGTTTCTGTCAAATTACACACTTCACTTTGACTGCTACATGCATGTGCTTCCAAATTTCACTCTGTCCGAGAGAGAAAAAATTCATCGATTGACCTCTTTCAATCTTATAAAATTATCGAACTACTAATTTTATTCTTATTTAAAATCCAACTTATTCATAAAAATAATAAATGAGTAACTTTTGATACAGGATTGAAAAAAGAGAGTTACATGAGAGTTAATTCTTGCAAGCCAGTTATAGTTAATTAACAATTTGGCGGAACAGCATGATTGAAACGGACAAATTTGTTTTTTTTAATTAAGTTTTTTATATATATTTTAAATCGTTTTAATATGTTGATCTCAAAAATAATTTTTAAAAATTAAAAAAAAATATTATTTTGATATATTTCGACATGAAAAATACTTTAAAAAGTAACCACAATTATAATGTCAAATAAACCCAAATTATATAGGTTTTTTTTTCTTAAAAATATAATTGAATTTATTTAAAAAAAATCAAACCAAATCAGTTAAATATAAATATGATAGAAAAGCAATGTTGTTCTTACACATAATCTAACCAGACCAGTTTTCCAGATAGTATAAAATGTTTATGGATTTCACTTGTGTGTTCAAAAAAATAACACCAACAAGTGGTTAAGATTTGTTCACGGAATTCGTTCTTATTGTCTCATAATTAGAAACATGCAGGGGCATGGTATGTGCACTGTTGCTTTTTTATTATTTTTTAAGTACAGATGAAGTCAAATATTTCCATAAAAAAAATAACTAAATAAAATTCAGGATAAGTTGTATTTTGGATCCTCGAGTTCAAAAAATATTTTGTCTCGACTGCTTCATGTTTAGTTTATTTTATTTTTAATTTCAAGAAGTAACAAAAACTAATACTTCTTGAAGAAAACATGTTTACACTCAAAGTCCCAGGCTACCAAGATTATAGTTTTTAGATCCAATCTAGTTTAAGGTCTGGATTCTAGATTTTGACTGAGTCGTTCTAGTTAAATTTAAAAAAAAATCAAAAAGATATTGTTTTAGTAAAAAAAATCAATAAGTTGTAATCGGGTCTTGTCAAGTTAACCGGGTTACACCAAGTTTTTTTTCTCTTGTTTTTTTCAACCCGGTCCAATTTTACCTTCAAATTAGCTAAATCCCAGATCGATCCGTCGGACCGAATTTTAAAATTATAATCCAGACAATCAAGACGGTAAAATGATAAATGTGTCATTCCCACAGTAAATTATTGAACCGGCTATGAAAGATAATACATTCTCTCTATAAGACTAGAGTTTGTCATTGTGGGATTAAAGAGAGATAGATGTGTTTTTTTTTATTATTTTAAAAGCAAATACTTTTGAAAAAAATAATTTTAAAACTAACTTACAATGGATTTTTTGTATTTTTATACTGTTTTTATAACTATAATCAATTTGAATAAAAGTAATATAATCTTTTTATAAATATAAAATATATTTTAAAAATAAAAAATAGCTAGTACATGCAATAAATTGCAATATGTGCACTGATGCATACTGCATGCAATAGAGGGTGAGAAGCGTGAGCGCTTACTAGATGGCATGTACGACGTCTCATGACGACCAAAAACCAACTTGCATAATATAAGCGTGGCGCCAAGATATTCCTCACGGGACGGTTTATGGTGTTGCGATGTGAGTGATATTTTTCCCTTCCCCTCCTACTTTTTTATCTCTTTCCCTTGAAATCACGCTTACCACTAAAAAATACAGAGTTGTCCTCGTAGTTATTGAGATGTCAACTTCTACCACTTTTTTTTTAAATTATTTTCCTGACTCTTCTATGAAATATCGACTTGTTAATTTGTAGTATATTATTTTTTTATTTTAAATCTCATTTTTTTATTTGTTTTAGGTCTTTTTTAATTTCGCAATTCAGTAAAAAAATTGTAGTGGCTTTTTAATTTATTTTTTTGTTTTGATTTCAATTTATATTCTCTTATTTTTTTTTTGTTTTGTATCATTCTGTGTGATTATTTTTAAAAACAATTTAAAATTTAAAATTTAATTAATTAGAAATTGTGTTTGTCGTTGTTTTTTTTCCCTTATAAAGTGCTTTTGGTCCAACAACATAAGTTACGAGCTTGCAAAAATTAACATGAGTTGAGATTTTTTATTTATTTATTTTTATTCCATCACTCGATGTTGTTTTTTTAAAAAAGATTTTATGATTTTCTTTGTTTTTTTACTGGGTTATTTTTATCTCATAATCTATGTTGTGAGATTAACAAGTTAATTTAAACTAACTTAGGTTATAAGATCATTTTAAAAAATTAAATTTTTTAATATTATTTAATTCAGTCTTGCAGTGGGTCAATATCCAAGAATATTCTAAATACATAGATTTTTATAATATTTTTAAAAATAAGCTTTGGATCAATTTTTATTCCCGATTTAATGGTGTGTTTAAGAATGTGATATAAACTATTTTTTAAAAATTTTGATTTTTTTTTGCATAAAATAAAATATTTTTTATTTTTAAATTATTTTGATATATTTATATTAAAAATAAATTTTTAAAAATAAATTTTTTTTATTATAATATATTTTTAAATAAAAAATATTTTAAATCACCACCCCCGACTCAAACAAACCACGAGACTGGTAGAGCTACATTGCAACTTTTTGCACCTTTTCGAAATTAATAGAGCGATATTGAAAATTTGAAACCATCAAAGTCTAAAGTAGAATAATTGTCAAATTAGAATAAAAGAAACCGCAACCGACACGAGGACACTACTAGTCGTCTTTCCTTCCCACTGAAGCGCAAACTCCCAACTCACCCATGGCCAACCCTCCCTCACCACCGCCGCCGCCGCCGCCTCCACAGCCTTCCGATCCCATCAGAATCGACGGCGCAGATGAAGACGCGGCTCTCTCATCTTCAGCGTACCTAACTCACCAAGAACTCTTAACCCGGCGATCTCGTCGATTAAAGCAACTCGCTCAGATCTTCCGAGCCCACTACTGGACCTTAATGGAAGAGCTCAAAATCAAACACAAAGAGTATTACTGGATACATGGGAAAAGTCCATACAAAGAAGATGAGAAAAACAAGAAAAGAAAGAGAGATCTTAACAGTGATAAAGAGAATTTTGAATGGAATACGAAATTAGGGATTAATGGCAGCGGTGAAGTGGAGGCGGAGGAGAGAGAGGAAGCGGAGGAGAGAGAGGAGGAAGGGGTAAGGAAATGCTCGGCTAGTGGGTGTAAAGCGAAACCGATGGCTTTAACGACGTTCTGTTATACACATATATTATCGGATTCTAAACAAAAGCTTTATAAAGGCTGCGCCTATGTTGTTAAAAGGTATGGTTATTTATTTATTTATTCATTATTTTTGCTTTTGTTTGTTTGAATTTCTTACGGTTTTGCTGTGTTTGGGCTAGTTTAAGTTGTTTACTAGGTTGTGTAAGGTGTTGGACAGTGAGGTAAATATTGTGGATTCTGTACGAGCTGATAATGTATTAATTCGAATAGTATTTTGGCTACAGAGAATGTTAACTACAAGAAAATGATACGAAGATTAGGGTGATTAGGGTTTAAGCGTCCGATCAGTTTCAATTTCCTTATCCTCTGGATGCTTTTTATCTCCTGGATGCTTGTTTTTGTCAATACCTGTAAATACATGTCTAATTGGCTTCACATGATGGTTTTGAGTCTTTGCTTGATTATTTGGAATGTTAAGGATGAGAAACAAATGCAACCATTGTTGAGAAATAAGAGTGACATGATATTTATTGAGAAACGAGAATGACAAGAAAAGTAACTCTACATTTGTGTATGTATGTTATCTTGGAATATAAAAAAGTCAAAAGCCCATCTTAACTAACATGCTATCTGCACGGCCTGCATGTTTTGCTTCACTATGCCTTTTTTTTCTTTTGTGTTTCCCTTGGTCAGCGAACGATGCAGGAAGAGAGAAAGTGCTTTTTTTACATGATTTCTGATCCAGTGGCCTTTATATTTTTCCCTGTTTTCAGTGTTCAAGTGGAATTTTAGTGAGACAGAACTGATAAATTTGTTGCTCATCATATAGGGTTATTGGTGGTTATTTGAACTAAATTTATTCTTCTGGTCAACTTAGGCTGATGATTAAAGATGTATTTCAAATTGTTGATTTTTTTGTTTAATTTGGTGATCTTCCATGCTAGATAGCAATAGTGTCTTGCTTTATAGAATGAAGAATAAAAAGGCGGTGTCTTGGATTTTGCTGTTTCGAAGTAGTATTATTCATTCACTCTCTTTGAAAACCTGTGCACCTTTTCATTGACTGCCCTGTGTAAATGTTTGCGTGCTAGGATATATTTATGAAGATTTTTTTTTATTAAAAGGAGGTCACTGGCAGCATATTCTGTTAATTGTACAGAATATATATGCTATTGATTAAGCCATGGGAAAAATATCTGGCCCTTTTCCCATGGAAACTGGACTTTTTGTCATATATGACCCTTTTGCGTGAACTCATGTGGGTACAACAGTTAAGGTATTGTCTAACGAGTTTGCATCTCTATAAGCAAGTGAAAACCATAATCTGCTTTTGCTGTAATCTAAAGGCATTTTTGTGATGTGAGCAAAGCGCAGGACCTGTTTATTTAAGAATTTCTAAGGGTCTCTGGTTTATTTTCTTTAAGAGTCTAGGATGCAAAGTATAAACCAGAAATTAATGATCATGACAGTTAGGACAACTTTTATGATCAATTATTCTTGGAACATGCGCTTTGGGTATTTGTACCTTTTATGGGAACAAAGTTGAGCTAAAAATTGCTTTAAAACGATGGATTTGATTAGATGTCTAATCATTCTTAGAGAAAGCAATGGTGGCAACTCTGCTCTTCAAAAAATTAGTTATCCTGTTTTTGAGATTTCCTTAAAAAGATTTTCCTGCGTCTTTCTTCTCCTATGCATGCATTTTAATATATAACAAGCATATTAAAAGATTTTGTTGCAATTGCTTGGAAGGAGATTGATTTAGAGGACCTCAAACAAGTCGTGGCTTGGTTTATTGAGTGAGGTGGAAATCACAAGCCAAAAAGGACTGGGAAGGCAGTGTGCTAAATGGTTATGAATATGTTTGTCAACCGAGAGTGCACTTGTAGGAGAGATGTTTTGACATTAAACAGTTTAATTGTACCAACATGTCATTAGGTTCCGGCATAGGACATTGATGTTCTGCTACACACTAATATTGTGTTTTAACGTTTATTTTAAGTTCACACACCATGAAAGCTAGTATGATGTTCGTATTGGCACCATTTATGTCGTTCAGAATACATTGCTACAAGAGGAGTTATGTTGTCATTACCTGTGACTTGCTACTACTTTTTCTTCATTGCAAATATTGCTTTTTCTTTAGCATGATTGGATATTTGTATCCTTACTGTACTCCTGGATATTCAGTGCACAGGGAAGGCGTGTACTTTGTGGGAAACCAGCTCTGATATCAACTGTCCCCTCCCTCTGCCCAATGCATTGTCAAAAGGCTGAAAGACTTGTAGCAAAGGCCTTGAAAAAGGCAGGTCTCAGTGTCTCTTCACCGAGTAAGCTTGCTCCTAAATTGCATGTGATAGTCACGGAGTTTGTCCGCCAAATCCAAACCAAAAGAAGGGCTGCACTGAAGGAAAATGTATCTGAAGATCACATCAAGGAGGATAAAATTTCCCAAGGCTCTTGATTTCAATGTGTATGCCTTAGAGCTGTTGATGAAGGACAAAAATCTGGTAATATCAATGATTGGGAGGGAGCTCAGGACATTGATCATATGCCTTGGAACAAAATACTTTGTGCATATTAGAGGTACTCATTTCTATTTGAGTTCTTTGCACTTCTATAAATATCTCTGTTTAATTTGTATTTTTTTTTAAACAAGAATCAATATATTGGTTCAAGAATCATAGAAACCCCTACACATCACACCTGTTTGAGGAAAATGACTGGTCACTTTTCTGTCGTTTAGTAAGCAATGTTGCTTTGAGTGATGGCTCTAGCTGCTGTATAATTCAGTTTTATGTAATCATCGATATTCTTGCGAAATTTTGTTCCGGAAGCCTCAAAATTGCCTCAAGCTTTGCGTCACTATACTTGTAAGCCCCCGTGAATCCTGAACTCTGTCCCGTTCTCATTATCTTGTAGCTTTTGACCTTGTGAAAGGTTTAAGTGCAATGTGCTATTTGGTAACCTCTGCTCATTTACTTTGCATTTCAAAAGCACGTGTCCCAACAAGCACATTACTTTCAAGTGCTATATATTGTGTTTATAGATAGTACAGTCAGTACTTTGAACCAGCTTTGGTATATCTTCGGAACTAAACAGGAGAAACTGTGTAACTTTGCTGAAATAGGTAATTGCTACACATCAATCCAAGTTACTGAAATAAAACTGAGAAGTTGGTGTTTGTTCAGGATCCCTATGGCTTATTTATTTGCAAGGTTCAGGAATCCTTTAAGTTCATTTGCAAGGGGCATTTTTTACGATGCTTTTGGTTAAAATCTGTTTTCTTTTCAAGTTCATTTGCATGACTTTGTGTCTACTGGCCTTTTTTTCCTTCTCGATGAACAGTGTTAACAAACTGTTTGTGGACCAAATGGCAGTTTACATCAATTGACACCCAGTTGAAATGGTGCAGTGCCTTTGGTTTTCGAACAAGCCACCTTTGCACACACTGAACTACAAAGTCAATCAAGTGATAGACATGGTGGTCAACTTCTTGTCTTCCAGTTTTCAACACGGAACTGCCAGCTGTCTGTCATTTGCTTGCAACAACTTGTTGAGAGTTGAGACCCAGTTGAAACCAGTCCAACCCCCAAAATATGAAGCTGTGAATGGGTTTTGTCATAGGCAATGATTCTCGGTTTCTTTTCTTTAGTTGACGTTTTATCTTTTTTGGCTGTAGGTGTTTCGGATGTACATAATACATACGCTTCTGAGATGATTGATTCGGTTTGATGCATCAAAATTCAGGCATGGCAATCTCTGCGACTGAGGACCGCTGGTGATGTAATTGGAGATGTATATTCCATGCAATTAGTAATAAGTAGTGGAGTGGTTATAGTGTATTTGATTGACATTTGAAGAAGTTTTGGGAAGCAGCAATTTTGTATTTCCTTCTTACTTTAATTGTTGATGTTTCATGATATCACATAAATAATGCGTAGATTTGAATAGATTGTGGAACTAAAATTCATTGTTCGGCTCGATATTCTCTCCTTGATTACCTGATGATATGACAGCCATAAAATCCTCAGTGGGTGAGGTTACAGGGCATAAATGATGGACAGAGCGAACGAACACCAGATTTAGTTAAACACTTCTTCCCAGATTGGTGAGAGCCACCAATTTGGTGCAAGAATCCCCTTTGTGAAGGTTGCACCCCCACCAAGGAGTGTATATCCTCTGGTTGCCCTGCACGAGTATCATTCTATACTGCAGTGTCCTCTTTATTTTTATGTAGTATTATTTGTACGTGCTGTGCTTGCTTTATTTATTTATTAATGTTTAGCGTTTTTGTAATTGGAGCTGCCAAAGGAAAGGAGATGGTATGCTATCATACATCACCGTGATGCATGATGACAAGCAATCAGAAGTCTGATCCTGAATGGAATGCTGCGATCCGAAGAACATGGTATTTGATGCTTGGAAGGTCCCCCTGGCATCAGGGTCAGTTTAAACTATACTGGCTAGATATTGCAAATGGGTTGGCTCCTAAACCTTCTAGCTTGAAGCTGCTTTCACTCAACTAATTACTTGGCAGTGATGAAGATAGGATTCAGGAACCCACTGCCTCGGTGCTAGCCTTTGAAACGTATTCCCTTGGGAAGCATGGAGAAACCGAAGATACCTTGTAATTGTCAAAGACAGGGAACAGGAATTTGTATTGCAAGTAACCAGGTCCAGTGATCTGTTAAGGCGTTTATGGCTAGTTTTCATAAATAAACTTTTTTTTATTTTTTTTTATAATTTTTTATATAAAAATATATATTGAAATAGTCTGTATATTTAATTTTTTTTAAAATATTATTTACAACCCGAACATGGGTGGAATAGCTTCTATATATATATATAAAATGAACTAGCTAGGTTCTCATATATCACATTCCCAATTTCGTGGCATGTTTATTTATGAAAAAGGGGTTGAGACAACTTGAGCGGCGAGGATTCATCGAAGAAGTTTTCATTTGAAGTAGCAAATGTCTCGACACATAGAGATTAGTTTTTGATCAGTGTCCTGTAATAAAATAAATAGATACATATGTTTGATTGAAAAATAAAGATAAATATATTTCAGAAAAAAAATTCTGTATTTTTAAAATTAAAAAAAAAAAGCATGGAGAGATGTACTCTCAATTCTTACGGTTTAATTTCGCTAGCTTTTCAATTCCAACATCGATCTCCATTCGAGCAGTTGAAAACGATCAAGCTGCCTCTTTCATACGGTGATCATTGCACAAAAGTTGCATTTATTTATAATCAAGGAAATAGTACAGAGATATTAATAGCTGTAATGGTTCGTGGCAATGACTGGCTGGCTGGCTCCTATTCTAGCTGTTCTTGATGATTTGATCAAGAAAAGTGATTCATTCATTAAAGTTACGAGTAAAGAGATACTTATTTCTTAAGTAACGATCTGTGAGCTTCAGAAACCCAGATGCTAAACTGTCCTCGTCACCCATCAACTATACAATTCAATCAATCAAGCTTGAAGAAATTGAAAGGCTAACTGTTCACATTAAAGCCGAAATTGTAGCTGGCAAGCATTAACGAAAGGGTCTCTCTGTTCTTGGTGGTGGCAACATCCAACTTGTGATGAATTGCCCACTCTGTAGAGTCTAAGCAATGCTCCCTCTTCCAGTCCCTCTCTGTCCCCCTATGGCTAATTAATGTGCGAGCCCCACCGCGAGGAGTTCTGAACATGCTGCTGGGTGACTACCGTCGCAGCTTTAACTGCAATAGAAGTGAGTGTTTTTGGTCTCCGAGAAAAAGTTACCTAGGAGAATGGAATTATGACAGTTATGATCAGATGAGCCCTTGTCAGCACTCGTGAAAGGTTGTACTTTGAGTGTTTATATGGGTTGTCCTTTCGTTTTTTGTTTTTTTAAATAAAATTTATTTTTTTTAAACTAATAGTTTTTTTTAGTATTTTTAAATTATTTTTTTATGTTTGTGTAAAAAATAAAAAATATTATATTAAAATAATTTTAAATAAAAAATATTTTTAGAAAGAATTACTTTTACAGTTGTAACCACGAAATCTGAACGAGTGGCTGGTTGAGAAGAGCGAGTGATCAGGAAGATTGGGGCCATTACTTTTTCACACCTAAATTTAATAGGAAAGGGAGAGTTAGGCCGTCTTAATTATGTATGGAGTGTATGTTTAGGATTTTGCAAGGATAGCGGTAAACGAGGTGTCGGGGAAAAGAGAATCAGATGTGCGCGCCAACTGAAATTGAGATTTCAGAACTAAACACGGACGATAGAGATTATTTTAATATATATATATATATATATATATATATCGTTCGCCCAAGTAACGTTATGGGTAGAATTAATTTCCTTTAATATATATATATATATATATATAAATTATTTAAAACTCCTGTCATGATATATTAAAATAATATTTTTTACTTTTTGATATATGATAGAGATTATTTTAAAAATAATTTTAAAATATATAAAAATTAAATTTTTTTAATGAAAATATATCAAAATAATATATATTTTTATTTTTTTTTATATCAAACATCAAAATAATCTAAAAATATATAAAAAATAATTAAAAAAAAAGATGTTTTAAAAACACATGCCAAGCAATAACTTATTTCCTTGCTTCGTAACTGAGCTAGGAAACTCAACTGTCCACTCTCGAAAGAAACTCATTTACACCGACAATATCAAGTGACTAATTTATAATTATACGGCTGTAGACTTTCCTGGTCCCCTTTATCGTGTGGTTGGAGTTCTGGCGTGATTTCCCCGGCCCCTCCGTTCTGGTTTTCTTTTTTTTGACAGATTGCATTATATTAACCTAATTATACTGTTTTATAATGTATTGCCTGATACTTGTTGAGCTGAGATGTTACAGCAATCCAATGCAGACCCGCATTTATCTCTTAAATCTACTTATCAACCACTTCTTGAGTAGCAGCTAGCTACTCGATTTGTTTATCTACAAGCTCATTTATAAACACTGGTGTATCATGCATATGCCAAAACCACAAAATCTAAGGGCAACAGCTTTCACGTATATATATTTAATGGCCGGTAATGCCCATTGGTTCACGTGGGATAACAACTGTCGAGCATCGATGAGAAACGAACATCTGTCGCCACTCCTGTATGGAATGTATATATACAGCCATACAGGCCATACAGACCTTCACAAGAACCAAACCAAGCCAGATTGATCATGGGAATCCAGTGCCAGGAAACCCCTCCTCCCCTTCAAGACCTTAAGGTCACGATCCAAAACTCTTCTTTGGTTTTTCCAAACCAAGAAACAGCCCAGAGGAAATCCATGTTCCTGTCAAACATCGACCAAGTGCTCAATTTCAATGTCGAAACAGTCCATTTTTTTGCATCCCATGAAGACTTTCCTCCTCAAACTGTGGCCGAGAAAATAAAAGATGCGCTTGAGAAGATACTGGTGCCATATGATTTCTTGGCTGGAAGATTGAAGTTGAACGCCAGAACAGGTCGTTTGGAGGTTGATTGTAATGGGGCTGGGGCTGGCTTCGTGGTGGCATCTAGTGAGTGTACATTGGATGAGATCGGGGACTTGGTTTATCCTAACGCTGCTTTTGCTAAGCTAGTTGTTAACAGTTCGGATCATAGCTTGGAAAAAGATGGTAAACTACTGTGCATTATCCAGGTAAGGGTGTAAAGTGATTATAAACTAGCTGATACTATTAATTTAGCTGCTTCTTTCAATTAGTCTCTCCTGCTAATGTGATCGATCGCCTAATTAAAATTCAAATTGCTGTCCAATTTCATAGAGAATTGAGAGACCCTAACTCGGACGTCCCGCGCACCGCTTCTCTTTGGAGTACTGTAGCTAATACCTCCTGCGAACCTATGTAATCAATGCACCGCCGCTTTTCGCTTTTTGGTTTGGAATTAAGAAATTTTTTTTTTGAAGGGTTGTTTTTGTGATTTAAAAATATTTTTAGAAAAAAATAATTTTTTTATTTTAAATTAATTTTTTTTATTTTTAAATTATTTTGATGTATCAATATTTAAAATAATTTTTAAAAAATATTATTTTAATACAAAAACACTTTAAAAAATATCCCTTACAGCATTCCAAAAAAATAAACTAACCATTTATAATAAAATGTCCGTGGCATTCAAAAAGGCAGGATGCTATTGTAAGTGCTCTAAAAAGAATATATTTATTTTTATATAGAAACATAACTGTTATATTTATAAAATTTGAATTTAAATTAAACAAATAATAATTTATTATAAGAAAAAAAAATAGAAACAACCTAACTCTTCATGCTACATTTTTTTTGAATAAAATATTTTACAAATAAAAAATATTATAAAATAATTTTTAATAACAGTGGTAAGGTAGAATGCAGTGGTGAGATGATGGTGATAATAAAATAGTGATGAAGAAAGAGGAAGTGAAGGTGAAGTAGTTATGATAGTGGTGAAAAAAATAATAATTATAATAGTAATTATTGTGGGAAGATGATAGTAATGAAAAAGGTGGTTGTGATAATGGTGAAATAAAAGGCGGTGAAAAGGTGATGAAGGAAAAGAAATGGTGATGTGATGGAGGAGGTGACGGCTAAAATAACTTAATAATATTGAGAGTGAATTAATATTCATAAAATATTTTATATAATTTTA
>Ga0325405_1002684_pt1 | contig 18329 bp, 10 predicted proteins | sample PopdelMetagenome_21_FD_205663 | JGI IMG/M metagenome (GOLD analysis project Ga0325405, IMG submission 205663) | Populus deltoides microbial communities from Bellville, Georgia, United States - Xylem-Control-R2 | ecosystem: Host-associated > Plants > Phyllosphere > Stem > Wood/Secondary xylem...
TTGGGAAAGTACCCTTAACGGGTGTGGGGGGCTTTCAGTCAAGATGGGATCTTGTGGAAGATGATTGGAAAATTTTGGTATTGTGTTGAATAATGGTGTTAAATATGTTAATAGATTAAGTTAAACCCAAATATTATATGTTGAATGAAAACCCTTGCAAGAATGGTTTAAATGCGTGTTATTGTAAGTTTGATTATTTTGTCTAAATACAAGAGATGGAGTGGGAATTGAATGATGAGTTAATATATAAATAAAGATGAAGGCGTTGAAGCATACTTGAAGGATATATATTTGTGAATGCATATAAATAAATGTATGTATGTATGTATGTTTGGAAATCAATAAGTACCTTGAAATGTGCATGAAAATATAAATGCATGGAATGAGAACTTATGTGATTGTGAAATATTATGTTCAATTAAATTAGTGGTGTAAACACTAATGGTTATTATTAATTGAGAGTTGTAGGGAAAAACATACAGAATTGAACATGACTCTTGGGAGTTTGATAAGAGGAATAAAGGTAAGGGAATTGACCTTCCCTTGCATTTTAATATTTTATCCATACATGGTTTATAAATGTAGATTTATATTGGAATGCAAGTTGTATTGTTTATTATTATTGTTATTATTAATTTAAAGCTTAGGCCTTCAAGATAGAAGTTGATATGTAGTTGTTATAAATTACATGGGCAAAATGTAATATGTTATAAAATATGATGGATGAAATAGTAGTAAAATGGTTATAATTTATTGTTAACCACAACGACAGAACTCTATATATGAATTATTAGTAATTACAATGACAATAATCGTGTGAGAGTTATGTTTGACCATGACGGCGATAACAAATGTCTGAAAATATAAACATTGAGAACGATAAGATAACAGATATCTACGATGTTGACTAGTGAATGGATAGTATCGTGAGGTGGGTGTTCAACACCTTGAAGTAACATAATAGCTTATTTTAAATGATTGTAGAAGGAATTTTCATAGATTGTAATTTTAGTATAAAGTTATGAAATAAAAAAAGGCAATTTAATGCCTTATTGAATGGGTGAGTTGAGAAAATTATTTCCTGGTTAATGAAAATAATATCCTATTGAGTTGAGAGAATTATTTTCTGGTAAATGAAAATAATGGCATGTTGAATGGGCGAGATCAAAAAATTATTTCGTGGTTAATAGGAATAATGCTTTGTTGAATGGCCGAGTTGAGAGAATTATTTCCTGGTAAATGGAAATAATACTCTGTTTGAATGGACGAGTTGAGAAAATTATTTCCTAGTAAATGGAAATAATGCATTGCTGAATGGGCGAGTTCAAAAAATTATTTCTTGGTTAATAGGAATAATGCCCTGTTGAATGGACGAGTTGAGAGAGTTATTTCCTGGTAAATGGGAATAATGTCTTGTTTGAATGGGCAAGTTGAGAGAATTATTTCCTGGTTAATGACAATAATACCCTGCAGAAAATTATTTTCTAATTAATGGAAATAATGCCATATTGAATGGGCGAGTTGAGAGCAATAAATGGAAATAATATCCTGTTTGAATGGGCGAGTTAAGAAAATTATTTCCCGGTAAATGAAAATAATGCCTTGTTGAATGGGCGAGTTCAGAAAATTATTTTCTAGTTAATAAGAATAATGCCCTGTTGAATGAGCGAGTTGAGAGAATTATTTCCTGGTAAATGGAAATAATGCCCTGTTTGAATAGACTAGTTGAGAAAGTTATTTTCTGCTAAATGAAAATAATGGCATGTTGAATGGACGAGTTGAGAAAATTATTTCCCGGTTTATTGAAATAATGTTATATTGAATGGGCAAGTTGAGAGAATTATTTTCTAAGTATAAGATAAATTCTACTGTAATTTCAGTAGAAAGTATGTTAAATTATTGAAAAGGGTGGTTGCGTGAAATTTATATCCAAAATGTTATAATTATCATACAAAATGATTGATGAATAAATTGGTCGGCCATCGTTAGTAAAAATAACAGATGACGGAACAATACAAATACACGTTTGATTAGGGCTCTGTTTGTTTGCTGGAAACTTGTTTCCTTTTGGAAAGTGGTTTTCTGGGAAAGTGAATTCGTGGAAAGTGAATTATTTTCCGATGTTTGGTAGTGTTATGAAAAATGAACTGGAAAACACTTTCTAGTGTTTGGTTATGTTATGGAAAATAAACTGGAAAATAATTTATTAATGAATTAATTTTTTTTCAAGTTTATCTAATATATATAAAATATTTAATATAAATATTTAATCACTTACAATAAAAGAATGAAATCTAAAAAGTATAATGATGAATTTTTTTTATTATATCTTATATTCATATACAGCTTATTTTATAAAATATAACTATATATGTCATATCATATTACAGAGAAATAACCTTTTGAAGTATTTTTTAAGTAAAACCTATTAATATATTTTTTTCAATTTTAAAAGCTTAAAATAAGTTTTTTTTTTCATATAAAGAAAACCAAATTAGTTTATGGTAAGAGTTAGATATTTGGGTTTTTTTTATGAAGATTTTTTTAAAAGATAAATAAATACAAAAATATTTTGATGGGTTTTTTGGATAAATTTTTTTTTTACGGGTATAGGCAATTATCCCTTTAATATATATCAAATAAGCACAAGAAATAAATATAAATATCTAACATCAAACATAGTCATGCATAAATATTAAGTTTCGATGTCATATACATACATATTAGTTCAAATTAACAAATATAAACATGCTAGACCGAATTAAACAAGTAAACATATTTGTCAAATAACGAACATATACTTTCTTATCATAGTCAAATCATCTTAGCAAGCAGGCCTGTAGTAGTGTTGATTCACAAAATTCTGAACCCAAATTTTCCTCAAATTAGCATTTTTTGCCATGAATACTTTTGCCAACATTTCATTTTGGATCAAGTAATCAAATGCATCCCCAAGAGTGATCTCATCAAAGCCTTCAATTTTCATCACTTATGTATACAACGCATTAACATCAAGTTGATTTTTGCTGAGGCTTTAAATTGCAAATGCTACATCTTGAATCTGTTTAGACAACTTTTCAACACCATCATCTTCATACATGCAATTTCTCTTCTTATGTTGCCTCTTTTGTGTACTAGAGAAAGATGTCTCTTTTCCCTTAGAAGTTTCTTCATATTCCCCTTCATTTTCAATTGAAATTGATTACTTTTCAGTGTTCTCTTCCAAGTTGACATCAACATATGATTTGGCATAACTTCCGGTTGCCATGTCTTTTCCAGCAACAATTATCATTGCCTCATACATATCAAGTTTTTTGTTGATATACTTGTCATGATTGGGATGTGCCTGTTCATAAAGTTTAGAATATGCAATTTTTTAGTTCCTTGTATAACATTTTAGAAATAAAAGTAAATATAAAAATTACAAAGAGTATAAATATTTATCATACCTTTACTTCTTCATTATATACATCTTTCAAAACTGTAATTATCTTCAAACAATCATCCCAGCTAAAGCCACTTTTATTTTTAAGTTTGGCTATTATTCTCGATTCTTTTTTCACAATTTTGAGATGATTGTCCACATGCTTAGGCTCGCATTGCACATTGAACTTTTGACTAATTTCTGTAACCACCTTAACAAAAGATTTTGCTTTAAAGGTGGAAGAAGGTTTGCTTCCTTTAAATGCCTCATCAGCTAATATCTCAAGTAACATGTGAGACATGGGTTTAGACCATGTGAAGTGCTTGCCCTTGCATTTTTCATTCTGTGTGGAACTCATTTCTACAAAAAAGAAATTACAAATTTATACAAAATAAAATCATACAATATTTAGATTTAATAAATTTCATATAAAAACTACAATTAATATTTAAAAGAGAATACATAAAATACATAAGAAATTATAATAAACATCTACTTTAAATACACAACAAAGATAATACAAACTCAAGCAAGACATAATAAAAACAAATACATATAATTAACACTCAATTACTAGTTTCTTTGAGTGTTATAATCATTCCATATGGTTGATGCAATCATTTCTCTTTTTGTTATCTACTCCCTATTCTCTTCCCTTTCCTCCTGTTGACTTAAGTTGATTGTTCGTCTAATTCGTTCACTTTCCGAACATATTTCTTCCATAAGAAAGTCGTAAGGATCAACTTCCATTATATGATTATGAATAATACAACATGCAAGCACAACATCTACTTGTGTTCCGTAAGATAAAAAAGATTTCCATCAATTGATCTACAACAACTCTTCAAAATACCAAACCCTCGCTCAATAGCGGTTCTTAATGAAGAGTGTTGAAGATTAAATAGCTCCTTTTCATTTTCTGGTGAACGTTCTGTAAACTCATTCAAATGATATAGAACTCCACGAAAAGGAGAAATGATTCCTTTTCGAATACCGTAACCAGCATCACCAAGATAATATTTCCCTACAAATTAAAAAAAAACCTATTACTATCTTTATCTAATAAGATATTTTATATGTTTATTGCATATAATACATACTTTATTATATGCCTTCTGAAATTTTTAGACCACTAGGTCTTGATAATGCATCACCTAAAACCCGTGAATCATGTACACTTCCTTTCCAGCCAGCTAAAACATATATAAACTTCAAATCAAAAGTTATAGCTACTAAAACATTTTGTGTTGTTCCTTCTTTTCGACCTTAAAACTTTCCTTGAATCTCAAGAGGAACATTTGCAGGAACATGGGTACCATCAATTGCTCCCATACAATCCTATATAAACATGAAAAAATAATTTATAACCTTTTCTTCTAGATGTAATTAATTAATGTATAAAAATATTATTATTGTTCTCATACCTTAAAATAAGGATAGAATCTTTGATTATTCATTATCTCTGCTGGAACTATATCCTCTGGATCTTTAATAAGGTGTTTGTATAACTTAAGAACTGCTTTTACAACAATTCTAAAGTAACGATGGATAGTTTCAACAGATCTATATATATACCAATAATAAAACGAAATCTTTGGTTTTGGCCTACAATCTATAAGAACACAATTACTTGCTCCCTAATAGACACATTTTGAGTTGATCGTAATAGGTCACGACTTGTGAGAACATCACACAATCTATATAAGACAACAGGTTTCATACGAATTTTTTCAACGCAATATCTATCACCTCGATTCAAAATGTTGTCAATATATAATTCTCGTTGAGCAATTGCATTTATACGTGATTCTCTTGGTATATAAATTCTATTTCTTTCTTATTTAATAATAGCTACCACTGTAGCTATCATAGGTACAGCTGCTCTCATACATGCTGCATGAATTATCTTACTATTTATAATATGAAAGTGAAGTTTTCTGAAAATAAAATCTAAAAATTTGGGGAAATAAATATTAAAAAAAACATATAAAATACTTGCACAATTAATACAATAAATTATGCTCAAAGAAGCTGACAATGTATAATAGTTATGGCAATGATATCTGATTCCCTAAACAAACAAGATCTTAAAATATATTATTTAAGACCATAAAATTCAATTTCTCGATGATAAAACCGTTTTGAAAATTATACAATTCATAAGTTCACAACGATCAATAGACATTGCGTAATTAAATCCATATAATTACCGGCATGGTCCCACAAATTTATCCATATGTAACAAATATAATCAAACACTAATCATGAATTAATCAAAGCAAAATAAAACAAGCACATTTATCCATTATGGGAGAGAGAGATTCCAGCCTTTATAAATATAGCAAAATAAAACAATAGATGTTCCCTTATTCCCTCTCGGTTTCTCTAATTCCCTCTCGGTTTCTCTAATTCCCCTGTGCCCTCTCGGTTTCTTTAATTCCCCTGTTCTCTCTCGCTATTCCCCTGTTCTTTCTCTAATTCCTTAACTTCCTCTCTTTGTGCACAAAGAAGCAGGACAAAGATCAAAGATTCAAGGGGCAAGAGGGCTGGACCTCAAAGACTTGCTCCTCCTTCCCAGTTCTCCTCCCTCTCTCCCCCGACTACTTGTACTGATAACGCTGGGACGTGAGAAAAAAAGAGAGCAAGGGTTGGTTTTCAGCACATTCACTGATTCCCCCCCTTTTACTTTGCCACTCTCTCTTTGTGTTTCCACCCGGGCATAATCCCTTAGTTATGTTATGGAAACAAGAGTCTTTTTTTGAGAGGGGAGTGGATATGGTGGCTGGATCCATAGTTGCCTCCACAATGGATATTACAAAAGGAGGAGGAAAGGTGGACGACAATCGGGAGAAAAGAGAAGTAATTGTTTTTTTGGTTTGTTTTGTTACAAACGTGAGCTGCCAAATGTGAGTGATGAAGAAGAAAACTATGTCATGGTAAAAATGTGCTTTTTATGGCTTCCTTGATGAATTCGGTTTGTTTTGAACTAGCCGAATGTGATGAGGTAAGATGAAGAAGAAAACTGTGTTATGGAAAAAATGTGACAGGTAGCAGATTTATCATGGTTTGTTTGAACAACATGGAAAAAAACACAGAGAAACAAGAAGATCAAAGGATTTATGCCATAATTCTTACAGATCTAAACGAAAAGATAAAAACATAAAGGAAATAATAGAGGAAAAAAATACCTGAAATTTCCAAAGATATACTTCAATTGTTCTTGCTTCAATTGTTTTCGAAAAGAGACAGAGAGATGCTTCAATTGTTTTCGAAAAGAGACAGAGAGAGACAGTGATCTGAGAAGATGTAAAGAAAGGAAAGTGTTTTCCTTTCTTTATCAAAAGGAAAACACTTTCCTCTGATTAAAGTTACTTTTTTCTTTTGACCAGAATTAACTTTCCTTTGACTAGCTTTCCGTATTGTTACCAAACATGGAAAAATAAGGAAAATGAATTTCAGGAATTTGTTTTCCGAGAAACAAACAAGGCATAGGTTGTTAGGTCGATGGTTTGAGATTGAGGCTGCTATAAATGACATGTTTTATAGAAATGAACATGGAAATAATATAAGTTGAAATAAATGAAATGTGTCATAAATAGACATAAAAAATATTTATTTTTTAAGAATATTAAAATATGCTTTAAACAGGTATGCAAGATAACTAAGTTGAAGAGTAATGCAACATAGATGAGTATACAAGATTAATATAGTTGAAAGAAACAATTGAGAGAATCAATTGGGTGTTTGGAGCATTCATGTTATTATTTGGATGAAATAAATTATATGATTGAAAAAAAAAATCATACGGAATTATATTGTTTGTTAAAAATGGAATAAATACTATGGAAGAAAAAAAAGTGATATAAATTAAATATGTTGTGAATTAAATAATGATATGAATTAGACATGATTACAAATGAATTATGATATTGATCAAAGATGGTCAAGAAAGGAAAATATTATATGACTTGTATGTGTTGAGGGAATAAATTATAGGGTAAATTCCATGTTTTGCGAAATAATAATGTTAATATAAACAGAATAAATCCATGAAGTAAAAAAGAGTTATAAAATAAAGTAGATGTAAAAAGAAACGCAATATGAAAGTGTTTGTGTGCGACCAATCAATTTTAAAGATGGAAGAAATTATTCGTATAGTGATGAGTTAAATTAAGTTATGAATGAAACAATCATCATGATGTAAATACGATAAAGTGATTAAATTTATTTGAGATTGATGAGAAATGTATAATGTCGGGAATTATTATAAGATTAATGTTCTTAAGGAAAAATCAATGAAATGAATTTTTTATATATAACATAATGATTAAATATAAGCAATTGACATGTGCAAATGTTTAATATGCTTTATTTTGAATTGTTATGTATGCCACAAGTAAACTACTTCAAGGATGATATATTTTAAAAGTCATCGAGCTACCTAGTTTAATACAGAAATGACATTTGTAATTTTATAAGTCTGCTGAACAATCAATGAGACTTTCCTTATGAAAAATAATTATTCAAATTTGTATGTGTATTGTCAATGGTCTAAAGTATTATTGCATAGGAAAAGTACGTGTTGTTACAAGTCTTTTTGGGAAATATTGCATATACCTTAGCCATCATAAACCGGTGACCCCTATAAGATGGACTCATGGATATTGACCATAAAAAACAAGATAAGGCTTAGTTCTCATCTAAGATGCCTTTGAGCTAAATTTAGTGGTAGGTAACTTATGAAAAAACTCAATCCACCTATCCTTGTTATGGGATTGCTATTTTTTCTTTATAAATTCTTTTAATAGTTGTTGATTGACTTACCAAGCTGTCTAAAAGACTGTTTCACTAGATATCGTATGGCTAATTATTTATATGTATTGTCATACCCTAATTTTGGGTCCTTTAAATTTTTCTCAAAACTTTTCAACAATATTTTCTTTTTGAAAAATCCAAAAAAATAATAAATTAATTTTTTTAAAAAATAAATGTTTTTGGGCCACAAACAGGAGGGGATAATCTAAAATAATAAGGACATCATATGGACAAGAAATTTAGGGGCCTTGTTAAAGACAAATGAGAAAAAAAGACTGAATTGGTCATGACTACACAAATTAAAAGTTTAAGGATCAATATGCCCAATTTTGCAAAGTTTAGGGGTACAACCTTTACTGAATGTTCCCAATGCTCCCGAACAACCTTTACTGCTTACTTTCCTATTGGAAGAATCCCACATAACTCTTCTTGGTCTTAAAGGATAAGATAAGACACCTTCTTTCTATAAAAGAATAAACTTCACACGCGAAAATGTAACCTTACAAAGAAATAAAATCAAGCCATGGGGAACTCCAATAATTCTTATTATACACTCATTCCAATTCAAATTAGAATAATTGAAGGTCTAAGGACTAAAATGCATATGCTCTAAAACTCAAAGAACTTAATTAACTTAATCATGGATGAAGTTAAAAGAATTGGAATTTTAAAGGTTCAATTGAAGGTTAAATTGAAGAAATCTGATACCAATGATAGTTTTGTAAGGTGCAAGGAAATCTGGGGTCCAATTGAAGAAGGTCAAGGGTGAAATTACAAATAATTTTAAGATTCAGGCCAATTTGGGGCTCAATTGTAAAATTTTAAAAGTTTAGGGATAAAATTGAAATAAGGTTGTGATTTCGGTAAAACCCTAACTTTACTTCTCTCAAATGATGTGTTAACTGGTTTCTTGTATAACATATTATCCATTCAATTTTAAACATAAAACCATGTGATGCATTGTTCATTTGAACTTTCTTCCCTTAATAGAAAGAATAAATAGCCTGGGTTGGATCTTTGAGTGCTATATATGCTCTTATTTATATTGTCATTAAAACAAAAGGGCATGCCCTTATACTACTTAACACACCTCACAATCCTAACCCAAAGTTTAATTTTTGCATCCTCTGAATTCGCTGCACAATAGAGCCAAAAACCCTCACTTAAGCCTACCTTTCATATAGCCTAGATACAACACATTATGTTTAAAAGGTAGAGATACATGGGTTTGTTTTGGATGATTATGAATTGTTAACATATGAAGGGTCTAAAATGATCTTTAGTTCCCTATAAATGAAACCTATGAAAAAGATAAAATAAGAGGGGGGCAACAACAAAGAAAAAAACTACATAAGAAATTAAAGAAGAGGGATCTGAGAACACAAAAACCAGTGAACAAAATAAGAAAAAAAAACATTGAGTAGCCATTACTATAAACCACCGTCCAAAACATCAGTAAATTAGTGTTAAATAGAGTAATTCTTAATTGAAAAATAATAAATAAAAATAAAAATTGTTATGATTTGGCATGAACATCTTCGATAAATTAACTTAAATTTTGGATGAAATAAAGTAATAAATCAATACGTGAATCATGTAAATTCCCTAATCCGGTAATATATCTATTTAAAGAATTTTTATATATATAAAATATGGTGACAACAACAACATAGTGGAATTCTAAATAAAATAATGCATGATTTTACGCGCGAAAAACATTGATTGGTGGTATAAGCCCGCGTGCAATCATGTTATTTTGACAAAAAATGGTGAAAAATCTAAGAAATTTTAATCATGATTGCAAAAGGTAGTCCCCCAATAAATTAGTTTGAAAATATTGATGATTTAAGTAAATAAAATAGTACAGAAATTCATATTTTGGAGTAAAATTACCTACTCTCTAGTTTTATAACATCACACATAACTCTTAATCACATCGCTTGATCGGGTTGAATACAAGGTGTCTCCTGACATGTTTTGCTATCTTGGTTTAAAATGTCAGGTTTATCGGAGTCTAGGAAGACATTTGAAAGAGTGTCAATGGTCGGGAAAAAAATATAAAAAATAATACTTGGACTCATTAATGGCATTGTTTCATCTAACAACCATTAAAGAGAAGTGGAGACTTGATTTTTCTTCATTCCTATTCAAATCTAGTGCTTCTTCTTCTAAAAATTTGGGTTAGAAAGTGTGTAAGAGTGAACCAATTTAAGATAGAAAACTTAGAATATTACAATTACAATATATATGTTGCATAAACTATGTTTATTTGAATCAAAGTTTTTTTTATACACACACAAACAATAGATAGGTAGTTTGGACTTCAACGCAGGCTAGATCAATTTTTTTGTAATGTAAAAAAACAATGTTTGAGCATTACAAATGTATTTTAAAGAAGGGAAAAAAATCAACGTCCATTCAGTTATATGATAGAAAAAGCAACGATATTAAATGGACCAAATCTTAAAAGAAAAGGTGATAACAATAACCAAAAAAACAAAAAAGCACGCTTCTCAAAATGGAAAAAAATAACAAAGTTGAATTCCAAGATAACATAATGTTAAAGGATGAAATTGATAAAAATAAAATAAAAAATAAAGTACCTCAAGTCAACCAAGCTAGTATGTCAAACTAGTAACTTGGGTCGTGAGGCCGAACCAACCTCATAAAAAGCAAGTTGATAGAAACAACAATGCTCAATACCTAACAATTTAAATGAAAAAGGCCGTAATAAAAAAAAAGTCAATAACAAAAAACCCACAAAAATAAAACACTTGCAAACTTAGGTAAGATTGCCAAACCGCGTGAGCCGGATTATGAAAACAAGATAACCTAATAAAAGTCAGAATAAAAAAATAACGAAGCTTAATTTTAGAAAGAACTCATTTTTGAAGGATAAAACTGAAAAAAGATATAAAAAATAAACTGAAAAATGGTTGGGTCAACTGGCCAAACCTGCTGCCCAGTTCATAAGATGGGAACAACCTAATTGAAAGAAAATTGAAGAAAATTATGAAGCCTATTTTTCAAAATAAACAACATTAAAGGATGAAATTGAAAAAAAAAAACCAACGTCAACCCCTATCAACTTTTCAAACCTGTGACCCACGTCACTAAATCAGAAGCATCCCATAAAAAAAACCCAAAGCCCGGTTTCTAAAAAATCAAATATCAAAGGATGAATTAAAAAAATAATTAAATTATACAAAAGGATAAAAAAAAATAGCAATTAAGAAAATGATGATCGGATAAAAAATAAAAAATAAATGTGAGAAAAACTTAAAATTTTGAATTGAAAGGTAAGATTGAAAAGAAAAATTAAATTCACAAAAAAAAAATCAATTATAGAAAAGGATAAAAAAAACAAAAAAGAGCAATTAAGAGAATGAGGACCAAACATGAATTAAAAATAAATGAAAAGACAACTTAGAATTTTGAATTGAAGGGTGAAATTAAAAAGAAAAACCAAATTCAGTAAACAATCCAAAAAAATCAAAATCAAAAGAATGAGAATTATATTTGAAAAAAATAACAAATCACAATTATGGACCATATGATGACATTGAAAACAAATTAAAATATGAGAAAAGGGCCAAGAACAAGAATTAAAGATAAAAAAAATAAGGATTAAAGTTGAAATATAAATGAGATGACAAATAAAAAAATTTAAAGGGCCAATGTGAATTTCAAGGTAAGAAGAAAGAAAAGAGAAGAAAAAAAAAGAAGAGGTCGTCAACAATAAACCGTTGTCTCAACCGCCACACACACCACCCCATATGGAGGGAGGCGTTGTGACGCTTCAAATGTCATCGCAAAAGTCGGTGTTCCACCACTGAACATCTCATCAAACATCATCTAAAGAGCGTAGAGGGGTTCCACATGCTAGGACATGCATTTTTTTTTAATAATATTATATATTTATCAAAATATCAAACTACCCCTAATCCTACTTGATTATAACAAAAAAGAACCTGGATGAAATTACTAAAAAAAACCCTCAAAGCAAGTTTAGTAATTTTTGCTTTTAAGGGTTCTGAAGTTATTTCAATGTGCTAAATGGAAAGATAAAAACACTCCTACACACAAATTTAATATTTTTTACTTTTAAGGATTATTGTGTCATTTTACTGTGCTAAAAAAATATGAAAAGATCATTTTTGTTCCTAATTAATTTGATAATGATGAATGAATCCTTATGAAAAGATCATTCTACTCCTAAGACCAAGATTTATTGAGTTTTTATACTCCTAAGACCAAGAATGAGGACTGAATGTGAAATAAAAAATAAATGTGAGGATAATTTAGAATTTTGAATTGAAAAGAAAAAATCAAATTCATAAAAAAAAATCAATTATAGAAGAGGATAAAAAAATAGCAATTAAGAGAATGAAATTAAAAATAAAAGAGACGACAACTTAAAATTTTGAATTATAGGGTGAAAATGAAAAGAAAAACCAAATGCACTAAACAATCTAAAAAAATCAAAATCAAAATCAAAAGAATGAGGACCATATTTGAAAAAATAACAAATCACAATTATGGACCATATGATGACATTGAAAACAAATTAAAATATGAGAAAAAGGCTAAGAGAAAAAAAAGGATCAAAGTTGAAATATTAGTATATAAAAGGACATATCTGAAATTTTAAAGGGCAGCATGAATTTCGAGGTGAGGAAAGAGAAAAGAAGAGAAGAAGAAAAAAGAGGTCATCAACAATAAATTTTTACCTCAAGCACCACACACGTTGCCCCAAATGGAAAGAGGCGTCATGACGCTTCTAATACTATCATGAAAGTCGGTGTTCAACTATTGGGTAACGTATCAAGCATCGTCTGAAGAGCGTGAAGGGGCTCCACATGTTGGCATGTGCATCAAATTTTTTAATAATATTATATATTTATCAAAATATCAAACTATTTCTAACCATACTTGATTATAACAAAAAAAACCTGAATGAAATTACTAAGAAACCCCTAGAACCAAGTTTAGTATTTTTTTCTTTTAAAATACCATTCTACTTCTAAGTTCAAAATTATTGAGTTTATTTAATAAAGGCAAAATGATAATTTTACTATTTCAATTCATAATAGCCTAAATCTATATGTATGGTAAAACCCTAATTCCTTTTAAGTTTTTTAAATATTAATTTTTAATCAAAATAATATAAAACATGTAATTTTCTTATTAAAAATATGAATTTAAAATTGCTAATTTATTTTTAAAAAATAAATATAAACACGAGGTAATCATGGATTACATACCGGAAAAAAAAAACAACTTCAAAAATAACTATCTTCATTTTGTATGTGAATTGTTTTTAAATATTTCTAGTTGCACGTTAGAAAAAAAAAAAAAAAAACCTTTTCAAAAACTGAGCAATTTGTTTTTTAAAAAAAGAATTATAGTAGTGGATATTTAGAGAGTGGGACGTGGGTGTATGTGTCGGTGCAAAGAGGAAACAGCATGTATGCTCTATGGCACCGAATGTAGACGTGTTTTCAGTTTTGTGCAAGAAAACTACAAAACTCCAAGACACTTTAACCCCAATCGTACGAAAAAGAACTCTCTCACCTCCAATCAATTCAATTTCAAACACATAAACAACATGAAATAATAAGGCTCATTTTAAGCTATACGGTTCCATCCCACCATCACCATCACTTCTCAGCCTTTTTTATTTCTAAAGAAATGGGTTCGAGTAGTAGTAGACCGGGGCCACTCTCAACACGGGCCCGACTGAACCGAAGGTCGTCCAGGTTCTTCTCTTCTCTCAGCTGTGGTGGCTCCTTTTCTTTTCGCACAGCTCGTCATGAGGTAAAAAAAAGAAGAAAAAAGAGTGATTTAAAATTTGAACTTGAAATTGATTTTTCATTTCTGTTTTTTGTTCTTTAATCAGTTTTGATGATCTGGGGTTGTCTAATTAGCGTTAAAAATGGATTGTTTATGTTGTAAAATGAAATGACTTTGGAGAAAATAATGAATACCCATTTCGTGTTTTCTGTTGTTTTGTTAGAAGTTTGAATCTTTGCATGAAAATCTCTGTGGCTTTTGATGATCTAGGATTTATCTTATGATGTTGGAAAAGTTGTCTTATTTTTGGGTTTTACGGGGTTGTTTCTGTTGCTTGTCAACTGTTTGTGAAAGGATTTTTTTTTTGGGTGTGTTTGCCATCAAATTTTGTTTAGAATTGTTTGTTTATCGATAGAGACATGGTAGCTTAGCTCTCCAATCGTCTGAATATTTGGTCACTTTGGTTATTTGATTAAAAGTTCAAGTTTTGTGTCTATGCAATTCCTTTACATAGAAAATGATATTAATTTACAGACCTTAGTCTTACATGTGTAGTCATTGGATTTTTAGTTTAATTGGGGTTCGTAGAGATTTTTGTCAAACTTTATGATGTCCACATTGATGATTGATCGAGCTTAAGGTGATGTTAACAAACAGATGATTTGCTCTGACATAGTTCATGTATCCCTGTATTCCAAATTGGTGTTTCAGAATGTTTTACAAATTAACTTTATTTGCCATTAGAGTAGGAAAACTGTCTTAGTATGTGCACTTTCCCCACAAGACCAATGATCAATTGATACTTGGCAGCCTTGCTCAATGCCCTTGATTGATTTTCGATTTTCTTAAGAAGATTTTAATGCTTGTTTTTATTATAAACTATTTCTATAAGTCTGTAACGGAAGCTCTTTTTTTCAATGTTATTATGACTAAAACTGATTATTGTGATTTATGAGAGCCAGATGGTTCTGCGGTATGGATATGGAGCAATTCCTTAGTGTTGACATAGGGTATAAACAAATCTAGGCAGTAGGCACTTCTCTCATTCAAGAAGCAAGATGTGGTGAGGTGGCAGTATTCATTTCCTGCTATATTTCTAGTCTTGATCAATGTGCAATTTTTTTAATGTTTGGTGAAGTCTATTTAAGGATGCTACTATTCAAATGTTGTGGCTACATTTTACAGAAGAGACTGATACGCATGCCATCCTTTTCCAATAGATGGAAGACTATCCAGATGAAAGTCTGGTGAATTCTCTGGAACAGTGTGGCCCATTCATCAATGAGGTACAGAATTATGCTGAGGAATCATCTGTGGTTTCTAGTATGGTAACAGGGTCTAGTAGCTCGGATACTGAAACTGGAGGATCATCTGGAAACAGTATAACAGCTAGTGAGGGAACTTTTGTGAATGATGGTTATAGAAATCTTGACATAAGCTGTCAAGGGAAATGCCTATCTGACAGCAAGGAGTTAGTTGGCCTGGATCAGTTAAGTGATAGTCATAGTCATGATGAATCGGGTAGGAATAGAAGTATTACTGAAGCTAGTACTTCATTTAAAGAACAGCAATCATCAGATCCTGTATCTATGAATGTTTCAACTAACATGGATGCTGTCAATGGCATTGACAAGTCAGAGAACAAGGGTTTTTCTCAGATCTATCCTGATATTATACATCCAAGCAGTTCAGATCCTTCGAGGCTTGGAGATTCACATTCTAATGATGCCTCTTTTGACAATCATATGGGTGAAGTAACAGACATACCGAGTTCCGATTCTGATTCTGTAACTCATAGGCCTGATGTTCGGGTAACCTTTCGCCCAATGCAAGATGAGTCTATCCAAGATTCAGTATCTTCAGATTTGGGATTTGTTGTGCCCAATAGGGAACAAGACCGAACAGATGGAAGTGTACTCCATGTCGATGTTGTGAGTATCTCTTCCAGCATTTATTCTAGCAGCACTTCAGATACAAGCAATCATGAAGCCAGAAGGAATAGCAGAAGACTGTTTTGGGATGCATTTTCTAGGCGCAGTTCTAGGAGGCATGTTGATTCTCCAACTACTGTTTTCTCGACAGATAATAATGATGATCTTGAATCCCATGACAGATGGCTTCTTAATTTCAGTGGTGATTTTTTCAATGATGGGATAGACAATGATTCTAGATACTTGGGCAGGAGAATTCACAGACTGAATGAACGAAGACGACACTCAAGATCTGAGGTGATATTTCTGAATAGTTCTGAGGAAAGAATGCTATGATATCATTTACTTTGTGTGCATGATTGTGATAGATATTGGGGATTATACATCTGTATGTTGATGGAGTTGACTGTTTAGTACAATCATCAACAAGACCCTTGTACAGTTATTGTTCCACTGAAGTATGGAATTGGGAAGGAAGCCTAGAAAGACAGTCCTCAGGGCGTTAAAAAAAATTCAAAACCCCCCTTATTCTTGGAAACATTTCAAATAAATCCTAATGAAATGGCCAACCCAAAATAGAAATTTTACTTTCTGACCCTCCCAAGGCCCAAAGTCTGAATTCTTCCTTGGCCCTGTAGTTCTGTACTTTTGCAGGAAGTGTTTGCTCTTTGGCCTGATAGAGGTTTTTTTTTTTTTTGTAATTGCAAGCCCTAGTCTTTTATTGCACATTCAATGGTTCTTTTAGTTTCTTTGGTATGATTGTATGCCACTCCTTACATTGTCTATCCAGTAGTCATGGCAGCTGGGTTAGCAGAACATAACAAATAAGGTTAAAATCCCTTTTGTCCATCTGTAATTCTTACGAACTAGTCCTGCAAGCTCTTTGCAGATATGGGAAAGACTTCATGGTGGCCTTGATGAGAATGGTCGACGAACTACCTCTTGTCCTTCTGGACTCCACCCTGACGGTACATGCTCATGTGAATCAATCTTGATGACTGAGGAGTTGAATGCTCATCGAAGTATATCACGAATAGTCATGCTTGCTGAAGCTCTGTTTGAGGTAGTTCTCCTTTGACACATCTTCACCTGACTTCACTCATCCCATTCATGAAAAATGGATGTAGTTTGAAAAACAGAATGGACCTGTGTGATAGAGTTGCTAATTTGAATTCATTATGTTGATGTTAATGATGCTTTAAGTCACTATTTATATATCTGTGCATATATTTGTCTTTTGATTTTGTTAGCGTCACTTTTGTATGAATTGCAAATTCAAGGGTATAATTGTGTTGAACCAAGTCTAACCCGCAGTAGAAGTTTAGATTCTTTTTCTGCTAATCCCACAATTTGCAACTCTATTACATTTGTTTGAGGAATCTGATTAGAAAAGGTGGTGCATTATTTTGCTATCTTTTTGAGCATGAAGGTGAATCCTGAATAGTTAAATACCCCTTTTACTTTTCCTGGAAAAAATTTGCTCTAGAGTCGCTTGCATTTAGATATTAGCTGTTCTCATAACAAGACCAAGATCTAGCAGTAGGTTTTTAGAAATTGCGCAGCTGTCTTTCTATGTAGAGTTGCTTACAGAGGTGTGGAAGCCACCATCAATTGCATGATGAGGGGAGCTGCTTTGACCATGAAATCTGTGCCGGGCAGTTTTACCATGATTTATGCACTATTTGACCTGCGCTGGTTGTTACTAAGTTCTGGTGTATGTTTAAGCTGCAGGTTTTGGATGAAATTCATCGTCAGCCTGTGTCACTCTCTCTATCCATGATGTCCCTCCCTGCCCCTGAATCCATCGTTGATTCTTTCCCTCTTAAGAATCACAAAAAAGTTGACAAAGTTGAGGGCAATGATGAGGATGAACAGTAAGTTTCTCGTTGAAACATGTTTTTTGGTGTGAACGTGCATGATATACACTAGGATAAGCCGGGAAGTGTACATGCACATGGTTATTATTGCTTGTAGAAGTGGTGGCGAACTTGCAATTGGTGGTGTTTCGTTACTTGGATTGTGCCCATATTAATATGTGAACAAATATTGAGATGGTTTCTGTTTACAGAATGATAGCCAACTTTATTCACTTGTGGTCGTTTGGATTGTGTCTGATAATAGCTTTCTGATGGACCAGGTGTTACATTTGCCTGGCCGAGTACGAGGAAGGTGACAAAATAAGAGTTCTTCCCTGCCACCATGAATATCACATGGCTTGTGTGGATAAATGGCTTAAAGAAATACATGGGTATTAATATTGCCACCCTCCTGCCCTTTTGCTGCCTATCTTTTTCTTCATAAACCATATTCATAATCATTTTTTTTCCTTTTCTGGTGTGAAAATTCTGGCACATCGTTCTCCCCCC
>Ga0325405_1002686_pt1 | contig 18322 bp, 9 predicted proteins | sample PopdelMetagenome_21_FD_205663 | JGI IMG/M metagenome (GOLD analysis project Ga0325405, IMG submission 205663) | Populus deltoides microbial communities from Bellville, Georgia, United States - Xylem-Control-R2 | ecosystem: Host-associated > Plants > Phyllosphere > Stem > Wood/Secondary xylem...
CTTCAAAAGGCTAAAAGCCATGTTTAAAACAGCTATAACACATGAAAAAAATCAATCGGAACAGTTCCCACAAGCCAATTTTTGTGAAGTATAACCCGTTTTTCAATGTACAAATATCTATGCACTCCATCTCCATTCATGTTGGGTTGCTACCTTTTTCTTTACAGATACTGGGAAAATCTAATTTCAATTACATGTGATGGTTCATTCATATCTAGTTAAAGAACAAAGCAAGAAACTTTTACAACAAAACTAAAAATTAGTAAAACTTCCTAGTTCATTAACATGAACTGAATCATTGATGAAAACGGACAATATTCATACGTTGCACTTCCTAATAGATCTTCCAATCAAATATTTTCCTATTCAAAGCGCACACGCGTTTTTCAACTTCTAGCATTCTTTCACGCCTACAAACAGCCACGTCTGCCAACACCTCAAAAGCATTCTTTCCACTCCCTTAATTGTCTAAAACAGGCTAAGCAAGGACTGCATTGAATCAGTAAAAGCACACAGCAGGGAACAAACAAAACAATCTCCACAAGATGAACAAAATCAAGTTGCATAGACCAAAATTTATTGCAAGCAAGTAAAAGAAAACCAATTAAAACTATCAAAAGCGCCCTGGTACAGCATGGCTAATAGCCCTAAAACAACATAATTTCTACAGTAGATCATTAACCAAACACAAAAATCTCAATTCCACACAACCCATATTTATTCATTAATCACCAAATTGAACACATTATTATACACTCACACAGCCTTCACTATCCAAACCCAACAAAAACATCATAACCCACAATCTCTTACAAAATTCATATGACCCTTTATTGCAAAACACAAATAGACCACACTAAACACAAAGCTCCAAACTTTTTAAGACACGACACGACCAACAACAGGGTACTTGGCCTCAAACTTCTTTTCCCAATCATCAAGCACACCAATCTCTTTCTCAGTAAGTCCATGTAATGAAGAAGAGATGTCTTCATCATTTTTACTCATTTTAGCTAAAGCCCTGCTTGCATCTTTGCCTGCAAACATTACATAAGAACCACCTGGTCCATAAAAGCTTTTGCCTGTCGTCACATCAAAGACTCTTCCTTTGATTGCTACGTAGATGGGTTTGGAAGGGTCCGTGCCATTGTATTGAAGAAGTTGATCTGCTGTGAAATCCATTGGTGGGTTTTGGTTGGTGAGAGCGAGAGAGACAGAGACAGGGGCAGTGAGTGAGTGAGTTGTCGTTAATCTGTCATCTGGGGTTAGTTTTTAACCACGCGTTATTTTTTGGATGTCAAACACTGACAGGTTTTAAGTTGCAAAAGGAGTTTACTTCTTAACTAGTGTGTTTTCCTTTAACCAATTATAACATTCTGCTCGTGCCCCGACCCAGTTCAATGCTCGGGTCAGGGTTGGGTGAGTCAATTTATCAAATAGTATTGATCCATTTTAAAATTAAAAAAAAATTGTCTAAAGCAATGTTATTTTGGATATATATTTTTTAAAACATCGATAATTTCTCACTCAAGTTTTGAGAAAATCTATTTCTCTAAATAATTCAAAATTAAACTCAAAAGTTTGTAATGTAAGTCACCGTGGCCCGACAAGCAAGCAAATTTCTGACCATAAAACAAAATCAACAGAAATTTGTCATAGAAATTTCTAAATCTCAGTGAAAGCTGGTCATGTAACAAGCTTTGAAAATTTTCAATATTCATCATACGAAGTTTTCCAAGTGTTTTTGTAATAATCTGGGATGGTATGAGCTAACTTTGATCCTAGCCACACCGACTAGCATTTCATAATAAAATTTTTCTAGTTGAAGAAAGTGCTGATGTGTGATTTCATGGCATCTATGAGAGAGAAGATTGTGAGCTAAACATGCCAACCAAACAGCAATACAGAAATACAGATGCTCAAAATGTCCATCTGGTTTTCAATCTCCTGTGCAAAGTATTTCTTCATTAATGGAAGACAAGACTGGTTAACACATTTGATGACATCCAGATAATCTTATATTTGATTAAGGTTATGTTTATTAATGTCTCCTAACAAAATGAGACAAATATATATATATATAAGATAAAAACATATTTGGTTAAAAAAACAAAAATAAAAACATAAATATATTTTCAAGATAATTTTAAAGTGATTTTATGTAATTTCAAAATAATAAGCACATGAAAACATGTCTTTCGTATCCCTATTGTCCTCATCTCTTCTGTGTGCCGAGATAATAACCACGCACTAATGCAACAAAATTTGTCACAAGCACTGCTTAAAACCTTATGTTTAATAGAAATAATAAACTTGAGTGTTAGCAAAAAGGACTATTAGTCTATTACCTCTCAAGTTCAATAATCATCTATACAGTATGTCATAGGGACTTCTGCATTACAACAAACCCAATCCTGTTAATGTCTACATGGTTTAAGAAATTTAAAACAATCTAAATGGTACCATTGTCCATGGTGACCACACCCACAAATAACAGGCCACACCCAAGAATAGATCCGAATCGGGTCCGGCTTTGGGAAGTTCTTCGTTCCAACCTGTCTTCTTGCCCACAGAAGGTAAATGATCTCAAAGAAGCACATTAGAGCAGAGGAACACCACCACCTGAATATTCGACCTCCTGAAAATTAAACAAGCAAACGAATATTAGTAAAGTTCCTAGTCCTGGAGAAGAAACTCGGAAAACATTTGTGCTTGCAAAATTCATGACATAGAAAGTTTTAAACTAAATAGCTAAGTCTTTACTGAGTTAATGTGCAATTTAAAGGCAATTATAGAATCTCTTCAGAGTGTGAAAATTCTCAGATAAACTACAAAACCCTGGTTTGCAGAACGAAAGAGCAAATCATAAAAATTGTCAAGAAATCATTAGAAAGAATCACAAATCGTTGGCCCTTGAGATCATTAATGGAGGATATACCCAGTAGTGGCAGTGTCCGGTAGACATTGCTAAAAAAAAAGAAATACAAAGCATAAGATTGTTTGGAACTCTTAGAACCCATCTACAGAGCTTGAGTAAGCCATGTAATCCCCTTTCTCCTTGGTTTTCTTAATTTAGTCTAACAGGTTTCCTAATAGGTTTTATCCTGTATTTGTTTTCCTTGTAGAAAGTAAAAATAACTACTAATTCTAGTCAATGCCTCAAGTATGTATAGAGGGAATAGTGATACAATCCCCTGAATGGAGATGGAAAACAATACCAGGTAACAATTTTGCAGTATCCTTGTCCTAGTAAAAAATAAGAATTATTCTATATATTTTATCAAACCACTGGAGCCATACATTGCATGGGCAATTTAATACAAAGCTCACCTTTTACTCCAACCAGAAGTTGTTTACCACGCAATATACGAACATGCAAACAAATTATAACACATGAAAGGAAGATAAAATGCAAGTCCTATCATTTTTTTTTCATTTTTTTTCTATAGTGCTCAGTTGCAAGTTGAAATCATTGCGAAGAAGAAATGAACCTTAGCAGGGGGTAGGGATGAAACCCAGTCTGATGCGTGTGTTGGAAGAAGCCCCAATGTGTTAAGCTGCCAAAATAAAAGAAATTGAACATGAAACAAATCGTTGGATATCCTTGCTTCAAATTTTCTTTTTTCTTTTTCTTTCTTGAAGCGCAATTCATGTAAGGGAGACGAGGAAAATGCATGTTACCTTCCAAATACCCAATGCTAAACCACCCAAATTTAGGGCAATAAAGACTAACTTAGGTACAAGAAGATCCACTTTACTGTCTTTGTAAGGCTCAAACACTGCAAACAAAACAAAATAAATTGAATCTCAGATCAATGAGCTTCATGACAAAAAAATGCAAATGCCAACTATCATGGGAACAAATGTAATCCCTAACCACTCTAATGCATGGTAGAGCAGATACTCATTATGGAAAGAACTACAAAGAAAAGGCCACAAGTTAGAAAAAACAGAGCAAAAATACTTAAAAAACAAAAATCTGAAAGTTAAGAGCAGGGAAACTATTGAGTAGAGAAGAAGCATCTAATTGAATTTCCCACGAAACAATCCAAATCCCATGTGCACAGATCAAGCAGTTGATTAACAATGATACAATCCCTTCTGTTCTTTACAAGAGGGAATTGGTAGCAAATATAGTGCCCTGATTCAGAAGTTGATAAAAGTACTTACAATATACTCTTTATGGGAGCAAGATAGGCAGCAAGAAATATGATACTGAAGGGAGAAAAGGGTACTGGTTTGAATTTTGAAAGGTATCTTGTATTGTTACAGAAGTTCCCAGAGAGAGGTTTAGAGAATGCCTGCCTAATTTTGTATCTTATCCTTATAAAAGGTTTGGCTGAATACCATGAATCATCCAGGCGTGAAAAACTTGACCCTCCACTCTTCCCCACTAAAAAGTCCCCCACTCACCCTTTCTCTTCCTAGGTTATTATTCTAAGAAAATGTAAACAAGGTTTAGAACAAGCAAAAAGCACATAAAACAGAGTAGTGACAAATTGAACTCAGGCCAGCTTACCCTTCCCAACTCCTTGAAGAGCTCCTATGGGCTGCCAAAGAGCCGAAAATGTAATCCCAATGCTAAATAGATGCACTGTATTTCCAGCCATCCACATCATGAAGCCCATCATTAGTAAATTCTTGAAGGGGGCTTGTGCCACTTCCCAAGCTTTCTGTTCACAATATAAAGATGATTACGTTGTTAACAATATACATATTTGAAAACTTCAAAGAAAATTCAGAAACAAGTAAACCAAGGTAAAATATGATTGACTAAGAAAACAGAGCTGATAGAACTCTTAACAGCATGCAGGAAAAACATCACTCTTCTCCTTCAGTCCAAGTCAAATTTCTTTGAGCAGCCAAATATGAAATATTTGTTTTGCATGTTTCAAGATTCAAAACAGTGTAATTGCAACCATTCAGCTCATGAAATCCCTTTCCCTTTCCATCATTCACAACAAAATCTCTCACCTTTCCCACATCCACCCAAACCCCCCCAGCCCCCACTCTGTGTATAAGCCATCAAATTTAGTTTTTTACAACCATTGACTGACTATATAAACATTATACGAGATTCAAAACAAATTTGTTAATTCAACAATCCCATTTTGCCACAAATTAAAAATCTACACCATACAAACTTACTGTACCTTCAGTCAATCCTTTTATGACCATGCACTTATACATTAACCACATCCATAAACTCATAAGACATCCTTCCAAGTCATTGTTATCATCAACACAACTATTAACACAGTCAAAATCACCAACCCAAAAAAGAATTCTCAAAGCAACCCTTTTTTCTTTTTACCTTTTATCCACCACTACCCATGAATAGAATATCAACTTTTACATTCAATCCCTACATGTTTCTAAATCTACTAAATACAGCATTAATTAACAAATGACAGATTTTCACTTCCTCTATGCATATCAATTAATTCCTACATGCCAATAAATCAATAGCAAAAACCCAAAATTTTTCTTAAAAAAAAGATAAAAATTTGGACAAAAAAAAACCTGAGCTTTCCAATTAGCTTCAGCATCCTTTTTTTGCTTGGTAACAGCCGAATCCTCCTGTAAAACACATCACCATAAAAAACCCACAAAAACTAACTACTAATCAAATCAAATCAATAGAGAGAGGGGGATTATTAGAACCAAACCTGATCTTGAGAGGCGCGAGAGAAGCCAGGAGGATCAGGGATATCACGAGAAGAAGGGAGTGTTGAATTGTCAGTGAAGTCAACGGCCCATCTTCTCCCTGACCCCATCACAGCTTTCCCCTTGTCCATTGGACTGGCTTTGCAAATTCAGTCAGGTTTCACTGATTGTTGTGTGATCTTGATTGATAATCCGGATCTCACAAAGAAGAGGAAGACAGGAATAGAAGTGGATGTCTAATGAGGAATGGAGTCTCGTAAGATAGCAATGGAAAACTAAATTTGTGTCCTTAGTTTCATTGATATTCAATTTATGTTTCAAGCATTTAAACAATTTCAATAATACCCCTATAATTTTTAAAAAGCTTCAACTTTTATTTACTATTTTTTTCGATTACAGAGAATATCCTTAAGGGACCGTTTGGATTAAAAAAATTAATTTTTTAAAAAAAATTAATATTTTTTTATGTTTTTTATTATTTTAATATGTTAATTTTTAAAATAATTTTTAAAAAATAAAAAAATATATTATTTTAATATATTTACAAATAAAAATTACTTTAAACTACAACCACAATTACAATCCTAAAGATGAAATAAACCAACCTACAAAAATAGGAAATATGGCATTGAAGTCAATAAAATTAAAGCAACGCTATAATATTTATATTAAGATGAAATAAACCTAACTCTCTATGAGATATGATTTTCCGAGATAAATGTAGGAGATTGAATTTCTTTTCAGAATATGTTATGCAATAATAATAATTTTTATTTAATAATATATTAAAATAATATTTTTTTATTTTTTAAAATTTATTTTTTTTATATTAGCACATCAAAAACAATATAAAAACAATCAAAAAAAATTAATTCAAAAAAAAATATAAAAATTCAATTTTTTAAAACGTAAAAAAAAAAAAACATGCTCTAACTCAATTTTCAAAAACAATATGAAAACAATTTGAAGAAAAGAAAAAATTAAAAAATTTCAATATTTAAAAAAAACTCTAAATCAATGAACTCTCATCCGACTCTTATCTTTTTTTCTAAATTTTCTAGTTTTTTTTTTTTTCCTTATGAATCTCCGTAATTGTTATAATATCCAGCAAAACACTTAAAATCTCAGAACAATGGTAAAAAAGAGGTCATTTATTAATGAATTTAACATTGAAATCGTTTGAAAACTAGAATCGTAGCTGGAGTCTTCAGGCCTGGCCACAAGCTTGATGAGGTTTTGTACTAGGTTATAGATAACCTGTCTAAAACCCTAACAAAGCCTGTGCACTCTCCATATATAGCTTAAAATAATTTGATTAACAAATAACTTGATTAATGCATTGCATTCAAATGATGCAAAAATGAGACATCTCACATGAACGGATTGGGCTTTTTACATAGTTACGAGGCTCGAGATCAACTCAACCCGAGCCACGACCTGAGTTGAGTTGATGGATGAACTCAAGCTAAAAAACCTCTAGGCAGCAACCCGGCAAGCCCAGCAATATAACACTGGTTTTTTATGTTCAGCTAGCATGCTGGAAATAGCCCAGCCCAGCATGATCCTGGTAGAGTTAGCTACTTCAGCTAGGGCATGGAAAAGAGAAGGAACATAACATTATGTGACAGTCTGCAGCAGAACTAGGTTGATTACTGAGCTTGTGTTAGAAACAAACATTAGAATATAGAGCTTAGCAGTTAGCAATTTATTCTAATTTCAGATGAGAAACTCAATTTCCAGTGCTTAAAGATTGCTGTGCCGGTGAAAACATTTGACAAATTAATATAGTCGACGTTTTATAGAACAAGCAGTAGCTACTTGTTTTGTTCACGGTACAACAGGAGGGGGAGAGCTTGTTTCTTCCCAGATGGTGTGTATATTCCCGTTGTTTACAAGCCTCTGCTATAATAACTCCCTCTTCACTGAAAATTTATCCGAAATGTTGGCTATAATAAATCCTGCGAAAACCTGTGTTCAACAAAGCTAATTAGTAGAAGTTTGTGCTCTTATCGTCACCGCAGTATTAGTGTTTTTTGAGTCTGAAACTGGCTGATTTGAGGAAGAAATGAAGGCTACAGAATTAGAGTAGAACGTCTCACTGTATTCTGATGAAGGGTTTGTATGAAATGAACTCCCAGAATCAATGAAAGGAAGCGTATGTACCTGAATGCATCCAAATATGTAGATTGCGGAGTAGCGACGACCATGTATAACCATGTCAGCTAGCATGGCGAGGGGTATTGTCAAGGACATGCCCAGCGTCGCAACCAATGGTGTTGTCCAAACCACTGAGAGGGCCCTGCAGCAACATAACCTAGGCATTTAGAAACTGTGCTATATATCCTCTCTCTTCTGCAGTTTTTATAAGTTTTTTTATAGGAATCAAAACAGAGTGTTGCTCGCAGAAAAGACAGGTAGAAAATTTTGAGTCCACAACAGAGAAACAAATACTTAGCAACATACCAAAAGTAGTCAGATAGAACACTTCCCACAAAGCCATTTAACAGCACAATTTGGCCAACAGACCATGAATGCGGAAAGCTGAATGCTGGTTCGATCCCTGCAGCATTTAGTGGCCACACTGCATGGAACAACATTGTTATGCAATCAGTAATTAACTTTTATAGCCACTTCTCGTTCAAGTATTTCTTGTCTTAAAAAAATTTACAACAGCTAAGTGCCACTGATACAAAAAATATTAAACTGCTTACAAAGCCACCAAAGGCCAAGAAGCGTGAAGAGACCGATGTATCCAAAGCACTTCTGCACATCAACCTTATTCCCATCTGATCCAGCACATTTCTTGAGTAGTACTGCATTTGAGACCAGAAGTCCACAATCAAACAGGAAATTTCAGAAACAATCAAGTCAAAGTTAAGATTTGTGCAGTTTTCAAATTTGTTCATCACCCAATTTTACCAGTAAACAAGCTGTATGATATTGCTGAGAAAAGACCAAAAATGTCCCCTATGATGGAGTGCCTTCTTGTCCTTGGAAACAATATGAACAAAACACCGTATTAGAAAACTGGAAAAGAAAGACAATTATAGGTTAGAGCAGATGATGTGATCCATGGATTATATTTTATGAAGATGATTAACAAAACAAAAAGATCCCTTTGATTCAACAGAGCAAGCCTTCTGAAGGGACAATCAGAATGGTGTGTAGGACTAAAGACCGATGCTTTTTTGCGAATTTATACAGGAAACGAGTATTACTTCAAACAGTTCAGACAGATTCCTCCCTCGAGTGCATCAGCTCTTTACTATAGCCCTTAATGCAAACTAGATCATTTAAGGTATCTCAGATCCATGGTTGAAAAGAACATGATATATTGCATAAAATATGAATTCTATATAGAGTACAGAGGATTCAATGTATTAATATTGAAGTTGGAAATAGAGAAAGTATGAAGCCTTGAAAAAAAAAATTCGCCGCTAGGCAGGTTGCATTTGACTCACTCAGAAAAGCTCGTTTCATCTGGTGCCCAAGTTTTTCCGACTGTGGTCATAGCAACACCAGCCATGGTGATAAAAACTGCCACAACCTTAGCAAAATTTATAGTCTCTTGTCCAAGAACAGCTCCAAATAAAAGGGTGAAAAGCCCTGAAGTAGAAGTCAAGACTGTTGTACTTGCGACACTTGTATTCGCAAGTGCTGAATTTGACAAATACTGCATCGCCAAAGCAACTAAATTAGTTGGACAAGCTAGTTAAGAGGGGACCTTTATTATTGAAGTTTCGTGAAAAACCACGAAAACCAAAACAGGCTCCTCCGCGGGGGGGGGAAGATTCTTATGGGATAAATGACAATAGCACAAATCATGTTACCTCTGTAATAAACCATATTGGAGCAAGATATAAACTGCACTTGCAAATTTCCCATGAAAAAAGTTCAGAATTCTGCTGAAGCAAGTTGGGTTCATCTTCTTCATCCTTCACGTTCAAAGGCCACCCCTCTCCCTCTTCACCAATATCCTTGTCGGTGATTAGGCAACCTCTTAGGTCACTTTCCAGGTCATCGTTCATATCATTGACCCTATGCGGCGGGATATTGAGTCCAATGGTAGTGGCAGTGACACAGTTGCCACTGTAAAGGTTCATAGACAAACCAGAATGGAACAATCTACAGAACCAGTCTCTTACAAGTGCTATAGGTAGATAGACCACCATAAGAGATACCCCCAGATACGTGATTGCAAATGGTTGTTTATACATTTCAAAGATTCGCTGCAGAAAGCGAGAAGTGTGAGTTCTCAAGTTATTTATATGAACGTCAGGATGATGATCATCAATAACATGACAAACACCAAACATGTATACCATCAATGAATTCGGAAATAAGGAATATATACCAAAAGTATCCAACAAAGGGAAAAAAGCATTCAAAACTTCCATGGTAACTGCAGAAAGTATGATGGTTCAAGAAATCTTTTTACGTGGTGGGAAACAATAAGAAAATGGGAAAAGAAAATACTCAGATGTCCTAAATTTTTCCAATCTTTGGCACCCAAATAACAGTAAACAACTGTGAGTTCTACAGATTTCTACCTTGGTTGAGGAAAGTTTATCAACACTTTATGACCAAAACAACATTAAGCAAAGCAGCTGACCTTACTGAATTCCTCAGAATCCTGATTAACTACCAAAGCACAAGGGAGCAAGTGAATTTTACAAATTTCTAATTTTATCATATAATAAATCTTAGAGAGGAAGCAACATATGAAAATTCATGAATTTTTCAATTCAATTTCCATGGTAAGATGGAATCATGATGTTGTAAGCTGGAATCTTATCAGTCAAACAGTGGTGAATTAAGGAAACCAATAACCAAGAATCTGAAACTTCAAGAAGTAGAGTTTTCTTCCATTTCATTAACAAGGATACACAAGTTTAGCTGTCCTTTCTTTTTCCTACCTCTTCTTGGCAACCAAACAGAAAACAAATAACCAAAATTAAACAGAAAGAAAGAAAGAAACACGGAGAATATATGAAACGGAGTCTTACCTGAGTGACTTCTGCAGAAGTGACCCATATTATCACAACAGTGCTAATCAATCCTAACCCAGCTTTGTACTTCCAACCCATTATCCAAAACACCACCAAATCCTAAGAAAATGAAAAACAAATCCCAAACTTGAACTGTGCTATCATAAATTTGCTATAAAGCTGATATTTTTTCAGGTTTTTTGTATTAAATTTGGCTATCTTAGTCACGGGCGTCATGAATGCCAACGTCCCAAGTTTGACTCTTGCTCGAGGTTTCTTTTGGGGGAAAGAAATTAAAATAATAAAGTAATCTTAAATTGAAGTTTTCAGTTTCATAGCGTCAGCTACTGGTCAAGGACTTGTGCATGTGTTGATTTTTCGACACAAACCCGTCCAGTTCTTGAGATGACTTGGCAGCTCATCAGGTTACTTAGGAAAGAAAATCTAAGGGGATCCATCAGATGCTGCCAGGTACGTTTGGAGCGCATCACGTGTTCCAGATGACATGGCAATACCTTCTTTTTTCTTCTTTTTTTGGCTAAGTGCATGGCTTTGCGGATTATACGTGTCGGTAATCTCAGGGGCGGTCGGTAGAAATTATTGTTTATGACTTTTTTTTAAGAATTGTTTGAAATTAATTTTTTTATAGTGTTTTTGGATTGTTTTTATATGTTAATGTATAAAATATTTTTTAAAAAAATAAAAAAATAATATTTTTATGTATTTATAAATATATAATATTTTAAAAAACAACTAGAAATTCTATCTTAGCCCTTTTAAAGCATTCAGTTGTTTTTTTCTTTTCAAGCTAATGGTTACATAGTTGTAAGATTTGATGTGGGGGGTTTGAGGTGGTAAAGGGTTTAAGATTTTGTTTCTTGTTATTTTTGCCTTTTGAAATAGAAAGTATTATTTTATATAGAGTGTGTTTTAAAGTATTTTTTATTTGTTTTAATCATATCAAAATAATTTAAAAATACTAAAAAAAATTAATTTAAGATAAAAATATTTTTGCAAAAATATTTTATCCCCGCAAAAACAACTCGAAAAATAGAACCATAAACTTGATCAAACAAAGTCTATGACCACTAGGTAGTTGAGTAAATTTTAAACTACTATTATTTCAATAATTCTTTTTACAATGGGTGTTATTTTGAATAAAAAATTAAAATAATATTATTTTTGATAAAAAAAATCAAAAATCCTTGAATTAACTTGGTCGAATCCACTAGAATTTGATTAGAATAACCAGGTAATGAATTAAGCCATCAAGTCACTCCAGATTTAATCAAATCAATGTCAAAACTCAACTCGAAATAGACTCTGAATTTACATATTATTGAGTCAACCTGTCGAGTTAAGTGTAATACCTATGAATGGTTAACGTTAGCACATAGAGATATGGATTCGGTAAGTTAATATCCAGTGACAACAAAGATGAAGATGAAGATGAATAACATCAACCATTAATTGTCAGTGTCTCACAGGACTTGACCATATTCAGGAAAATATTTCGGGATAATTAACACTGCATCTTACCGAAATGAAATGGAAACAGTGTATGGAAGAAATGGGATTAAGGCGGGAAATGGAGAGAAGAGGAATTCGAAGCTATTTTACTCTTTCTTTATGAAATTAATACAAAGCAATCGAATTATATGAAGTAGAAAAGGTACACCTATGTTTCTTTTTTGGGTTCAGTTGGAGGTTCAACAGGCCCTAGGCTAACCCACTCTACGCCACACTGGACTCATCAAAATTGATAGGTGGAGAAAATGTCAGGTTGCACAGGAAAACTGGGGTACAAAATTTCTGTGTCTAACCAGCTCGTGGAGATCATGGACAATCTTGAATACAGCATCAGGTCTAGCCAGCTTCAGTGCATTTTGTGACATGGCACTGAGTTCATCTGCCTTTGGACCAAACCATTCAGCAACTATTTTTGCAATCTCTTTTGGTGATTTTGAAAATTTCCCGCATCCATTCTCTACCACATAAGGCACGTTACCTACTTCCTGCATTATTAAAGGTCAGGTGTGAGAAAAAGCATGTCCAGTAGGGGACTTGCAAAAACCTGCTTCAACAAGAATTTCTTCAGGGTACCAATTATCTCGCATTCCATCCACATTATGGAAACATGTTTATGCAGAATCCTTACAAATACAGGAAAAGGGACCGTTTTAAATGGCAATTCAACCTTGTCTGATACCAATTACTCCAATGCTTAAGCTAAAATAGAAGAGGTTGACTTGAGCGATTTCTTAGAAATTTAGCATGATTGAGGTAAATAAATGCAATGAAGGACCTGTGGGATAATTCTTATGACTTTACATTGGCTAAATTCAGCACCAAGCATCATATTCCTAACTTCACATCCTTTCCAGAACAGGCTTCTATATACTTGATTTCTACAATGCACAATTTCCTGAATTCAGGAAGGATGGACATTGCACTGCCACTCGTTATTTATCAAAGACATTTTCTAAAGAGCTCAACATAAGAGGTCTTGCCAGAGTACAAGCCTTATCCTACAAATGTCAGATATAGCTATTTTAAGGTCTTTCAGCATTGCATGTTTGCTAATGGAAGATTTCCACACGCTAGAGCAGCACAGCAGAAACCAATCAAAACTCAAGCATGATTACAACATATAATATGCTGAACTCCAGAAAAAAGCTAGCCAACTTACTTGTCCAGCAATGTAATCATTCAAAATTATGGGTAGACCTCGAATCATTGCTTCTGCAATGGTCCCTGGTCCAGCCTGCAGAAACATAGTTATCACAAGATGGGTGATGATAATGAAGCAGTAGAAAAGTAAACAGTACAGTCATGGAAAACTAACCTTTGTGATAATGCAGTCACAGGCACCCATGCATTCCTCCATTTTAGTGACAAAACCCTTCACCTACATGATGGAGCATCTTATTCAGTACTATGCATGCCTTGTGGCTGGCTATGAATGCACGAGTATGCTCTATGCCTTGTGAATGTGATAGAGATGTAAAAACCCTACACTATAGTGAGCCTCAATGACTGCTGCAGCATTTTCAAGGACTATATCAATGACAAGACAGATGTGGATTATTTGAAGGGGATGCAAAACATTGTCATGAGAAGCAGGAAAAGACTATTGTCCAGCAAGAACTGCCTGACTGTATAACACATAATATAGAGTTCAACTGGCAAAATCATGAGAGACTCTGATTGGGATGTAAGAATCATAAGTTGATACCTGGACTGGAACCTTCCAATCAATCGAAAGTAATCTGTTAGTGAGTTTTTTGTTGCGACCACATATCACAAGCACTTGGCCTATTGGCTCTTCAAGATTCTCATCATATAATGAATCCCCAAGTGCTCGTGCAGTTGCCTCAATTGGGCCCATCCCTTCCCCTCCTCCCATCAATAACACAGCTGGAAGATCCTCGTCCATGCCTAGTTGTCTTCTTAATTCACCCTAATGAATTCAAATGAAATAAGGTAGAGTTAAATAAATGACTTTATTTTTCATGTCTACGGTCAAGTTTATAAAGTCACATTTGTCTTTTCTAGGAACTGCTTGCAATGACTTCGTACTTCAACTTCAAGTTTGCATAGACAATAATATCACATAAATTTAATAGCCAATATTATTATCCTCCATCCAGAGAATAATACTGTTAAAATACTGGTGCAATGTTAATGCATCAGGATGCAAAGAGAAAACGAGAAATAGGTGCCAAGGTTTAGTGATCAGCTAGAACAATAACCAACCTTTGGTCTAACAGGCTTAACAAAGGAAGGCCTAACTGGAAGGCCATAAACCTTAATCTGTGAGGGCTTAAGCCCAGCTTTCATTGCTCTCTTTGATACATCTGTTGACGGGCAATAACATCTTGTCACAAGCTTATGGAACCTAAACATACAGATATAAGATGTCAAAATTCAATAATAGATGTATCACTAACCAAAAAAAAAAAGCATACACAGAATCAACCATGTAGGATGACAAGTGCTTAGATCGGTGACTACAGTGGTAAAAATTATCTTCTGCAGAAGACCCTTTGCCCTCAATACACGAAGAGGAACATGTTGCATCAGTGGATGCACACTGATAATAATGTCAGGCTGGTATTTCATCAATCCTTTTGCAACTTCTCTGCAACAACACAGATATTAAGGATCGGATAAGAACAGTATGACACACGGATACTACCATAAAACCATCCTGAACAATCAATTTAAGTTCAACATCAGTGAAAATGATGAAGAATTAGGCCCAGAAATACAAACAAAACTGGTCATTCAAGTTGATGGGAATTATACAAAAGCTGGTGTTGCTATTTGAAAGATAACTCACAGATATATGTCCAAAGAGGATAGAAAGTCTCACCGAGCTATAAATGTTGAGGTTGCAGCAAAATTAGATTGATGAATCACACGTGGTGCGCTTCCATAATATGTCATTTTCCACAATGCTCCATGTTTCACCAAGAAATTATAGCTTTTGGGCAATTGATTAAACGGCCAAGGAGTATGTTCTGACCATAAATCAGTAACAAACACCTGCGACATGCACTCTTAACACTCAGAACATGATCAACAAAAACATATCTAAACACAAACTAACCGTTCCCCCCCTACCACTCTAAATTGCTCACAAATCACAAAAATCAAAAGAAGAAGAATAAAGCCTAGATTCAAAATCCTTTTTTTTTTTCATTGCTTTCATTTTCATAAACCAACATATACTAACTCAATTAACACAAACAGCCGCACAACACTTAATAGAACAAAATTGTCATTTTCTCAGGTTCCAAATGATAATAATAATTAAAAAAAAAACACTTTCATTTCCTTTCATTCCTATTTTGCCAAAGCACCCAATTATTCACTGACTAATTAAAGCAAATTTATATACCATTAAAAAAATACTGACCTGATAATCATCACCAAATTCTTCATTAAAGGCAGCCTTAATAGCCTCAGCAGAAGCTCTATGACCACCACCAGTATCACTCATTAAAATGAGAACCCTTTTAGGACTCACACCTTCTACACCATTCAAAGGCACACCATCATCCACCAAAACACCACATCCATCATCTCTTAATCCATTGATACCATTACCATTATCACTACTAATGTTATTATTGCCATTATTATCTCCTGAACCAACCTGAACTGAAGCAAACCCGATAGGGATTCTCTCACAGTGAAACCTAATAGCCCTGTTAAACTCACTCCAAACACTTTTAAAACCACTTCTACTACTCAAACTCAATGAAGCATTAACCTTTCTCGTTTTTTGACCAATTGGGCTGTCAAAAAACAGAAAGTTTGACTTAGATAAAGAGAACCCATTTGAATTTATGCTTTGAACTGCTTTATTAAAAGCAAAACCACCCAATTGAGATAAAAAATCAAAGGCAAGGCCTGGTTCTTGGTTGGTGGCTACTGCTGAAGGGTTATGCATTGTGAGACAGAAAAGGTTGAGGGCTTGAGTGATTAGAGGATAATTAAGCAGTCCATGGTGGTCTTTAACATGTAAAAACAAATGGGTTTTATACAGACGGCAAGAAAGATCAGTGCCTTAAGAGAAAATATTAGAGAGAAAAGTGATTATTGAGTGTTTGATGTTGTGGCTGAGAGAGAGGGAGGAAATATAGGGGATTGTTTTGTGGCCACGGATAGATATTATGGAGCGAGAAAAGGAGAAGATTCGGAGAATTTTTCTTTTACTGAAGTAGAATGATGATCTTCGGAAAGAACGAGACAAATAATGAAAGTGAGAAGAGAGGACCACGTCTTCGTTGGATTGTAAAACCTAATTCTGGGTTTTTCTTGGCAAAGCTCGTGTAACAAGTTTGGAGAGACCTCGGTCTTAAGTTTTCCTTCAAAAATTAAAAAACAATATATTAAAATGATATTGTTTTAATTAAAAAAATTATATAAAAAAAATTAAAATATTGATTTTTAAATTTTGACTGACCATACTATAGTTATTAAATCTGAATTAGCCCGGTGGATCACCTCGAGACTCGGTGGTTGGACCAGTCTGAGTTTGCCAAAAAAATAGTCAGTGCAACGACCCAACCAAACCCTGTCGACCCATGACCCGGGCAAACCCGGATGAGACTTGATGTTTTTTTTTTCAAATGTGGTTTTTCTCCTATGCCCCTTTTTTTTATATATTTTTACTTCGTCATTAACATTTTTTAAAGCTTACTATATAAATATTAGAAAAATATTTTATTTTTTCAATGTGTGATTTGAAACCATTTATTATACATACTCTATATTTCAAAAAAAAAGTTATGTTTTTTTTAATGTAGGATTTGAAACCCTTTAGTATATATACTCTATGTTCCCAAGAAAAAAGTTATTTTTTCAATGTGGGATTTAAAGCCCTTTCGTATATATACCTTATATTCACGAGAAAAAAGTTATATTTTTTTAATGTGGGATAAAAAACCTTTTGATTTAAATACTTCAACTAAAAATGATAATATAATATCTTTTTAATATGAGATTTAAAACCCTTTAATATATATATTATATATTTCCAAGAAAAAAATTATGTTTTTTCAATGTGAAATTTAAAACTCATTAGTATATATACTTCTATGTTCCCAAGAAAAAAATTATTTTTTCAATGTGGGATTTGAAGTCATTTCGTATATATATTCTATGTTCACAAAAAAAAAGTTATGTTTTTTTAATGTGGAATTTGAAACTCATTAGTATATATACTCATATGTTCATAAGAAAAAAATTATTTTTTCAATGTGAGATTTGAAGTCATTTGGTATATATACTCTATGTTCACAAGAAAAAAGTTGTGTTTTTTTAATGTGGGATAAAAAACATTTTAGTTTAAATACTTCAACTTAAAAGGATAACATAATATATTTTCAATGTGAGATTTGAAGCCCTTTAGTATATATACTCTATGTTCACAAGAAAAAAAATTATGTTTTTTCAATGTGGAATAAAAAACTTTTTAAAATATTATTTTAAACTTTATTATTTACAACATATATAGCCTATATTCATATGGATTTTTTCTTAATTTTTTCAGATGAAATATTAAAACTTTAAATATTTTTTAAAAAATTTTTAGGTTGACTCATGAAACCCGAGACCCGTCCCCTTGACCAGGTCAACCTCGAACCGGGTTTGATAACTATGGATCAGGTGTCTAGGTGAACCAAATCTTTTTTATTTTTTTATTTTTTATTTAATTGAAATCAATTCTAGATTAAGGTCGACCCATTAAATTTATCAGAGTTTTAAGAATTAGGTTTGGCTTGGCTTGAATTCTGGTTTGTCGTGAGTTGAGTTTAATATATAAATTCATTGATGCTTCACGTGTTTAAGTAAATGGAATATTTACTACTGATCTACTGAATACTTTTTCATTGATTAACCTAGCTTGTTTTTATTTTTATTTTTATTTTTAATTTTTTAAAATTTATCAGATTAATAAAATCATATCAAGATATTTTTTATTTGATTTAATTTAATTCAGATTAAATAAATTTCAGGTTGAGAATTTTTAAATTTATTAAAATTAATAATAATATTGAAAAGTTTTATAAGATATAAATATTATTTCTTCTACATTTTAAAAAATTTTGGTCAAGAAATAAATTAGTAATACTCTAGAAATATTTACAAGTTAG
>Ga0325405_1002691_pt1 | contig 18296 bp, 5 predicted proteins | sample PopdelMetagenome_21_FD_205663 | JGI IMG/M metagenome (GOLD analysis project Ga0325405, IMG submission 205663) | Populus deltoides microbial communities from Bellville, Georgia, United States - Xylem-Control-R2 | ecosystem: Host-associated > Plants > Phyllosphere > Stem > Wood/Secondary xylem...
TTTTTTATTAAATTGTGTGTCATAATAATAAAATACCCATGTTAAATTCATACATTATGGGTGCTCTTGGTATTGAATTTCAGCTTCTTCTTTTTCTTGGATAAAAAAGGATTAATGCTGTTCATCCTTCATTTTATCCAAAGAAAAGGAGATAAAATTGAATATCAAATAGGCTTTAAGTGCTAGTTTCAAGCCATTTAATTTCAATTTTGAGCAGTTATATTTTTTTTAAATCCTGATAATTATTTTATTTCAATCTTGTCAAACATGATAATATGTAGTTTTTTAAATTTTTTATAATTTAATTGTTTTTATTAAAATTCTTATAATTTTTTGAATAATTGGACACAATTATTGTCCAATTATTAGACTCTCAGAATTTGTTGTAAAATAACAAGTGGTAAAAAGGCTTTGGTTAGCTCTTGGGATATTAGTGCTCAACAGCAAAACAACATTTTCATAAATAAATAAATAAAAACTCAAAATCTAATTCTCATCTACGATGTTGATATTTCAGTTATGTAAAAAAATTCGTTGTTTTGTTCAAAAAAAATATTTTACAAGGTTTTATATTAAAATGATATAATATTAGCTGTATTTATATCAATAATATATATTTACATTATACGTACAACTATATTATATTATCGCATATATAGTTTGAGCTAAAAAAATGAATAACATTTTATAATATTTATTGCCTTGCAATTTCTTTTTGTATCGGTACAGCTTTAGAATAAATAAGTTAACAGTGTTAAATGACAGTTAGATGGTAAAGTTTCAAGTAAGAAGATTTTGTTTCTGGAACAAGAAGAAGAAGATAAGATTAATAAATTTTCTGAATAATTCTTTTACAAGGATATTTTGGTAATTATGTTTTTAAATCCCCACAACATATTTAATTATTGATGTTTGACTGATCATATCATTGTACTCGTTTTGGTTGAGAAATTTAATTTCTTTTAAATGGACAGCTTTTTGCTAATCTTAATGTGTTTCACTTTGTGTTTTTGCATCTTATAGCGCGTGATGTGACAATTATTTGTGACCTTTAATGTCAAAACTTTATCAAAAAAGTTGCATGTATTATTGGTAATTATAACATCAATAAGATTTAGCAGATTAAGTGATTAATTCGAGCTTTTTAATCTCTTTTTTATTTTGGTGTTTTTTTTTAAAGTTCATCATTTAACATCTTTAATATTAAGTTGATTATTTGATCATGAATTGGACTTTATCATTTATTTTAGTTTATTTTCTACGAGATTATTCTGATTTTATGAATCGAGTCGTGAGTTTTGTGGGTTAGCCCAGGTATACTCAGGCTGTTTTTATTGTATCCTTTTTATAGATTGAATTTATATATATATATATATACATATATATAGTTTCATCATTTAACAGTGAGTTTATTAGAAATTAAACTTTATAATTTGTTTGATTTGTTTTTTATAAGGTTATTCTAGTCTCATGACTCAAGTTGAGAGCTTCGTATGTTAAATTGGGTTGACTCAAGTTGTTTTTTTTTGTTTTTTTATGATGTTGCCTTAGTCTCATGATTTAGGTCATTAGTTTGGTAGGTTAACCCGAGTTGAATCGATTTTTTATTCTTTTTTTTAATTGATTTGTTTTTCAATTTCTTCATCTAACTTTGGGTTGGTTGAGAATTAGACTTTATAATTTATTTTGATCTGCTTTTTACGGGGTTATTTTGGTCTCATAACTTGGGTTGACTTAAGTTGTTTTTGTGGATCCATCATTTAATTTTTTTAAAAAATTTTATCATTTAACATTGAGTTGACTATAAATTAAGCTTTTTAATTTGTTTTGATTTATTTATATAAGGTTGTCATGCTCTCATGACCCGAGTTGTGGATTTAAAAGGTTAACCCAGATGGACCCAGGTCGATCCAATATGTTGACATCTTAATATTTTTTTAAATATATCATCATGATTTTTTGAGTTAAATTATGTTTTTACCAGTTATCCAAATTATTTTTGGATCCGTTAAGTTGATCTGGTCATATCATGTCAATTCATACATGGTTCAATATTTTTTATATTAGAAAACATTAGCAATGCCTAGATGTTTCTTTTTACAAAAAAAAATTGATCCGAACCGTAGCATAGCACGGGCCAACAATCTAGTATGATCTAATCCAAGGTTGTAAAAAATGCATTTTTTATACAACATGAAAAATACAGTGTAAAATCAGATTGTAAAAATAGACCATCAAATTGTAAAATCGTTAGTATTTTTTTTTCATACACAGTTCAAATACCTTAAAATACATGGTTCAAGTAAAAATTCATATATATTTTAAGTAACTTAAAAATATAATACAACTATTCATGTTAATCATAATCCAAACAATATTAACAATGCCAACCCTTCATTAACACCTCTCATCATTCATTACTTTGAAATAAAAATCACATAACAAAATCTAAACAATAATAACAATTTTTAATTTCTTGAATAATAACTCGTCATTCACTTCATTTAGGCACTAATTTCAAATTTACCAACTTTTTTATAATAAAATCAACATGTAAACAAATAAAATCATTAACTTATTCTACATGAATCAACCACAATCATATTCATTATATCATGTTTGTTTCTTTAATTTTAAGAACAAAAACAAATTTGATTAAAACCATAATCACACGAGAAATAATTTTTTTCTCATCTAATTCACAAACTAAAACTTTGACTAACATCATAAATAGTCAATTTTAACATCATAAATCATACTCACAAATTACATCCAAACAATTAAATCAACCGAACAAGTTTGTTACTTATGAATCTAAATACAATGTCCAATTAAACGACAAACCAAACATAAAAATACGGTTAACATGTTATTGTTTAGGATCTTGAAAATCTACATTCAATGATGGAGTAGGAGGTTACCAAAACAGTTAGAAGCTAGTGGTAACAGTGGTGACGCGTCAGCTTCACTCATAGAAGAACCATCGTAATTGTTGATGCATTTTCCTATATACTAGTGAGGTATGGAGATGCATGAAAACCTCTCCGTGATATATCAACTTTTCCTCCTTGTACAAGTATCGACGATGTAGTGCACTATCACCAGAGATGGGGATCAAACAAGTTTAAGTTTCAAATTTTTAAAGCAATTTTGCACGATAAGTATATATTAATGTAAAATTGTATAATTTTACAAATCAACTCATGATTTTCACAATATTAATCTAGTACAAATCTATATCCAGTGTATGACTAAATAGCTAGTTTGGTTTAATATTTGCCATTAATAAAATAATAAAAATTAATTTTAAAAATAATATCTTGTAATTAAAGAGGTATACTCATTTCTTTGCTGATATGACAACATTTACTTGGAATTGAAAAGAAAACTTAACATTTTTTAATACAAAAATCGGCTAAAAAATACCGCATTATCATTGAATAAAAATGTGTGTCTACCTATCTTTCCATCTATATAACAGTTTGTGTCAGCTTGGTAGTTTCTATTTTTTAAATTATTTTTTATTTTAAAGAATATTAAATTAATATTTTTTATATGATTTTTTAATGGCTTTGACATAGTAACATGAAAAATAAAAAAATTCTATAAAAAATTATCTTAATATATTTTTAATTTAAAAAACTGTTAGAAGGCACCATTATATCGGCAGCACAAGCAGAAAATTTCTTCCATCAATCTAATCCATTATATTTATAGTACCAAAAATTCAACTGTGCTGTAGCGAGTTAATTGGTTCATCCCTAATTTACTCGAGGACCGAGCAAGTCATGTCAAAACAAAACACCCCATTTTTTTTTCTCAACGACGCCCTCCCTCTGCATCTCTCTCTCTCTCCCCCCCCACCCCCTCAAGCTCTTCATTGTACCCAACCCCCAAGTGAACTTCAAAGGTTTGTGTGACAATAAGTACTGCTTTTGCTGCATTGAGTGGAGCAAGAAAATAAAGAAGAAAAGAGGAAGGCGAGGGTTTCTCATTTGCTGGTTGAGCAAACCCTAGCTAGCTTGTTTATGGTGCAGCAAAATTCTCTTGGTATCCAATGTATACGGGTGGGGATTGGTTACAGTACTTCAGGTGTGCTGCTGTGGTTTCAGATCTGATTACTCATAAAGAGGTGATGACCTCATGGGGTACTTAATTTTGCCAGTTCAATTCATCAGTTTCCTAGTTCAGAAAGAGGGTCACAAGAGAAAGACTGACAGAAGAGAGTGAGCACACACGAAAGCTAATTGTATGAAAGCATACCATTGCAGGGTGTGTGCTCACTTCTCTTCTGTCAGCTTACATTTGCCAGTGTTTCCTCGTGCAGTACCCCCACTACCCCCACTACCCCTCCTTTCAATTCTTTCTTGTTCCTTTAAGTTAATCTCCACTTGGAAGTGATCGTTCTTATCTTCTAGAACTATGCGCTTCCTCTCTCTCTCTCTCTGCAGCTTTTTATATCACCACACACTCAAACACTTGTTTGCTTTGTGTATCCAAAACCAAATGTCTTTCTCCCCTCGGTTATGAGTCAAAGGGCAGCTGAAGAGCTACTGGTACATAAAGTAACCCCAAGCGCAGGCTTGACACATCATCCATAAAAATCTCTGCTCCCGTATGACAAATCTTTCTTTTCTTTTAGGCAATGGTTTTATTTTATAATATTCGACTGCTGCTTTAGAGTCCAGACTTGTCAAAATGGAACGAAGGTTTTGGTAAGATGATTTCGAAATATCAGAAGGTTATAGCTTTTTTCTTTTTCTTCTTTAAGAAAAGAGTTTTCCTTTTCAATTTTCATCCACCTGTGTGATTATATGTATTCTTATGTACTTCAAAAAATTAAAAAAATTAGTGATGGTGTTTGAAAGCGTGGCTTTTCATGGTCCTCTAGGAGAGGACGATTTGTGCTCTCTGGAGTACTTGTTTACTATTCAAAATTTAACGGAAAACTGTATTTTGGAATCTCAAAACTCTCCTGCCTTTCTTACCTCTTTAATCCTTCGTGTTTTACTTGGAAGCCATGCAGGGTAAAAGAAGGAATAAGGGGTATGTTTGGTTACTATTATCTCTTAATCTGGGTCTGATTATGTTTTTTTTTTCTCTTAAACTTCTTAATCAATTTTTTTCTGTTTTTAGTGATGTTTAACCTAACTAATCGATTTAGTTTTTACTCGCTTTAATTTTGGGTAACCTGGACTGGGGATTTTTGGTACCTAGAACTTGTGTGTGCTTGCAGTAGGAGAAAAGGGAGCATCCTGAAAATGGGTCAATGAGGGTGCCAAATATGGGAGAGTGTTTTTGTTTCCTCTTCTGGGCAGATATGCACTATTTTGCTGCCATGAGGTAAGTAATTTCATGAATGGAAATTTCTTTATTTTTATTTGCTGGATGTCAAGGGAAATTTCCATTTACAGTGGCTAGTAATTAATTTCACCAGATGATTTTTCTCGATCTTTATTTTCCTTCCTTACATGGAAGATCTTTCTCATTTGCCAAGGCCTTTGCTTTTATTATTTGAAGTAGTAAATCACCCACTGTTGTTTTCCAGCACCTGTTTGGTTTTAAGGGGGCAACGGACGGCTTCTGTTTGCTCCACTCAGGTAACATTCCTTTTCTCTTACATGCTAGTTTTTACTTTCTTGATGCACGTAGCAGTGTTGTTTCTTCTGATTTTATGTGTTTTCCTTAATGATTTTTTTTGTTAGATTTGGAAATAATCTGTCTCTCTATTTGCTTCTTTTGGGGTTCTTTGACTGCAAATTAGTTGCTTTAAAGGAAGATATGTCAGCATTATAGTAGGGTTAAGAAACTGTCTCAGCATAAAAATTAACAGGAAAGAGGATTCCTCTTTAATCCAGATCTGTGATGTTTTAATGACAGTTCATGAAGGCAGTCCCGCTATATAATCTCTAAATGAAGTAATAGATAGTTTGGTATTATTAATTTTATGCTTCTTAATGATTAATCTACAATCCACATCCTGAGGAGTAAATTAATGGTATATTCATGGGTTTTTGTTTGTGGATTAACTAGTGGATCAAAGACTTTGTTTAGTCCTCGTATGGTCATTCTTGAAGATTTGATGTTCTATAGTTTGGCTGTGAAATACTTTTCCTGTTACAATAATCTTAAAGATTTTGTTTTTTTTAAGCCATTGTTTGATTTTGTGTTTTAAAATTGTTATTGAAAAATTTAAATTTTTTTATTTTTTTGTTTTAAATTAATATTTTTAGGTGTTTTTAGTTCATTTTAATGTGTTGATTTCAAAAATAATTTTTAAAAAATAAAAAAAATATTATTTTGATACATTTCTAAATAAAAAGCATTTTGAAAAACAATCACAACCACAACCACATTAATAAGTAAGATAATAATATAGTGAAAAGAACTCAGGTGTGCTATTCCTCTCTTTATAGTATTCTTGACTAGTATTGTCCTTGAACAGATACTATATTCCATAACTGGACTTATTTACTTCTGAAGTAATTCCATATACACAGCGTAAACCAAGACATGAGTTCCTGTAGAATTTGATATTTAATTCCTACTATTTGATGATAGAGACACAATTAAGAAAAAGAAACTAAGTAGATCGATTAGACATCCATTGATCTGTCTTGCAATGGCTGTGCGTCGGCTAACTGCATGAATAGTGAATAATGTTAACTAGTACTAGCGCTGTGTTTTGTTTTGGGCCAGCTGGCGTATGATAGGGCGAAGGACCACAGGTGTAGATTTTGAGAAGTTGACTTGATAACACTCGAAATAATGAAAGTTATGAAGGATTTCAGATTAGAATTTAGGTTTTACAAAAAGTAAAACTTTCGACTATTACCAAAAAAAAAAGAATTTAGGTTTTACAGGTACTGTATTAATGAATTTGATAGCAGTTGATTGGTTTGGTTGTTGGGCATGATATTCTCACATCAAGATACAACCATGAGTTGTGTTTGTTTTTGTTCATATAGTAAATTGTGTTCATAAACCATGAGAGGAGAATGAATTCTATGAATACGCGCGACAAAATACTATAGCATTACCATAATCTCTGTCAAGTGCATCAGTGTAGTTCTTCATTATGTTGTTTGATCTTATATGCCACTGATCTGATGCCTTTTGTTTTGAAAACGAAGCTGGGTTAAGATATAAAGATTGATTGTTGATGTTCTTCTATCATAATATCAAACCAAATTCATTCTTCAATGAATTGTGAGCCCTAATCGCATCTTTAGATATCATCTATGCATGCAGAATTACATCTCATCCTTGGTTTTTCTTGTTGATTGAGCTTGTTCGAGTAGCTGGAGTTTTGAATCACATGATAATTTCTGAAGTTAAGCAGATTCATAATCAGGTTCCAGATTTCTGTGTTTCAGGTTCCTGTTAGATACCATAGGTTTATTTCATTTGACTGAGTCTACATACCTATTCATTGATTGTAACTTTGTAACAATCAGTCGATTCATTATACTCCCCATTGAGTTATGCAGTTATCGTGAAACAGAAATTCTTTGAAGCATTTTCACTTTATTTATGCTGTGACATAGGGTTCTAATTTGTAAATCAGGGAAAGGCATGCGGTTTTCCTATTTAAAGAGGTTTTACCGTGCATTGTTTTTGGATTTAGCAAGTCATCCAAGATTAATATTAGGCTTCTTGTAGAAGTTCACTTCAGTGGTAGGGCTTGTATTCTACCTTCTTAAAGAGGTTTTATCATGGCTTTCTTTCTGTATTTTTACAGTCATTCAAGATTAACACTAGGCTTCCCCTTAAATTTTATTGCAATCATCCATTGTATAAGCAGTCGATCTAAGTGATATATGAGTCCTTTTAGATTGGGGATCGAATTAGCTCCAGTTATCCTTATATTTTATACTTAATCTCTAATCTATTCTACAAGTCTAATTGGTTTTATCTTGTACTTGAATACAGGTTTATTCTTCAATCCATCATTTAATAAGATATTCTCAACCAAACACACAAAAATAATACCTCATGTCATAAACTCAAACCTAACATAATTTATGGGAAAAAAAAACATGAAAAAGAAGGGATTTTAACACCACTTCGACAATTTTTTTTTTTAATATAACTTTTTAATAGATGGGGTGAGCTTTGAGGTTCTCAAGTGAGATTATTTTTGTCAGTTTACAAGAAAATATTGAGTTAAAATACATGTTGGAGAATCACCTAAAATACAAAGATGGATTGGGAGCAATTGGACTTGTAAGAACAGATTGAAGACTAAACCTAACATACGAGGACAAGTTGAGCTAATTCCACTTTTCGGATGCTGCTAAAGTTTTATTGAAACTAAAATTGTGTTTTGATGGAATGTGGTCATTGCATTGGGTTTTTGGCTTAGTTCCATTTAGTTCTCTGGTTTGTGCATAAAATCCAACACATTTGAATTTCCTCATCCATTGTCAATGCTGTGAAGTTTGTGTGATGGTAAACATAATATGACTGAGAAATTGAGCATCAACCCTTTTAATGTATCCCTTAATTTCATGATCATAATACGTGTTAGATATGCAGATCCGATTTATTTATTTTTTTGAGTATTTATCTTTATGTAGTTTGAACTTTGCAAAACTCTGCCTGATTAATATAAGCCTTAGACTGAGTAATATCTAAATGATTTAAGAATTGAGACGTGCTATCGTCTATTTATCCGTTGATGTTCTTCTAAAGATTCTCTTTTTCTTTGTTTTATAACCCCGAAGTTTGGTTGTTTTAGTTTCTTATGCCACTTTTAATTCCATCTATCCAACAAGAGTAGGTGATTGTTCATTTCGTGCTATAACAGAAGGGGCAATGGACCAGGAACATTTCCTCCCTTATATGTAAACATTTAGATGGCATGATATTTTGACGTAGTGTATAACATCGATAGAAACTATTGTTTTCAAGCTATTATAGACTATAGACTTAAGCTCTAGGGAAGTGTAGAGAATGAACTCTGGAATTTTATGAATCATATTTAAAAGTCTTCCCAATCTCTAATCATCATTAAATTTTTATCTAATAGGAAACATGACCTTTAAATTTTTTTATTAAAATTTCAGTTCGATTTAATAGCCGGATTAAAAGTTATGCTCCTTTTACTAAACTACATCTTGAAATCTTTTTAAACTCCTCAAAACTTAAAAAATCTTAACAATTAAGAAAATAATACAATAAACATTATTATGCCAAGAATAATGAAGAAAGTTCTGAACATTAGTTCCCTATATTTTTGAAAACCCACCTTGGAGTTATCTGTCAAGAATTGAACTCTTCTACTTTAAAGGAATAAATATTTTGAATATAGCATTGTAGCCAATAATAATAAAGAGACGACACCTCTTTGTTATTTTAAAAAGTTGAACAAAAGGCAAATAATAATAATTTAATTGCCCATCTACCAAATATAAAATCCCTTCATAATCATCTTGTATAAACTCTAAAATTAATAATTGTCTTAAATTTTACTAAAATAGAATTAAAGGTATACCAATAAGAGTTCTATAGTCCAGAAATTCAAATTACCATTCTCATAAGAAAGTTTGCGTGCGACAAGTCCTACTTTTTTATGATAAGGAATCTCATTGAAATAAAAGTAAGCTTCCAACTTTGTTAGCTAATTAATAATTTTTTTTTGAAAATCTTCCAATATAGAAAAAAATCTCATCAAATTCAAGAATAGGTTTGGGGTTCTGCCTACCTCAAGGTAAGTATCTAGGCAAATTCCTCTGTCCACGATCCTTGTTTGCGTAACCGATTAGCCAAGGTAGATTTGCCATAGCTTGCTCCAAACGATTTAGTTTTTTCTATTAAGCCTGCACAACGTCCTGGATGGCCTCCACCCCTGCATTGCTTAATTAGTGGGTTGCTACCATCTTTATCTATTAAAAAGACCAACTTGCTCTGACACCAATTGAGGCGTCGTATAGCATGGATAGAAATTAGGGTTCTTAAGTCCTAAGTTTACATATCTAAGCTGTAGAGAAATTTAGAGAATAAACTCTGAAATTTTACAAAAGTCTGAATAATCTGAATCTAAATGTGCTCAAAATATACTAAACATCTCTATCTATATTAGTTAGACCTAAAATCCTTATTAGAAAGGTTTTCTAATTAAAACTTACCTAACTAATAAAATTCTGACAGGATCCCTAACTAATAAAATATTGCTTAAATTAAGTGATAATCTAAATATAAAAAAAGAATCTGAACACAACAAGGTAAATAAAGGCAATCCTACACAGTAATTTCTGAGCCTTATTTAAAAGCCTTTTTTATATTCGATCATCATGATATCTTAACGTAATAAAAAAACCTTTAGAATTTTTTGTTAAAATTTCTGCTCGATTCAATAATCGAATTAAAAATTATGTATTTTTAACTAAACTACGTTTTAAACTCTTCTCAAACTTCTCAAAACCTAGAAAATCTTAACAATTAAGGAAATAATACAATAAACATTATTATACCAAGAATATAAAAAAAGGAAGGTTCCATGCCCCATATTTACAATGCACCAGAACAAAATTTGAATTAAATCTTAGAAATAATTGTTTTGAGCTTGTTTGGATATTGAAGCATTGGATTTTCATCATTTTTCTGAATTGAACATTTTTTCTTAATCAAACTACGCTGGCTCAGGATAGAATAGAAATAATTTCAACACTTTCAGCTAGATTGAATTACAAGGGTCGATGTTTGCTGGACAGCATAAATAAAATAGGATGTTGAGTTGAAATCTAGCTAGATTTATGACCGATGGGATTAAGCTTCACATCTTCATCTCTATAACATTTCTTGTGCATGTATAACACAGCTTTGTTTCTTCCTTTTTTTGATCAGATCACTATTTCCCAAAGATGCATTTACTTGAACATTTCTTCATCTTACTAATATCTTGGGGGCAATGAACAAAGCATCTCTTTAATTTGTGTTCGTTTCTATTGCATGTATTTACAAGTTTCCTATTAGAGAAGGAGAAGAGGGTTATTACACTAGTGACTGAATAGGTCGGTAATGCATATTTGTGCTTCTGTACTAATATTGATCAGTCATTGGAGCTCAGCAGAAAAAAAAATGTGGATCTGGTGTATCTATAAATGTGTACTTGGTGATTAATGTCTAAGCTGCTCTATCATGTTTTTAACATGACCGTGGCAGTTGAAGGGATTGCCATTTCTTTTTTCCATCAATTTTTGTGGAAAATAGAGGATTAAAAAATGAGTTTGGTATGATAGAAGAAGTTTTGTTGTCTTGAGCAGGGCAGGATTTCCAGAACTCGCGTAATTATTTTCCGTGTCTATGATTGTGTTAATGCTGCAAGAGAGCTACCTATTCAGAATATTGATAATCATACTAACTTGACACTTGGATTTTGTTAGAGGCTCCTTCCTTCCAAGACCATATACTTGCTGAATCTCGTATCTATATTTTTGTTTTTGTTTGCAAGTTTTGCTTTATCTCCCCAAGATTTCTTATTGGTAATTTCCTGGTGGCTTACACACACCTTTTAGCTTCTGGCTTTTTGCTGTGTTTGGGTGGTTTGTATGAACTTCTGAAAGTACACACAACTTTTTCCTCAACCAAGACAATGTCATTGTTTGTGAAGCAACTGTGAAAGACATAAGATTTTAGGGTGGTTTTCAAATTTATTATATCATTTCTGTTGATCCGATTGAAAATGTAACAGTCTTTTGTTGCTGATATGAATTTGTAATCATTTTATCCTCGAGGAACAACAACAACCAAGTCTCAATCCCAAACTAATTGTAAAGGAATACAATTTCTAAATTTTTAGATGATTTTTTTTTTTACAATTTATTGTGATTATTGGCATTGTTGTCTCTGATATTCAGCTGATTCGTCATGAAAAACACAACACACTGTTGTTGGAGATTGAAATTTATCTAATTTTGTAGGAATAGATAATTTTTTTGTAGAATCAGGTGATATGCATAACCTTGTTTCTTGCTGTTTGAATGAAATATATATTGTCTTTTGTATTCTATTCTGCGTTGATTGTTTTATGTGTTAAAGGTCAAAATAGATAAGTTTGTTGTCTTCTGCTATTTGAGGTGGTTTAGGCAATGAAAAGGTCAAAATTAATTTGGTTCCTTAAGACATGCCCCTAATGAATCGAGTCCATAGGGGACTTTGAGCCCACTTTATGCTGTTGCTTTTGGAAATCTTTATTTGTTCTTGTAGTAACTTCCATTAAACGCAGAATAAAGGATGAGTTATGGAGTACAAAATATGCTATATCAAACTTGCACATGCACAAAACATACAAGGATTGGCTTGTGTTTATTGTTTTTTAAATGATACTCTTGTTCATTATATCAACTTTCGCACTTCACTAACCTTCAACTGCGATGAGTTTTCGTTCAGGAATTCAATGGAAGAAGAAACTGTGAGCTTGATTTCAAATGGAGAAACATCTGTGGTTGAAGAATTTTCAGATTCAAATAGTAGCACTCATCCTTTTCCAGCAAGCAAGCGTGCCAGGTCTGGCAGTAATATCAGCGCTTCAAAATTCAAAGGGGTAGTGCCACTGCCAAATGGTCACTGGGGTTGTCAAATATATGCCAACCACCAACGGATTTGGCTTGGAACCTTTAAATCTGAAAAGGAGGCAGCTATGGCTTATGATAGTGCAGCAATAAAACTCCGGAGTGGCGATTCCCGGAGAAATTTCCCCCTGACTGATGTAACTGTTGAAGAGCCAAATTTTCAAAGTTATTTCAGTACTGAAGTCGTGCTTAATATGATAAAGGATGATACCTACCAATGCAAGTTTGCTAATTTTACAAGGACATGCTCTCAAAGTGTTGAGACTGAACTTGGCCTTAAGCTTATGATGCCACAGAGCAATCAAGGCCTAACATGTAAGCAACTGTTTCAAAAGGAGCTAACACCAAGTGATGTTGGTAAACTAAATAGGATTGTCATCCCTAAGAAATACGCTATCAAGTACTTCCCACATATTTCTGAAAGTGCTGAAGAAGTTGACGGCGTGATGCTTGCTTTCTGTGACAAGTCTATGAAGTTGTGGAAATTTCGGTATTGTTATTGGAAGAGCAGTCAGAGTTATGTCTTCACGAGGGGTTGGAACAGATTCGTGAAGAAGAAAAAGTTGAAGGCAAATGACACTATTTCTTTCAGTTTATGTGAGAGAGGAGAAACTGTAGATTCTGCTGCTCAAACATTCAATATGATTGATGTAAACAACCGTGAAAACAGCAGTAGCATCGCAGAGTTGTCCAGCCAAAGCATTGCGTCTGAAGTAGAGCTGCAGCTTAACCCAGGCCCTCTCATCGCCCGTGATAGTACTGTCAAGAAGAAAGAGAGAATGAGGGGCGCAAACAAGCGAACGCAAAATGCTGAGAAAGTGGGCTTTAAACTCTTTGGCATACAAATTATCTGCAATGGCATGATTTCTTAGGTTCTCTCTTCTTCCTTTTAGTGTGTTACAAAGTACATACTGATGGCTCAGCTTTTTATTTGAGCTATTTTAATTATCACAGATTACCCTGTATGGAACTCCTAAATGGCAGGGATGCTAACATTTCGGCTAAAATTTTATTGCATGACCAAATTATGGATGAAAGCAGTTATTGCCATTATAATTCACAAACAGGGAAGAAAACAATGTGTTCTCTTCTCCCACGACACACTGTAAGGTGCTGATGCTGAAGGTATATATCATGTTTCTTGCTTTCAGTTCCTTTGTATGGTGACAAACAAGGTGATCTCATTGGTTGGTCTTTTTTTATCCTTCTATCCGGTGGGAGACTCTTCCTTTGCTGTGAAGTCCATTTTTCTTAGACTATTAATGTAGTTGTTAGATTAGGGGGTGTTTATTATTGTGGAAGCGGCGTGGCCAGCCGCGTTGATGTTATTGCCAAACGGGTTATAAAAGAACCGGGTTTTCAGATGGTGCCATGAAGCACCTCCTCTCTTTTTTGGTTCACCGTTGAAAATGGTCGTAGCCTCTAAATTGCCACTCTCAAATCTTAAAATTTAAATCCCCGTACCCTTAGTTTTCAAGAACGGCGTCACCAACTCTAACAGTGGTGAGGGCGACTGATCGGCTGGAGAAGAGGAGACCACCGGCGAACATCGTTATCGTAGTAGTTGGATCCTATCGGCGGATTCTGTTGATGATGGTGCCGACAACAATACCACTAGAAAATCTTGATTTCATTCCTCTTTACCCTAACCCTCTTCGCCTTACCTTTTGTCCCCTCCCACTCCATTCCTCTCTTTCGCCGAATTAGGGTTTCAAGAATTGAAACGTGGAGGCAAATGGAAAAACAAATGGAATCACCAATTCCACTTCATAATGAAATCCCTCAATTAGGGCTTGCAATCTTCCTCTTCCCCTCCTCCTCCATCCTGATCAAGCGGTCCTGTATGACAACAACCATCTTCATCAAGAGCTCCAAAACCAGTTTCATTTGAAGGAGCAGTTTCCAAATTCGAATGATTCTCATGAAGAAGAAGAGGAGGAGCAGGAGGAGGATGGGAAGGGGGGGATTTCAAGAGTGAAGAGAATGATCAAAAGAGTGAGAATTTTCATGAGAACGATAGCAGGGAGAAGGTAGGTGATGGTTTGGATAAGAAGAATGAGAGAAGTAATGGCAATGTGAATAATGATAAAAGGTTGTCTCATCAGTATCATGTGAGACCTGAAGCAAAGGATCGTGCTTCTTATATGAATATTGGGACCTACAAATTTGGAGCTAATTGCAAGTTTAATCATCCTATAAGAAGGAAAAATCAGGCACAACTTCTTCTTCTTCTTCTTCTTCTTCTTGAATTATTATTTAGGTTTGTGTTTTCACGTGTGTATATTTTGTTGGTTTACTGTTGTTGGTGTAAATCTAGTGTTCTTAGACAAGGACAACATAAATAATTCCTCAAACGACCAAATTTCTTTTTGTTTTTTTGGTTTGCAGGACACTCACTAATTAATCCAGTGGATCTCCTCGTGTGCTTGCGTACCATCAAGAACAATGCTTTTCAAGCATCTGAATATCCAGTTGTGATAACCTTGGTAAGACCACCCACCTGCAAATCTTCAAGCCACGGTTGCAGAGGTGAGAGTCAACTTATGTCCTGGATTTTTATTATGAACATGATTTTGACTGTACTCTTGCGCGAGCAAAATCTATTTGTCTGTAGATGGTAACTAAAACAGTAGGAGGCATGCTGTACTGTCCCAAGATAGATCAATTACAAGAATTTCGATATCACGAGTCACTGAAGAAAAATGTTATGATTTTGACCAAACCACCAAATGAGTTTCTTGAAACTCAAAGCAGTAAGTTTCCCGAAAGGTCAAAAAAAGTTCAAAAAATGAACTTGACTAACCAGCAGCTATCTGGTATCTGGTATATGATAAGGATAATTCTATAATAATAATAATATAAAAAAGAATAAATTATGACAAATCATGACGCTTAATATTTATTTATTCAAATGATAAAATTAAAAAATAATATATTTAAAAAAAAAACTTAAAAAAATAAACTTAAATCAGGCTAATTTTTGAAACTCTTCATCTAAGTCATGAAACCAAGATATATTTTTTAAAAAGAACTTGAAAAAAAAGAACTTAAACCGGGTTAATTTTTAAATCTCGTGACTTAGGTCATGAAACCAAGATTACTATGTAGAAGGCACACATACAAAAAAATAATAAAGTAAAACTCTCGATCATAAAAAGTTAAAAATAGAAATAAATAGCAATCAAAACAATAAGGATCAAATCTTGTACAATAAATAAATAAAAAATAATAATTAGAGATTGAATTAAAAAAAATAAATGAAGAAAAGTTTAAAAACTCTGCAATAAAAAATAACGACCAAAATTAAATACAAAATAAAATAAAATATTGAAAGGTAAAATTAAAAATAAATAAATAAATCAAGCGAAGAATAATAAAACAACAATAAAAAAATAAGATTAAATTGAATATAAAAATAAAATAAAATAAAATATTCAGGATGAAATTGAAAAAATAATGAATTTCACAAAATGTTAAATTTAAAATAAATAACAATTAAAAAAATAAAAAATAAATATGAAATAAATAAAACACCATGCCACCGAATCACCGTGAATTCAACTATATGTGTCACCCTATCGGTTGCGTTGTTACTGGACGCGTCGAATAACATGATAATTGGTTTTTTGGTTGTTGTATGGCTCCCCACGTGTCGCCAGAAAACTGCAGGGGACAATTATGTATAAACGCGCGCAAAACTCAAGGCTATAGTTTTTGTTATTAATATTTTAATATGTTTAATCACTAAACAGCCTTAAGGGCATTTGCAGTATTACGGAAAAAACATATTATAAAAACAAAAATGTTCTTTCAGACTAGCTTAATGTATTTTTTTTTATTTTAAGGTTAAATTTGTCATTTCTCGGTGCTAAAAATATATATATATAAATATTAATATATTTTTGTAGAAACTCAAATATAACTCACAAGCGATGGAGCCCATTGATTATGCTGCTGTAAGCCCACTCAAGCCCTCTTACAGATCTAGCCTGAGAATGAAAGTGGCTCAGTTCATGGCATAACGCATGGACTGGGATTTATAGCTTAAGCCCAGACTCTAATGGAATTCTGCTTGCAGTAATCTTTGTAATCTATAGAGCTACAAGGGCCCATGTATACAGACAGAGGTGGGCCCCAATAGTCCAATCTAGAATCATATCATCGGGCCCATGGTTACCCACTTTAAATCGGTATGGTCTGCAAGGTTTCTGTTCTTACTAATTATATTGTAAAACCATCAACTTTAAATCAAACCATTGGCTTATACCATGAACTAGTCTCGATTCAAGAAGAAGAAGAAGAAGAGGCGGTGGCGCCCACTGCAGTATAATCAATAATGCTTTACCAAATCTCGTCTTCTTTACTAATGATTAAAGCTTATAATTAAATTGAAAACTGGGTCATAATTCCTGTTAGTTATGCTAAACCATCAATAATTATGGAGATTAGTGGGGACTACAAGTGTAATGAGTTCGGAAGTCATTTGCTGGACAAATATGAATCCTCCATCACCAGCTTCTTGAGGCCCACGCCACCATAATGCTTGTAAATTAATCAAAATCAACAATGATGTTGTTAATTAAATAATTAGTATATATTCAGTCGCTAACCTGGGCTGAATCTAAAATTAATACCTCCCCCGCATAGATGCAAAGGACAGGAAACAATGCCATTTGCCATGTTTTTTTCTGTCTTTTTTGGTGTTAATTAGTTTGTGATTTCATGGTATATGTTATAACATGCATGAATCATTATGTGCTGTGTTCATCAGTACGAGGTATATATATATATACTGATTAAAATAGGCTTGAAGATCTAGATTGTTAATTAAATAGATTAATATATTATTAGTGTTAATCATTTTCTTGGACAGTTTGACTTGAACAAGAATCATGCATGTGACTTTGCAGTTGCAACAAGAACACGATGATAGTTTCTGGAGGAACCCTAGCTAGCAGACACCTGGGATTTTGATTAGGAGGTCGTAGCTTAAAACTCAGAAAAGATAGAGAGTTGAATTCAGGATTAATAGATGATTAAAACCCTAGCTAGCTGTTAAACTTCTTATGAATTCAAGAATCCAGCTTGTTCGAAACTCAGCCCAGTATGATGAGCTTGACTGTTCATCCACAAGAACGTGTAGAAAAAGGTATGAGAATCCGAAAGAGGAGGGGGAAAAAAAACAATCAAGAGAAATTAGATTCCTCTAGACATGCTTATTACGTAACTCTGTCAGTAAATTATGATTGGGTGACCAAATTCATCATGTCAATTATGAGATAAGATAAGTAATCTGACCCACTTTTTCGTACTTAATGAGTCACAAAGCTATCAACGCTCCGTGAAGAACGTTAAAGCTCACCTAATGGAGAACCGTCTCCATCTCCTGTCCTGTAGTGTGTATTTGATGTTGGAGCGCAATTAATAATTGTTTCAGCGCATTAAAATTGATAAATAAGGATTTATTAGAAATTATTATATTAGATATGAATATAACTCAAGTTAATATGAATCTAATAAGTTACCGTACCTGTTATAATTTAGTTTAACTAAGAGACGAGCTCAAACCCCTTAAACATGCTAATGGAGGAGCCTAGCTCTCTTTTGGGTAGGTCAAAGGTAGAGTCCAGTTCCTTAAGCTCAATTTTTATTGGCTCAGTTACGTACATTTTATATTATATTCTTTTTACGTGTCTCGGTGGGTAAAAATTAAAAATCTTT
>Ga0325405_1002692_pt1 | contig 18296 bp, 9 predicted proteins | sample PopdelMetagenome_21_FD_205663 | JGI IMG/M metagenome (GOLD analysis project Ga0325405, IMG submission 205663) | Populus deltoides microbial communities from Bellville, Georgia, United States - Xylem-Control-R2 | ecosystem: Host-associated > Plants > Phyllosphere > Stem > Wood/Secondary xylem...
GTCATTGTATCCATAAAATCATAAAGGAACTACTTTGACCACTTCAATGAAGAAGACAAGCAAGGGAGCACATATCAAAGCAATCAAGTTCCAAAAAGGGTCTGTCCAGTTCTGCAGAGGTGGAATCAAAGCACCTCAAAAAGAAATGAAAGAAGCAAAGCATCCTAAACCACAATGTATCTACCACAGCAACCATCATATACATTCAATCCAGAAAGCTTATATTACATGGCTTAAAAGTTGGTTAAATACAAATAATAGTGTAAATGCAACAAACAAGAAATAAAATTTAAAATAAAATAAAAAAGTTCTAGTGGAATAGTAATCAACAGTACCAGCAACTGCACCAATCGTTTTCTGCACATTTGGCAAACTACGCTCTGTGCGCACACCTTCTCCACCAACAGCAGGACCCCACGAGAAGGGGCCAGCAGTTAAATCAATGAAGGCCCACCTGATGCAAAATATGCCACTAGTTGAGTATCCACATAGCACGTGTGTGTGTGTGTGTACAAGAGAGATGGGAGGATGAGGAAGAAAATGATACCTGTCCCTTCCGATCCATGTATCTGTAAGACACTCTGCAGGAAAATCACTGAAGCCCCCAGATTTTAACTCTTTTTCAAGAAGAAGCTTCATATCCTCATTCTTCCCTTTCAATAACTTGGAATAGACAGAAACCAAAAGAATCAATAAAAGAATCAATAAAAGTTGCATATCTATAATCTTCATTTGGCAACTATTTAAAGGATAGCGAGAAAGAGAGATAGAACATACTTGTAAGACTTTATTCTGAATGATGTCAGAAGTGTCCTTCCCTTGATATAACTTCTCAGCATTGTTCAATGCATCCAGGCAGATATTATACCATTCCACCTTAAATATAGAAATAATTATTACATCTTACAAAGACATTGCAATATGATACACCAGTTTAAGTATCTTTCTGTTTGAAGGATAAAATAGAACAGTTGTAGGATTTAAGCTATAGAAAGTACTAACTGTATCAGTTTCTTCAGTTAACGTCCAGGTAAATGCGGTCATAGGATGCTTTTCATACAGAGGTCTCTTAATCTTATCAAGTGCTGCAAAATGTTTCCAGAACATTAACTTTTGAAAGGAACACTATAATATAAATAAAAAGCCTCCACAACATTTATAAATGGAAATGAAATGGAGAAGATGATAGTTTCATACCGAGAACACTTTCTGAAACGCCTCCAGACTGAAGAATTTTTGTTTGCAAGCTCTTATTCTAAACAATACAAATAAACAAAAAAATAAATTCTAGATCTGGTCTATAAATATCATATTAGCACCAAAAGGGAACAAGGATATCAAATATTTTTCCTAATTGAATGAGGGATTGCCTAGGATTCTCATTGTAGCCAAAATTATTGAAGATCATAACAGAATGTGCAAATAATTATCATGCTTGAAGAATGCAACAGGTATATAAAGGAAAGAAGAAGCTAAAAGAATACCTCTTTTAGAAATGTTATTTCTGACTCCGACAAACCTCTCCTGCCATATCAAAATAAATTTCAAAACATAATATGAAAAATCTAAGATACATAGATTATAAAATGCAACACAGATCACAGAATCAGTTTCGGTGCAAAAATGAACAGTTCGATAATTCAGATGTTAAAAAAAAAAGGCAATAGATAAGATTCAAGCCAGCCATTCGATGCAGTTCATGTTCAGGGATGTATCATGTTGAGTGTTCTTATGTTCTAAAATTGTGCACGAAATGATAAAAGGAAGCAGGGATATCCTTAAAAAATACACACCTGTAGCCATATTTAGCCCTCTTTAGGTCATGCTTGGGATTCAAAATGAAAACGTTATATGCATTGTCAAGTTGAAGATAATCAACAAGACTACTGAAAAGAGCATCCATCACGTCCATATCTACTTGCCACAGGACATCCTTGTTATCACTGTCAAGGTGGATGAGCCACAGTTAACAAAGGAAGAGAGTGAGAGCAAGAGAAGGAAACAAATCAGGCATAAATGAATGGTGACGGACAACTGTTCAGTGAACATCCACAGAAAAGAATCTCCAGAGAAAGAACATGATCTGCAGGAAAGAATCTCTTGAGAAAGAAAACAATCTTTCTCTCCTTTCCAGATATATGTTACTTTAGCACAGATAATTAAGGTTCGTGACAGAAAAAATAATTTGGGGCTAACAAGACATTCCTCCCAGCCTCATTCACTCATTGGAATACTAGGTGTGCAACAGGGTCTAAAAGACAAGATCAAAGCAGAATATGTGCAACTATAATACTATAAAACATCAATTTACATGTCCAAATAACTTGAACTTGACAGGTATCCTAACCAGCATGTGCAGATATATCAAGACCACTCTCCTCGAGCAATCAACTCCCATTCAAGCATTAAGATATTTCCTCCAAAGTTCACATGATAACATTTCTTTTGACCACCAAAACAAAACATTAAAAAGAATTAACATTTTCTCGCTGTCCATTTCGCTACAAATACTGTCACTCATTACTAGAAATTAACTTGTTGACCACAAGTTTATTACAACTGACAGTGGCCATGAAGCATGTGCAAGGTGAAATTGGCTAATCCTAGTTATTAGTAGTAACAAGAACTAAGATAAGGAAGTAAATTGGGATTTCAACATACAGAAAGGGGAGGAGTGGGGCAGATTACAATTTAACATATTTCACCTGTTATCAGACACATCATCCTTGCGAGCCAAAAGATTGATGGCATGCTCAAAGATATAAGTAACCTTTTCACCCATTTGAATGGCATGAACAGAAAAACTGCACAGGCAAGTTAATTATAATGACATGAGCAGAAATTCAAAACTACTCAGAGCAAATAATACCATTGCATCTTTAAATCAACAATCAATTTTAAAGGAAAGAAATATGCACACTACATGGAACCATTACTTGTAATTTATGTGACTGACAAAGGGAAGATGGTGATGTTGCTCTTTGTCTACATGAATTTTGTAAAATGGGGTGAGAACTTCTCCAATTTTTGGTACACGTGTATGTTCAAAGATGTGATCAATTTTTGTGAACCAACGCTCGATTTCTTCTGAATGAAGCTTGAATGCTATACATGGGCACACAGATGAAAGAAGAAGAAAAGGATTAAGGCAGTGAACAAAAAATAAATACAATTACTACTTAAGAAAAACAATGATAGACAATGAGATCATATAGACCTTGGTTCCCTTTTCCTTCGAAGCCTATGAAAATGAAATTTACAGGAACTGGAAGGTACATGGAATCCACTTCTTGGAGCTTAAGATAACTTGCAATGTTACCTGAAATATTATAATCACGAAAAAGCATTCAGGGACCTACACTAGTTGGCAAACCTAAGCAGAAATTACAGTTACGACCACGTATAGATAAACAAAAAATTAATAACATGCGAGGGAGGAACGAGGAATTACCGGCTTCGGTGAAATTGATAGGTCCCGTTTTGGCAGGGCTAGAAGATTCCAAATCATCGAAATCTGGTTTCAACAATCAAATGATAAATAACTAGCTAGTCACTCCTCAGTTAATTGGATATACGTGTACTTCGAAAGGAAAACGTAAAAACAAGAGAGAGACATACCGCCACTGTGAATAACAGATTCACTCCAAAACCTACTCTTCTCTTTGAGATTAAATAAAGAAAACACCGATGATAATGAAGACTTGCCCGTTTTGCGACTTCCAGAAGGAGACCCATATGACCCCGTAGCTAGCAGCTGATAATAACATGTTTATCGATCAATAATTTAGTCAATAATAAATAAAATAACAAAAAATTCAAAAGCAACATTCACAAGATTCTTAATAACAGAGCAGAATTATGCATAGTTTTTTAATCGCTAGTAATTAATATTGTTATTCACTGGAATTTCCAAAACCCAATTCTAGTATTGTATTGAAAAAAAATAGAAGAATTGAGAATTATGCAAGAAAAGAAAAGAAATTACCAGTGTCAAAAAGGCGGAGATGACGATAATAAATCTAAGAGAATCGGTTGATAGATCGCTGGCCATCTCCGTTCGAATCTCTCTACTACCACTACCTCCAGAGAGCAATACTTGCTCTTGCTCTCCTCGCTACTCGTTCCTTAATATTCACTGTCGTTCTGCAGAGTAACTGCAACACAGTAAAACAGACCGCTTGACAAGTTTATAACAATATATGGTAAATTACAATAATTTTCCCAGGCTATCACGAATTACTATACTACCACAAAAAAATCCGTTCCACGTTTAAACTTTTTGGTATTACTGTTTTTTTTTTAATTTAATTTTTTTATTTTAAATTATTTTTTTATATGTATATCTTTGAATATATGATAATATTAAAAATATTTTTAAAATATATATATATTATTTTAATATATTTTTAATTAAAAAATATTTTAAAAAATAATTATTACTTATAATTTACTTTATAATTTACTGTAAAAATCATAAACCATGGTTAATTATGTCCGACATTATATTAAATTAAAATAGACTAAAAAAATAAGGGATTTAGCATAGTGATTTTATTATCTATTAACTATTTTAGATTACACATCGTCTTATCCCTTGAGTGATATGTCATTTGATTACAATCGAGAGCCTAGATTCCTCCTTCGGACGACCTGTCATCCATCCAGACCAAGAACCCTAATTTTAAAATATGAATGATATGTCATCCAATCTAACACTTAAAAAAGATGATATGTTGTTCAATTTGCTCCACCTCTAATTCTAGTTTAAAAAAACACGATTGAGATTAACCTTTTTATCCACTTTGATCTCTTTAGATCATTCTCCTTAGAGTGATAATAAAAAACACACATCTTACACACTCACATCTCCTTTGCGATCCCAACCTCAAAACCCTAGTTATAAAACCCGGCTCGGCCTGGCGGGTCGACCCCGTGGCTGGACCGGTCCGGATTTAATAAAAGACCAGCCGGGACAATAACCCAGCAAAACCCAGTCGACTCGGCGAGTCAACCCAGATGAGACCTGATTTTTTTTCAAATGTGGGATTTGAAACCCAATAGTATATACAATTTATGTTTCCAAGAAAAAAAATTATGCTTTTTCAATGTGGAATAAAAAACTTTTTGGTTTAAATACTTCAACTTAAAGGGAAAACATAGTATCTTTTTAATTTGGGATTTGAAGTTCTTTCATATATATACTATATGTTCGCATGAAAAAAATTATATTTTTTTAATGTGAGATTTGAAACCCATTAGTATATATACTCTATGTTTCCAAGAAAAAAAGTTATGCTTTTTCAATGTGGGATACAAAACTTTTTGGTTTAAATACTTCAACTTAAAGGGATAATATAGTATATTTTCAATGTGGAATTTAAAGCCCTTTCGTATATATACTCTTTGTTCCAATGAAAAAAATTATGTTTTTTCAATGTGGGATTTGAAACCCATTAATATATATACTCTATGTTCCCAAGAAAAAAGTTATTTCTTCAATGTGGGATAAAGGATAACATAGTATCTTTTCAATATGGGATTTGAAGCCCCTCTTTAAGTTGAAGTATTTAAACCAAAAACTTTTGTATCCCATATTGAAAAAACATAACTTTTTTCATAGGAACATAGAGTATATGTTCCCATGAAAAAAGTTATGTTTTTTTAATATGGGATTTGAAACCTATTAGTATATATACTCTATGTTCCCAAGAAAAATATTATGTTTTTTCAATATAAGATAAAGGATAACATAATATCTTTTCAATATGAGATTTGAAGCCCTTTCGTATATATATTCTATGTTTCCAAGAAAAAAGTTATGTTTTTTATGTGAGATACAAAACTTTTTGGTTTAAATACTTCAACTTAAAGGGATAACATAATATCTTTTCAATGTGAGATTTGAAGCCCTTTCGTATATATACTCTATGTTTCCAAGAAAAAAAATTATATTTTTTTAATGTGGAATTTGAAACCTATTAGTATATATACTCTATGTTCCTAAGAAAAACGTTATGTTTTTTCAATATGGGATTTGAAACCCATTAGCATAAATACTCTATGTTCCCAAGGATAAAGTTATTTCTTCAATGTGGGATAATTTGTTTTTTTTAAAAAATATTCTTTTAAACTTTACTATTTACAATATGTATAGCTTCTATTTACATGAATTTTTTCTTAGTTTTTTCATATGAAATATTAAAGTTTTAAATATATTTTTTTAATTTTTTCAAGTTAATCTGGGTTGTCCTGAGTTGACCCGGGTTGACCTATGAAACCTGGGACCCGGCCTCTTGACCGGGTCAACCCCCGGACCAAGTTTAATAATTATGCTTAAAACCCAATCTTAATAGCTCTGATCCTTTATAATACTATGCCAAATTCCTTGCCTAAGCCATCCCTCTAATAGTCTTGATCCAGTAAAAGTTTAACTGAATTTATTAAAAGGTGAAGACCAATTTAATTTGTTTCAAGAGCTGAGATTGGTTCAAAGTAGGAAGGTAAATATTACTCTTGAATCTTCTATATATACAACCTTAAGATAGATCGTGGCAGGGGGACAACAAGAGAAAATGAGCAAGGAAAAAAAGGAGAATAATGAAAAGAAAAAAAATTAACAGTACAGCGAGAAAGAGATTGAGAGAGAAAAATACAATGAGAAAAGGGAATAGGAAAAGATAAAGAATGAAGGTGAGGAGGAAAGACTAAAAAATGTGTCGTGGGTAGGAGGTTCTAGGAATTATCTGAGGAAATAGGAGAGAAGTTGCATTGCAACTCTCAAAAGCTAGCTCTAAACACCATAAATTGGATTCAGGGCTTTGAGTTTCCATAAGTCCTTGTTTTTCATAAGAAAGAAGAAGGATACCTAGCATCATTCGTGAGCACAAAATCAAACCTACATCACCACTATAAGTATCACTCTAATAACCCTCCCGATCACATGGTAACTATAACTTGAATGTGTAGATTTATATATTTTCCCTTTCATTCTTTTATGCTTGAGATTTTGCTTATTTTCTTGCTCTTATTTCAGCATGTATATTATATTTCCTTTTCATTTTCATGATGATGGTGTGTTAATGAATGACCATGTCAGGTAGACCTTCTTACCAAATTATCAAAAGTCTTATCTTAGGGATGATGCTTTGATTTATTTGAAATAAGAGAAGGAACCAATTTGTTTATTTTTATTTTTATTTTAAGTAGTGTTTAAGCTTGTGTTTCCTCTAAACTGAGGGTCTATAGGTTAGCTTCATAGGTTTATAAGCACATGTTATTAATCATGAGTTAAAGATGAGGAGGTCTTTAAAAAACACCTTGAGGCACACTAAACCTTTGATAATGAAAGATAAATTAGTGTTTTTTTTTCTAAAGTAGGGTGTGCAGGCCTTTTGTTTTATGAAGGAAATAGAGAGTTGATTTCAGGTTTTCTTGGTGGCAACAAAGTTGTAGTACCTATGAAGGTCAGGTCCTAAATGTTTAGGTGTGGTGGGAACCTATAGGAAAAAAAAAAGTAGGTCTTGAAGCCCTTTTATTATTAACTCTAACATAAATTTCTTTTTGAAATAAAAATTTCTTTTATTTTTAATAATGCATGTTGTGGTCCTTTCCATTATAAAGTTAGTTCAGGTGCATATTTTATTTTTATGTAAAAACAAAAGATTTGTCCATTTTTGTAAAGCATGCATGGTAGCCCATACACTTTTACTTTCATTTATGCTAACATACACAGGTATAAGGTTAATAAGTTGATTAAGGGTCCTTTTTGTCTTTTGAACAAGGTTATGTGATGAAAAAGATGTATGATATGAGAATATAGTTATGTTTTTTGGGAGGGTAGTAAAAGCTATGTCATTTAATATTATTATGCTTCTTACATGAATAATAGTATGTGTAACTTAGTATGATTATTACCTGCTTATTGACTAATTGTAGTCATTGGAAAAAAAATAAAATTCTAAACATTCTCTTTTAAATCTTGCATAGTTAAGTCTCTCATAAAAAACAAGAAAACAAGAAAAAGAAAGCATTTTTACATGCTTTAGTATTTTATCATTAAAAAAAAATTGTTTGTTTTAACATTTTACAAAAAAAAAAAATTATCATGTAATTTTGGATTTCATAATAAGTTAATAAATTTATTGAAACTTGACCCAAATTAAAATTAAAAGGTCTATTAGGCTAACATATCCAAAAAAATATATCTTGATATTCATTTTTTATGTTTAGGATATATAGGCTCAATATAGGTCATTACTTTAAATATTAAATAATTTTTGCATATTTCCTTAATTCTTAAACAAGTAAAGATTTTTTGTCTAATATTCACTAATATTAAAGTGAAAAGTATTAAGAATCTTCAATATAATATTCATCAAAAGAATCAAGAGTATTATTTTTAGTTTAATAATCATTAATTACATTACAATACGAATCATCAGTATTAAGTCTTCATTTAACAAGTATTACTAATGAAACCTAAGTGTTATAGGGCTAGTGAACCTCATTGGAAACCTTTCATCGACCTTTTCTAAAATTTAAGTCGGGTTTAATGAGCACAACATAGACTTATGTATCATTCACTAACATGATTTCATCGTCAATTAGTCACAAGTTATGATCATGAGTGACAAACTTTAAAACTATCAATTCACCAAGTGTTATCTAAATATAATAACTAGGAATAACATAAATGAACCAAGCCATAGAATGACTAGGTTTAACCAACAACTAGGGTTTAACTCATTATCCTCTACCATAAGTAATGTAAATTGACTATTTACAACAAGCTATTAGGAATAGAATATAACATAAGTAATGCAGTCTACCTCAAGTATAATGTTTTAAGGTGATAGTATCTTCACTTTAACATAACCAATCCCCTACCGTAGATCTATCTTGATCAATTAGAGTTTTTTAATGACTGTAACACTAAATGATGACTCTTCTTTTTATTTTTATCTATTTTACAAATATAAAACCAAACATTTTGCTTTTTATAGGCTTGTTATGATTCTAGACGTGGCATTGTTATTTTTAAATCTTTTCAAATTTGAAAATAAAATTAGGCTAAAGTGAATTAGCCTAATAAAAAAAATGACATGTTTTACTTGATTTTCAAATTTGAAAGAAAAAAATGGATTGATAAAATAAAATCTTATTTTTAAAAAAATTAAAAAGTGAAAAGAAAATAAAATATTAAAAACAAATTTACTGAAATGAAATAATACTCAAGAAATAAATATAAATTAAATTATTAGCAAAGGAGTTTATTTGGATTTATTTACATTGTTTATTATTTTATAATTATTTCTAGAAGCAAGAAATGAAAATCAACATTTAAAACATTTCAAAAATTAAAAAATATAAAAAAATTACTCGTAACAAATGGTTCTGATTATTAACCAAATATATTGTTAAGGGATTCCATAATAAAAGGATTCAACTGATTAAATCCTAATAGTGGAGGAATATCAGGTGTAATTAACTCATATCCTACTGGAAGGATACATTAATTAACAAAAACTAAAAGATATGGTGTTTTTATTATATACCATCTTACAAAAACATTGTTAATTGTAAATATGTTTTTTTTCTTGTCTTTTCTCAATCCATATTTTTTTTGTTTTTTAAATTCATCATTCAACATTTGGTTTATTAAGAATTGAACTTTATAATTTGTTATGAGTTGCTTTTTTTAAGGTCATCTCAATCTCATGACCTATATTATGAGTTTGACAGATTAACTCAGTTGATTCAAGCTTTTTTTTTTGAATTTATCTCTTTTAATTTCACCATTTAATATTGAGTTGATCATGAAATAGGTTCTATGACTTTTTTTTAGTTTTCTTTCTGTAAGGTTGTTTTGGTGTCATGATATAGGTTTTGCGGGTTAACCTAGGTAGACTCAAGTTATTTTATTGTGTCATGTTTTTAGATTGATTTTAAAAAAAATTCATCATTCAACAATGAGTTAATTGAGAATTGAACTTCATACTTTGTTTCAATTTGCTTTCTATAAGATTATCTCAATCTCATGAACTCGGTTGTGAGTTTAACAGGTTAGCCCCAACTCACTTGGTTATTTTTTCAATTCACTTTTTATGAGGTTATCCTAGTCCCATAACTTAGGTCATAAGTTTGACGAGTCAATCCATATTGATTCAAGTTGTTTTATTTAAGTATTTTTTTAATTTATTTTTTTCAAATTTATCATTTAATATTTGATTAATAAGAAATTATGCTTCATAATTTATTTTGATTTACTTTTTATGAGATTATCTTAATCTCATGATCCAGGTCGTAGATTTGTGATTTTTTAAAAAATATTTTTTTTGATTTTATCTTTCAACATTAGGTTGCTTGAGAATTGAACTTCATGTTTTTTTTACTTCATACATGGTTATTATGGTCTTATAACCCGGGCCATATATTTATTTGGTTAACCTGGTTTGGTCGGGGTCAATCCAATATGTTTCTGTCACAATATACATAAATTTTTTTAAATATGTATTAAAGTTTTAGTTAAACTATAATTTTATCAGTCGCCTAGGTTATCTTTGGACTTGCTAAATCGATCAAGTCACATCAAGTCAACTGCAGTATGATTTAAATTGTTCTACTAGAAAAATGTTAGTAATACCTAATTATTTTTTTTACATTAAATAAAATTTTAACTCAACTCTAGTGCAAACCAGCTATGAGCTTGTTTGATATTATGGCAACGCTTATTTTTCAATGTGTTTTTCATTTGAAAATAAATTAAAATAATATATTTTTTTATTTTTTAAAATTTATTTTTGATATTAATACATTAAAATAATAAAAAAATAAAAAAATAATTTTTTTAAAATACAAAAATAAATTGAAGATCTGGCCCAACTAGATAATGACCGACATGCGACCACCGAAAGTAGCCGTTGGATAGATGAATGACCAAATTATTATTACATTGCTGAAACGAAGATGCCTAACAAATCCTGTCTTGCCAATGTTGCAGACAGACACCCGACTCAAGATATTTGTTTCAATTATCGCGATTTAATTATAATCTAGTCCTCTTAGTTTAATGAGACTAATTAATTAGTCCTTATTGTTTATAAACTATATTTCTAATCCATACACTATTTATTTATTTATTTTTTAAAAATAGAAAGGTTCAAGGAGAGACAGGTAATGTGGGAAAGTTTTCTTGTGAAAGAAGTCATTCTGGGAACTAAAAGTTTCTGAACCGATCGCGAAACTACATGACTAATTAACTAGTTTCAATAAAATATAGGGACTTATTTATAATTTACAATTTCGTTTTTTGTTTTCATTTTCATATGTTAATGTGACGACACCTCGTATCTCCCTCTCTCTCTCTCTCTCTGAGCCTAAATGAGGTCCTTGTCCCCATCAAGGCTATCACTCTCTCTTTCTCTCTCTACTTTTGTTTAGTTGCAGGCCAGGTGCCAGTCAGTGAGTGCGTGGTAGTGTTTGTATGGAGTAAGGACCCTTCCTTCCTTTTTGATGCTTCAGTATTACAACTCTTCTAACAAGTTCGATCTTTAGCTTAGCTAATAAAATACTGCCTGCTTCAACAGGAGCGGGATTCTTAACTTCTTCATGACCTCACATTCCTCCTGGCTACACCTCCCCCTCTCCCTCTCTTCTTCCGCGCTTTAATAAACCCAAACTTTTCGCTTTGTTTGTTCTGGTTTTGTTTTTTGCACTCAGTGCGCTGTCTTATTTACGAATCTGGTTCCTAGTTATCGCTGATGTAAGTTGCTACTCTCTCTGTCTCCCAGCATCTTTGCTCAAAATCTTTCCTTCTTACTTTCTTTGTTTAGCTTAATCTTGTCTTATTTACGAATCTGGTTCCTAGTTACCACTAATGCAAGTTGTTACTCTCTCTGTCTACCAGCTTCTTTGTTCAAAATCTTTCTTACTTTAGCTTAATCTCCCTCTCTTCACTTAAGCTTTCTCTCTTTCAAATTTAGTTTGTTTGATGATTTCAACTTAAGTTGACAGCTCCTTTTCTTTTCTTTCTTTTGCGATTCATGGAAGACATGCTCTTGCTAATTCCAATATTTCTGTTTTCAGATGTTAAAGTTTTACTTTAATGCTTGTTGCTTTATTATCATACTTACTACTACTACTACTACTACTTATAATTAAGACCACCTATATACCTATCCTTTTCTTCAAAACTAGATTTGATTGGCCTCCTACTCTTCTAGATACTTTTGCATCTGGGGTTTCTATAGTTGGTTTGCCTCTGAAAGATTAATTCCCTTTTTTAGTGCTTGCTTGTTAGATTTGTCTCTTAACTAGAGACTAATCCCTAAGCATAACTTGTATTGTTGTTGTCATCACTTTCTACTCCAGTTCTGTATTGTTATTGTTATTGTTATCGTCGTCACTTTCAGAAAGAAGCTTAGCTCATTTGTTTGAAGAAAAGGAAAGATGCGGTTGTATCATGTGGCTATTGGATTAGTTTCATTGCTTTCAACGGTGAGTGGTGCAGTGACCATAGGTGCCAACTGGGGAACGCAAGCTACCCACCCTTTGGATCCAGCAATTGTGGTGAGGCTGCTTAGGGAAAATGGGATCCAAAAGGTTAAACTTTTTGATGCAGATTATGATACTCTAAAAGCTCTTGGTAAGACTGGGATTGAGGTCATGGTGGGTATCCCAAATGACATGCTTGCTACTCTGGCTAGTAGCATGAAGGCTGCCGAGAAATGGGTTTCCAAAAATGTCTCCGCACATGTCACCTCAAATAATGTCAACATCAGGTCAAATTTACTCTTGCTTTTATGTGTGTGCGTATTGTTTCCTGACTTGGTTTACAAGAAATTGAGATTATTAGCTGAAATTAATTGTTTGTTGTCCTTCCTTTGAACTGTCTCTTGGCCATTATTGTGATAATTTATCTTTTAGTTTGTGGTTGTTGAGAGAAATATTGCTCGGAGGGTAAGGGTGTTGCCTGGTCTTATGTTCAGTTATGCCAGTTCCAAATAGCGTGAAATTTCAAGATTACATGTAGTAAGTTAGATGCTGGGATGTCATTATATCTTGCCTTCATCAGTTTGAGAGCCTTTTCTCTGTCTGCCTCATTCAAACTGATCTGTAATGATGTCTAAAGCCCCCTTTTAATTGTTGGCTGATTTATCTGTACAGTATGCTGATGTCCCTTTCGATTTATTGCAGACTAACTAAGCAATGTCATGTTCTGCAAAAGATTTCAATTAGAATTTGAATTAACTAAAGCCTTTTTGTTATTGGTGACAGATTTTATCTGCATATTTTGCTGTGGTCCCTCTAGATTTATTGCGGACAGCACAGTCATAACTCCAAAAGGTTTCAATTAGAATTTGGATTGACTAAATGACTATGTGCTTTATCATCATGTTGACACCAACAAATTGATTCTTGCTCTGGCTATATGTTTTTATCTGATACAGCCAAGAGACAACCCGATGAAGGTAACTTAACTTGGCTACGTAATTGTGGGGCTGTGTTTGATGTTTGGCACTTTTGTGAATTTGTCTTACCATGATTTATCTTATAGCCTTTTGTTTTCTCTATCTTTCTCTATAAGTTATTTATGTTGGGGATTCCTAGTTTATCTTGAAATTGCTACATCAAGAAGTGATTTTATGAGTTCTATTGCATGAAAGTTAGTCACTTGCCTTGGTTCCGAATATACTCTCCAAAATATCTCAAGATTTTCTACTGTCTAGCTCATTTATCGGCAAATGTGTTATGGAGTTCAAGTTGCACCTTTTAGGTATTGGCCGAATCTCAGGTCCCTTCTTCCAGTGAACTTTAAGCCCCATTCTTCAGTCATGGTTTCTTGCATGTCTTGGGTGATTCCATGCCCTATTCTTCAATTAATCTTTGCCCATTGGATGGTGGTGCTTGGTCTAGAAAGAGTTGAATATGAAATATTATCTTTTTGTCTTGGCTTTGGTTCACGTGAAAGAAATGAACTGGAATAATTTATGATGCATCGGACAAACATAAAGTTGATTGAGGGAAGCATCATGGTCTTCCTGACTCTTCTGTGCTCCAACATTCATAGTTTGGGTGCAATCCCCATTTAGGTTCCCAAAAGGCCTTCTGTTTTCATAAGTTTCTTGTTTTCCCATTGTACATTTTGATTATAAAATGTAATATCGGAAGAGGAATTGAACCATCAAAGTGTAAAAAAGGCCGCAAACTGTGCAAAGCGAAGTCAGGTAACCTTGCCTGCAAAATTCCAAAAAAAAAAAGAAGCAATAGAACAATCAAACTACAATCTGGAGCCAGCAACTCTTAACAATTTCCTCCAGAATATTAATGGTATGGGATCATATTAGTTGAACTGAACTTTGTGGTCCCATTTGTTTCTATCTTCAGCTACACTAGATGTTAGTGGCTCTATTTCTTTCTTGTAGAAATCTCATATTTAAACATCCAGAAATACAGTTCACATCATTCCATCACTGTTCATATCATCAGATGTGAATAGATTCTATTTGTCAATAAAATCACTTGTGCTTTCTGCTAATTTTATGTTACCCTGAATGTGAAATTGTCCTGAAATTCACCTCTGAAAAAAAAAGCTCTTGAAAGCAAGTGCATGTAGTGTTAACTATGGGAGACATCATTAACATAAAATCACTTGTGCTTTCTGCTAATTTTATGTTACCCTGAATGTGAAATTGTCCTGAAATTCACCTCTGAAAAAAAAAGCTCTTGAAAGCAAGTGCATGTAGTGTTTACTATGGGAGATATCATTAACAAAATGGCACTGGCATCTTTATGTATTTGGCTGATATAATCTGTCTGAAAAAAAAAGTTCGAACATTCATCCTTTCTAAATGTATGGTATGGAAATGATGGGCTTTAGCAGATTCGATGGGCATCCATCTCTTGCATGTCCTGGAATTTGTCATGGCCATCTTGGATTTATAGGTTCTTATATGCCCTTAGACATGAAATGTGTACTCAAACGATTTTGGTGTAATTTTATTTTGTCTAGATAGAGGTGATGAAATCTTTGGAGGTTTATAAGAAAGATAAAAGGTTTCCATAGACTTCTGCTATTTTGTTGTCTTGTGAAAACTTGACATCAAGTGCAGAAATATGGGCGTAACTTGACACTGTAATTATTTTGCTTTTTGTCTAACTTATCAAATTATTCCTGTACAGATATGTTGCAGTTGGAAATGAACCATTCTTGCAAACGTACAATGGAAGCTTTCTCAGAACAACATTCCCTGCTCTCCAGAATGTCCAATCTGCTCTGATAAAAGCTGGGCTTGGCAATTCAGTAAAGGTCACTGTCCCTCTAAATGCTGATGTCTATGAGAGCTCAAGTGGACTTCCTTCTGAGGGTGACTTTCGAGCTGATATCCATGATCTCATGCTTGCCATTGTCAAATTCTTGAATGATGCCACCGCCCCCTTCACTGTGAATATCTATCCTTTCATAAGCCTGTACTCTGATGCTGACTTCCCGGTTGATTATGCCTTCTTCGATGGCAATGCAAATCCTGTAAATGATGGCGGCACATCCTACTATAACATGTTTGATGCTAACTATGATACCCTTGTGCATGCTCTACAGAAGAATGGATTTGGGAATTTGCCTATCATTGTTGGAGAGATCGGGTGGCCAACTGATGGGGACAGGAATGCTAACATAGAATATGCCCAGCGTTTCAACCAAGGTTTCATGTCACATATTTCCAGTGGGAAAGGGACTCCATTAAAGCCTAATGCTGATATTAATGCCTATTTGTTTAGTCTGATTGATGAGGATGCCAAAAGTGTTGATCCTGGGAACTTCGAACGGCACTGGGGGGTATTTACATTTGATGGAATGCCCAAATATGCTTTCAACCTTGGCACAACAAATACAGGAGCTTTAATTCCAGCATGAAGAGTCAACTACCTGGAGCGTAAATGGTGTGTGATGAAGCCATCGGCCAAGCTTGATGACCCACAAGTGCCACTAAGTGTAAGCTATGCCTGCGGACTAGCTGACTGCACTAGGCTTGGTTATGGGACATCATGTGGAAGTTTGGATTCTAGGGGGAACATTTCATATGCATTTAACAGTTATTTCCAGATACAAAATCAACTTGACGATGCATGCAAGTTTCCAAACCTTTCAACAATCACTAAGACAGATCCATCTACTGGAACTTGCAAATTTGAGGTAATGATTGAGCCATACTATGGAGGTGCGGTACAGGCACCCGGGCATGCCAAGAAGGCACTGGGTTTGGTTGTAGGTCTCATTCTATTTTTCCTAAAGATTGTGTAAACCCTTGCTCTCCTAACTTTTTGTGGTAGCAGTTTTCATCAACTAGTCTCATTAATCTGGTGTGTAGGATATAAAGGAAGCTAGCCAAGAGCAATTTTGGAATTGAATAGATTGTAACTTGATTTTTGTGTGTTCTAGAAACGAATGTTCGAATGTATGAAAATAAATTGCTGAACTATTTAATATATGCATGCATATTTAGAAAATAAAGCTTGCGAATGGAGGCCACATCATACGGAGCTGATCAGCACGTGTTGCAGTTCTGAAAGTTGTAGTAGCTAAACAGCCATGGGGGAGTGGTTGCTTCATCTGTTGAACTAGAACACCCTGTATCTAGGAATCAGTTAGGAACCGAGAAGATCATGTGTTTTGGCAAGCAACTAAGAAGATAGCTCTAGCTACCGAACCACCATAAGAATGCTCGATCGCTCCATCATCTGATTGGACACTTCCTAACATCTCTCAAACATTTTTATGGAGATGGTTTTCAAAGACTCCAAATTAATGCTAATGAAGTCCACCTTCCATGGTTGCATTTTTTCTACTTCAAATTCTTCCACGCTTTTTTAGGGTCCCCACTAGACCAGCCCTAGCAAGACAAGAACAGTGTTTTGTAATGCGGTGACAAACCCTCCCTTACCAATGGAGTAGAATCAATAATCCGGGATCAAGAGAATATCGATGCTAATTAGCATTCACCTTCAAACCTTGAAGTGGAATGATTAAGACATGTATACTTTGTGCCATTATATATAATTAACACGTTTCTACTTGAATTCAAAGCTTTATGTAAGAGCAAAATCAATTATTAAATGTTTGACTGGTGATACATAACTGATAGAATAATCTTTCTAAGGTCGAATTCTAATCTTGAATGTTTGCTCCAGAGGTTGAACAACCATGAATATCAGAACAACCATGAACCAGACCTAGTTATCATAACCTCAAAGGAAAAGATATAAACCCATACCTCAAAAACCATACATTTGATTCAAGCAATCTAAGAAAACCCAAACATAAACTTCTTATCGTGTACAATGGTGCAGGACAATGTCTAACATCTGAGGAAATCAACTCGAGTGTGGTGAACCTCTCAATCGATCTCCAAAAAGACTGGAATCAAACCTGTGCATAACAACCAAAAGAAGAGCCTACACTTCAACACACCTTCATGGAGATGACTGTGTAGATGTGTGTAGCTGTGGGATGGTCGTGGGTTTAATTAGTGAAGCAATACTATGCATGTGGGTGATTCGTTTCTTTCAGCATGAGTTAAACACGAAAGGATAAAAAATAAAATAAAAAGCGGTATCATAAAATTTTCTTTATCAATTTGTTTTAATATGCTACATGGCCAAGCATTACAAAATAAATATATATATATATATATATATATTTCTTTATGAAATCTCTTACAATTAAGGATTAACATAATGATTATTATAAAAATACCCAACTTTGATGAAATCTCCTACAATTAGGGATTAAAGTCATGGTTTTTTTTTTTTATAAAAATGCCAGCTTCAACAAAATCTCCTTTGTTAGGGGTTATCGTTATTTTTTCAGCGAGTCTTTTATTTTTAGGAATTGATATTTTATTTTTAGTAAATCATGAATAAGCTTGAAAGTATATCAATTTAGAAAAAACACGAATAACAGTAACCTTTCATCTAAAATGAAACGGTAAGAGCGATGCCTATCTTTTCTTAATCATAATTAACTTGGTATTGGATCTTTGAATAAATCGGTGTTTTTTTTCAGAATTTCTAATTTTTTTAATTATTAGATGGCGACTCCAAAACAATCAATTTATTTTGTCGTTGATTTATCATGGTGTTACATATAAGATGATGACTATATTTCTTATTATATTTTTAACCCTTTACCTAAAATATCTGAAAGATCAATTAGGGTTTTTAATTATAATAAAACTATACGGTGACTTTTCTCTTTCTTTTTATTTTTTTTTAACAAGTAGTTAGCCTAGATATCCCTT
>Ga0325405_1002693_pt1 | contig 18294 bp, 10 predicted proteins | sample PopdelMetagenome_21_FD_205663 | JGI IMG/M metagenome (GOLD analysis project Ga0325405, IMG submission 205663) | Populus deltoides microbial communities from Bellville, Georgia, United States - Xylem-Control-R2 | ecosystem: Host-associated > Plants > Phyllosphere > Stem > Wood/Secondary xylem...
GGAGAGTGCAATTTGGTTAGGGGTGTTGAGTCAAGAGGAATCTCTAATTCGGCAACCTAGCAGTGACAATGGAACATCTGGTGTAACTGAAACTCCTCAAGGTGGACATGGCCAAAAGAAGAAACGTGCCATTAGTAGTGATAGTGATTATGATGTTGATGGTGCTGATGATGGTGTGGGTTCAGTTTCATCTAAAGATAATAGGAGAAATCAATCAATGGATGTGGAGCCATTAAACGGTCGAGATGATGCTACCAATCCTGTCCAAGATAAGGAGCTAGGGAAAAAGCAACCAAGGAGAAAAAGGCCCCGTGTGAGGTCAAGTCATGCTGATCAACATCCTCAACCACAGCTGAATGATGATCATTTGGGTGTTGAGAGGACAAGTACTTTGCCTGATATAAATCACACTGATTTACAGCCAGTTGACTATCAGATGCATGACACTCAGCATGAAAATTTTACCTCTTCAACTTTAAGGCCTCTGGAGAATGGTTTTGTGGGTGAATCCAACCTACCCCAATCTGACTTTAACTACTATGCTGGTGTTCCTTCTGCCAATGTCAATTCCACGGAGAAAATTTATGCAGACAAAGGGCCTGCCTTTTATCCATTGGGCCAAAATTCAGTGCTGCACCATGAGACTACTTATAGTAATTTCTATAATCCATCACTTGATTATGGGACAAATCGTGATAGGCAGCCTTCTCAGATGACAATGAGCATCAGGCAAGAGGATGACAGATTCCATATACCAGCACCGCAAGGAAATGGAAATGACTTGACTGGAGGAGAACCACATCATCTTATCAAAGATACATTTCCCACTGAGCAAGATGGAGCTGTTGATAGGCAATTTGAATTTGACTTGCCAGATTTTGCAATTAACAGCCCATTCCTTGAAATGAGTTCGTTTTCATTGGATGACTTATTTGTTGATCCTGAGGATGAATTGATCCAATGCTTTGGTGCATAGTTTCAGAAAGCTGACACAGCTGATACTTTCAGATTGTAAGTGACATCTCTTTCTAATCTACTGGCCAAATTTATTTGTCTTGCATATAACTAAGTCTTCTCGATCTTATTATGATCCAGGGACAGGTGAAAAGCTCAAAACTGCAGCGCAACCATTTCTGACCTGGTTAAAGGACTTCCTCTATCAATTAGAGGTGCTGCCTTAACAGTTGTTATTGTTTGTGCATTTCAAGGCAGTAAGTTATACACCTAATTATTTTCACAACTCAATGATTTAACAAGAAAAATGAGGGGAGGCAGTTTTTCTTTTCTTTTTTCCTTTTTTCTTTTTTTTAATGGTCAGGCACAGTCTTCCTCAATGAGGATAATTATATAGGAATTCATGTAAATGATTCTTTGTGTTAGATGGGGCAATTAACAAAATTCTTATCACCTTTCAGCAGGATACTTCTTAGCATATCTGCGAATTGCACCTTCCCTTTTCCATATCTGCTAATGGCACCTTCCCTTTTCCATGCCTGTATATTCATTGATTTATATCTCTTTATCGTATTTACTCCTTTGGATGAATTATTCCTTTATCGTATTTGCTCCTTTGGATGAATTATTCTATTGGAACATATCTATTTATCCTATTGATAAGCTGAAGCTTTGTTGGCGTCAGCTGTGCTGTGTTAGATAGAGGCTCTCATCTATTGATAATAACAATGATCACTTGGAATGGAAAAGCTAATGAATACAAATAATTGGAACTCTTGAAAACAAAAGGCAATAATGATGATTAGATTGATGATTGTGTAGAAGAAAGCCTTGAATGATTTTAAGGTAATTTTAAACATATTTATAGGTGGTACCTGGTCGTCTGGTTTCCTCCAGTTTTGACCTGGATGATCAGTGGACACATCATATTGTCCTTCAGTGAGTCCCCATTTACTTATGTGTCCCTCTGCCTCTGCAATGGACACCAAAGTCTGGTGTTCTTACTCTCAGAGTATTTAGTTCAGGCACACTTGTTAAGCTGAACATAGGTAGCTGGACATGAGTCCAGGGTTGTAATTGCATGGATGAACCTTTTCAATAAGCTATGAACTAATGCATTTACGATTATTTTTTAAAACCGAGATTGATGCTGTGATGTTCAAGTCCGTTTGCAATCCAACGAACAATTCAAGTGACTAACCACAGGAGGTGGTACTTGTATATTTATGAGGTTTAAAGTTGATTTTTATTTTATTTTTTCAATTTGTGGAGTGTGGAAGTCATACATCTCTAGATTTAGAGTCTAGTTTTTATCAAAATTAGTTGAATTCATCTTGCAACAAGCAAGGATTTTCTTGGAGGGAAAAACAGTTTTAAGTGTCAAATGCTCTAAACAACGCATAAGGCATCCAATTTGATACTTGTCTCCGGATTAATACCCAAAATAGTTCAAAAATGAAAGCCGAAGTCAAGCTTCGAATTGCTAGGTCACTGGATGGATCCACGGAACAGGTTTAATTATTGAGGAACAGGTTTAATTATTGAGGTTGTTTCGGATTGTGTTAGAGATTATTTTTTAAATTATTTTTTACTTGAAAAAATAGTAAAATAATTTTTTTTTATTTTTTAAAATTAAATTTTAATATTAGCATATCATCTTAAAATATTAAAAAAATTAATTTTAATAAAGGTTGAAACTCAATTCGAAATACACGGAAGGCAATCACTATTCTACCCCTCGTCATTTACTACTTCTACCTCAAGTTAAATGGTACATTTCATAGCTTAGTGAGGTTACAGAAGTCCATAAATCAAGAAACATAGTTTCAGAAATATCAAGAACCTCTAAGAAGAGGATTATTTTACCCGTGCTAGGGACAGCCTTAGCAAAAATGCCCTCTTGTGTATTTCACCTGTCTCTGTCTCTTCCAGCGACCCTTTGTTTCTGTTGGCGAGTTCAAGACAATCAAATGGTTCCAAAAGCATAAAAGAGACACATTTATAAATACCCATTTACTAGTTTCGCTGATTTGAGGTTCAAAGCTTAGTTTTTGATCAAGTCTGATGGGTAAATTGGAAGAGATAGGAGCTGATATTTGGTAAGGGTTTTTTCGAAGTTTTGATCTTTTTCTGATGTTCTACAGAAAGTTTATAGTTTTTGGATGTTCTTATGTTGTATTACTTGCTACCTGGTTATTCTTGAATTAGACTTGAGGGTATATTTTGTTCGGAGAATTTTAGCTGGTTTTTGAATGATTTTGAGAAGTGGGTAGATTTTGGAATGCAAGATAGAATTTTGGTTTTCATTTGGCGGAAATTCTATCGATTGTTTACTAAATTTGAGATTATGAGAAGAGAGTAGAGGGATAGTTTCTTTTTGGCAGAATTTTTCTGTGTTTTTGTGATTTTGTTTGTTTGGTTGCTGGGAAAACATTGGTAAAGAAAAGAATTCAAGTTGGAGTATTAGGTTTTTGGTGTTTTTAGATTAAAATATCCAATCTCATCTATCTGTGAGCCTAAAATAACCATTTAGCACGGTTTAGATGAGTAATTTTGTTTCCTTGTTTTGAGAGCAAAACAGGCTACTTTGTGATGATCAAATGTTATTTGTCAAGTTTCTTATGAAGTCTGATGGTAGCCACGTGGTTGAGCTATTGTAGTATAATCAGCTGGACATTGGAGCACCTTCTGATGCTCCATGATTCTTTGACTGACAGCTTAGACATTGAAGTTGATGACATAAGGTGCGAGAATATTGCTGAGAAAGATGTTAGTGATGAAGAAATTGGAGCCAAAGATATGGATAGAAGGATGTGGAAGGATCATGTCAAACTCAAAAGGATTAAGGAAAGACAGAAGCTTGCAGTGCAACTAGCAGAGAAGCAAAAGCTGAAGAGGACCTATGATCTCGCTAGGAGGAAGAAAATGTTGAGAGCCCAGGATGGAATTCTCAAGTATATGTTGAAGTTAATGGAAGTGTGCAAAGCACGTGGATTTGTGTATGGAATCATTCCAGAGAAGGGTAAGCCAGTAAGTGGTGCATCTGATAACATAAGAGCTTGGTGGAAAGAAAAGGTGAGGTTTGATAAGAACGGGCCAGCAGCCATAGCAAAGTATGAAGCAGAGTGTTCTGCTATGGGCGAGTTAAATGAGAGTAGAAATAGGAACTCCCGAAGTGTTCTTGAAGACCTGCAAGATGCAACTTTAGGATCTCTTGTCTTCTTTGATTCAGCACTGCAATCCCCCTCAAAGGAAGCATCCATTGGAGAAAAAGGTTCTGCCACCTTGGTGGCCGACTGGAAATGAAGATTGGTGGCTAAAACTAGGACTACCCCAAGCTCAGAGTCCTCCTTTTAAGAAACCTCACGATTTGAAGAAGATGTGGAAAGTCGGGGTGTTGACTGCTGTAATAAAGCATGTCAGGCATGTCCATCAGTCCAAGTGCTTACAGGATAAGATGACAGCGAAGGAGTGTGCAATTTGGCTGGGATTGTTGAGTCTAGAGGAATCCCTCATTGGGAAACCTAGCATTGATACTGGCACATCTGTCATAATTGAAAGACCTCAAGGTGGCCATGGTCAAATAAAGAATCCTGCTATTAGTTGTGATAGTGATTATGATGTTGATGATGGTGTGGGTTCTGTTTCATCAAAAGATAATAGGAGAAATCAACTGATGGATGTTGAGCCATTGAACAGTTAAAATCATGTCCAAGATACCGAGCTAGGGGAAAGGCAACTTGGGAGAAAAAAGCCCCTGGTGAGGTCAAGTGATGCTGATGAACAGCTTGTACTGCCTCTGGATGATAATTCTGGAGCTGTGCAGAGAAACACGTTGTCTGATACAGATCACTGATTTACAGCCAGATGAATATCATCAGATGCATGAAGCAACCAAAAAAGCCACTTGAGCAGAAAACGGCTCGAAGAGCGAAGTTTAAAGGGCTATAAGTAACGGCATTCTCAGTTAAGATAACAAACCAAGAAGGACAGCTTTACAACTATAGCTTCGAGGCCTCTGAAGAAAGATCTTTCCGGAGAGTCCAGCCTATCCCCATCTGACTTTAGTTACATTTCTGCCATTCCCTTTGCCAATGTCAATTCTTCACACAAAATTTATGCTGATGCAGGGCCTGTCTCTTGTCCTTCCCAACAAAATCCAGAGTTGCATCACAAAACTATCCATAGTACTTTCGATGATCAATCTCTTGATTGTGGGACTAATCATGATGGCCAGCATTCTCAGGTGAGAACGGACATTCATCGAGAGAATGACAGATTCCTTATACCAACACCACATAGGAATGAAAATGAGATGACTGGAGGACAATCGCATCATCTTGCCAAAGATACACTTCCCACCGAGCAAGACAAGTCTGTCGATAAGTACTTTGAGTCTGCTGACTTGGAAGATTTTGCTGCAACTAGCAGCTCATTTCCTGACTTGTATTTGTTCGACTTCGACATTTCTGGTGATGATCCATCCCCTACCTTGTTTCCTAGTTCTGCAAAGTGATACTTGAGATCATAGATTGTATGTGACATTTCTCCCTCATCGGCAGGCTAAATTACTGTTGCAAAAGTTTCAACGCTCTGAGTCTCCTCTTTCCCTTGCTATGATTTAGGGGCTTCAAAACCGCAGGATTCGTTCCTATCCTTGGTGAAGAACATAACATAGGATTAGCAAAAATTAAAGCAAGAAAAGAACATAACATAGGATCGACTTTCTTTTACAAAAAAAAAAAAAAATTGTCCCTCCTTTCATAAATTCTCATTCCATCTATATTTGATCATGGATTCCATTAAAACAGTACTAAGTTTGTACCTTATTTTAACAGCAACTAACTAGCCTTTGATTTCATTTTTAAAACCCTCATTGATAATCTCTTATATTGAATGTGAAAGTATTTGATTCTTATATATTTGGAGACCAGCCGGGGAGTTAGTTCACAAGTGACACCGACACTTGCCAATAAGCTAACTAGTTATGAATTGCATGCTTCTTAAATAAGAAAACTTCCGATCCAGAACTTGATATTTTAAGTTAAACCAAAAAAACATACTAAACTCATGCCAGTTAAATAGGCTGAATAAAAACAATATTTTTAGTAATTTAATTAACATAATCAAACTTGAAAAACTATTTCATAACAAAAACAAAATAAACCCGTTGTAATAAAAATAAATTACTCGGATTGATTCAATGACCCGCGAGTTTAGTCCGCCTTTGAGCCGAGTTCGGTGACTATGGCATGAGTTGCCCTCTCCAAACGACACAGACATCATCTCACCACGTGGCATCCAGCTTTCTCGCCGCCAGTTTACGTACCAGGTAGGATGTTTGTCTTGATATGTGCCAACTGTAGAAACCTACGAAACTGTCCTGAATCATCCTTGTAACTGGGTCACTTAATCTTATAGACAATCCTACCCCCGGACCTTTACTACTTTAACCGCTGGTCATTAGTAAATTTCTTACCCTTTTAAGGGTTATAGAAGTCCATAAATATCATTATATTTACACCCTGTAAAATAGTATACTGGTTTTGAATTTTGATCTTTAACACAAAGACCATGTAAAAGAAAGCTTTGCTGCATACTTTGCTTTGATCTATCTTCAAAACCCTTTTCCTTTCTTTGTCTTGATAGCTAGCTTTGGTTAAGAAGGTAAAAAAAAAAAAATCTTTCTTTCTTCTCCAAAGAGTTAGAGCCGGCAAAATGGCATTTGGAGATGGTCTCTCAAGGTTTTCATCAATCTCCATTGCTTTGATCATCTTGACCTTTGTTTTGATGCCATTAATCCATTCCTCTCGTTCCTGTAAGTTCAAAATCATTCCTTTCTTTCTGTCTCTTGTTCAAGTTCGAATCCTTTGTGTTTGTTTAGCTAGTTTAAATATACGGTTTACTAATATGGCATGTAATCTCATCATGTTTGCAGTGCATGAAACAACAGTAGCAGCAGGAAATAGAGCCAGAGCTTCAGCACAGGTGATGCAAAAAGACGCCACCTTTTTCACTAATCCAATCCTTAAAGGAGAAAACTTTTATGTCTTTCTTGGGTTTTCAAGCTTGTTCCTTTGATGGGTTTTCTCTCTTTGGTCCCCTTTTCTTAAACTTCTTCTTCTTTGGCTCTTAAATACAGGATATACATCAAAGTTATAAGATCACAAGAATGGGGAAGGGAGCATCAGGTTTAGTCACAGATGAGGAGTCAGAGAGAGAAGTACCAACTGGACCAGACCCTCTTCACCACAACAACAACCCAACTACAAGACCATGATGATACTAACAGCCTCTCTTAAAACCCTCTTTTAATGGATATTCCTGTCACCAAAATGGAGGGCTTCTCACCACTCGTGTCTCATCTTCCACTTTTGATGTGATTACCAGAAAGGGCATGGAAAATGGATGTTTAAACATTAATTAATTTTAGTTAACACATGAACGATTAGTTTTCTAATTAATGATCTTTGAGCTAATGTTGATTATGAATTTATGATTGATTCTGTTTTTATCCAGAAAATTAGAGAAGACAAGAAATTGAGGCATAAATAGGTACAAAAATTATTTTGCATTTGTAGCTGTCTTCGTACGATTCAGATGTTGTTCCCCGCTTGCCTTCGACAATGAACATGGTAGGGTTATTAATATCGTCTCATGGGTTTTTGATGGTCTCCGACGTGTACATGAAAATTTTGATATCAATTAATGTTATTAAATTCGTCACTATATATGATCCGGCAAAGATTTATATTACAAGTTCAGTGGAGACAACATTATTTTTTAAAAAAAATCATAATGATTTTTAAAATTATATTGAGTTTTGACCTCCTAATGTAATTGATTTTGTTTTTACACTACTTAGATCAAGCATGAGTCGGAGTTTTTGACTTTTGATTTGTCTTAGAATATTCTATTGAATACACTAATATAAATATGAACATGAACATGAATATTGATATCAATATCAGACCATCCTAATTATTTAGGAGCTAATTACGGGATTTACGTGACCTTGTAAGAGAATGTGTATTCGATTGTGTAGTCTATAGTTTTGGGGATGTTTTTCATTAATTAAAAAGATGAAATAAAACTTGTTCTCGATCGTGAGTATTATTTGGAGATCACTTGTGTTTGAAGTTGAGTTTTTCTTCTCTTTTTCATGCCTTAGAGCTACTTAAGAATAACTTAATTTGGAGTGCGAAGGTAAAAGGAACATACAAATAAGAATAAAGCCTTGTGTGTACTATATATATTGTTGTAAATCAATCGAGTGTTTGGTGCTTTTTGGTGTGTTTTAAAAGTTTATTTTATTTGAAAAAAATATTAAATTAATAATTTTGATATATGGATGTTAAAAATTAAAAAAAACTATATTAATATATTTTTCAAGTAAAGAATACTTTTGAAAAATATCATATAAAATAATACCAAGTAGATGCTTAAATATTTTTGTATTATATAATTGTGACAATACTTTCCATTCATTCTTTTATATATATAATAAGGGAGATATCAAGAAGTATGAAATTTAGCATCATGGCCTAAAAGTACTTCGATTCATGAAAAAGAAAACATGTTTATCATGAATTTAGCCCCACCAAGTAAGTCCTTGTATGTTGTCATGTAAAGGAAGTACAATTTTCTATAGTAGGTCCATGCCCATTGGCATTAGACTAAGGGACAAGATTCATAAACTTAGAGAACAAAGCCACGAAGCCCGTTCAAGCCCACTTACTCTTCATGAAGATATTTTGGATTTTTTTGGGAACCTCGAAAAGTAAATTTTTTCTTGATAAAATGGCATGAACAAAAAAAATATTTAGAAACAGCACACTTAATTGAGTTGTAGATAATATTTGTAACACTCGAATAGCATTTATTTTATGTAGGTGTATTTGTTGGTGAAATTTGTGCATAATTAGGTTGTAAACTAATTTTAACCTCAACTTCTATGATGAGTTTATATAAAAAATTCATAATCTAAAATTTGATTAGAATTGGGTTTTAAATTAAACCAAAAAATATAATAATTTAGATTCACTTGTTATGGATAGGTTTTTAGTGATGTGATAAATCATATTAAATCTAATCCAAATCAGCAATATCAATTTAAAAATAAAAATTGATTTAGATTGATATAATAATTCATTTAACTCGTAATCTTTTCAAGATTTATTTTGAAATAAATTTAATAATTATATTTAATGAAATTGCAGTAAGAAAAAAAAACTAGTATTTGTTGTCTTACATCCCTCCACGAAGATCCGAAAGGAATTCAAGTTGCTCCCCATCACAAAGAAGATACATACAAGCATTGGTTATCACTATGATATTTCACAGTCTTTCTTTTTCACTTGACAACTGACAGACAGTCTATTTGAATGTAGAGAGGCAATGTTATATTATGGCTCCACGTCCACCACCGACTCTATGATTGATGTCTGGACGATGAAAAGGTTGACCCGGCCATGGGCCCACTCCGCTCCCTTTAAGCTTAACACGTCAAATCCCAATCTTGCTTGCCTAACTACTGCAATCTTACCACGTTCAGTTGGGTCTTGTTTCATCCCACCACAAAAATTATATTACTTATGGTTAATTAAAATTAATAATTAATAATTTGATTCGAAAATTTAGAAATTTAAAGACAGGCCTGAGTAAGATTTTTAGTTGATTTCAATAAATTATTAACTTTATTAGAATAATATATAAAAAAAGAAAAAAAAGTTTTTTTATGTAAAAAATATTGATTTGATTCGAATGAATAATTTAAATTTTAATCTAATAACCCATATGAGTCTTGTTAGATACAATTATTAAAATCACAATACTAATATACTTGATTGTTAAAGATAATTAACAGATAAATTAACATGAAAAATTAGAAATTCAAAAAGTAATCTAAGCAAGATTTTTAGTTAATTTGAACAATATATTGACTTAATTAGATCTCTCTATCAACACACACATATATAAAAGAGTTGTTCTTTTTATAAAAATAATCCATCCCATTGGACTCAATAATTCAAAGATTAATCTAACAACTCAGTTGGATCTTGTTTAATCAAATCATAAAAATAATACATGATTATTAAATATAACTGAATAGATGGATTAACATGAAAAATTTTAAATTTAAAAACTAATCTAAATTAAATTTTTAATTAATTTAAATAAAATATTGACTCAATCACATCAAAATGATTAGATGAGTTGATATGAAAAAATAAAAATTTAAAAACTAATTTAAATTAAATTTTTAGTTAATTTAAATAAGATATTGACTTAGTCATATCAATATAAAACATTACTATTTTTTATATATATAAAAAATAATTAATCTAATCTGGCCTAATAATTCAAAAATTAATTTGAAAACTTAATAATTTAGATATTTTTTTTCAGTAATTATGCCCAAAAGATATCAAGACAAAATATCATATCAAATATCTCCCACTTTTTTCACTTTTTAATATCATCTCCAACCTCCAATCATTATAAAATATCTCAGTCGTACGTACAGCTCACCCTTTTTAAGCCCCTCTTATCCTCCAAACCAAACACACGCCTAACTCCTCCTAACGATAACTCCATAACTGCTCACCGGGAACCACCATGTCCACCGCAACTACCGCCACCGCCGCCGGAAACTATCTCTCAACTCCTACGCTCGACGCCGAATCCTCAAACCTCCTCCAAACAATCTCATCCCACGGCGGCTATGCCTACGTCAGCATGTCAACACTCGCCGCCTCCGGCGACTTCAGAGCGGCGGAGGCAGCGAGAGAGATGGCGTGGGAGCAACTCCACTCCGGTCCCTGGCACTCCGTGCTTCCAGCCTGGCGTGATGCCTACTCAATGGCTTGCTTACACGTGGCAAAGTTTCATTATCGAAATGGTGAATTCAAAGAGTCGCTTAGGGTTTTGGATTTGGGATTGATCATGGGAGGTGTGCTGTTGAAGAAGGATTTGGAATCGGCTATTGAAATTGTGACAGCGAAATCGAGAGAAAAGGAAAGTGAGGGTTTTGAGAAAGGACCAAAGTGTAAATTTGTTGAAGAAGGGGATGAGTTTGATAAAGAGGAGGTGAGGTTTGTCTCTAATTCTTTCTATTTATAGAAATGTAGTGTTAATTTGCTTTTTTAGGGTTTTTTTAGGAAAGTTGAGATTATTATTATTATTATTATTATTATTACGTAGCTTATTGTGGATTTTATAATTATGTTTGGAGTTTTTTTTTTTAATTTAAGATAATTTAGTTTAAGGGGATTGGGATTGGGATTGGATAGTTTGCTAGAGTAATTAATTTAATGATGAGCTAATTTATGATTGTTCTTGATTTACAGTACTACAACTTTTGCTTTATTTTATAATGCATGAGCATGGCATGTTTGCATTTATGAATTATTATTCAGGTTGGCTTGAATACTTTGGTTTTCTGAGGGGGGATCTTTAGTTTGTTTAAATAGTAAATTGTGAGTTAGTTATTGGTGTTTTTTATATGAGCAAATAGCAGTAAAAGGATCGGTCCATTTTCGATATTGGTGTTTTCGATTGCTTTCTTGTTTCGTAGCAGTATTCTTTCTGAGTTGGATGATAATTGGTATATGGTATGGTGCCAATAAGAGAGACTGTGAGCTTAATGTTCAATGTGCTATCTTTGGATTTGTAGGTGCTTCGTGTTTTACCAGAGAAGTCCTTGTCTAGTAAGATTGTGGTGAAGAAATCTGGTCTATCTTTAGAGGGATTTTTGCGTGAACATTTTCTATCTGGGTCTCCAGTTATAATTAGTGATTGTATGGCTCATTGGCCTGCCAGGACAAAGTGGAATGATATGGATTACTTGAAAAGGGTTGCTGGTGACCGCACAGTTCCAGTTGAGGTGATTATTCTTGTTTTTGTGAAATTTGATGACTTGTGCGTTTCTAATATTTCATTCATTGAAGTTCAGTAGATGTCTAATATCCATAAGATAGCTCTTTTCTACTGTAATTTTTTTTCCAAATAAGTTGTACTTCCTGCCCATGGTAATGTGTTATTTATTTGTTATTGCGATTGATTATTTCTTAAGTAGAAACCTCTGAATATACTGTTAATGTTGCATGTGATATTTGAAGCTTGGTGATAAAAATACCAGGGTACGTAAGAATAAAACTCAACTCTGATCAACTAAGCCCTGATTTGAAACTTGAAGTTTTGAACTGTGAAATTAAAGATTATAGTTTCATTAACCTTTTGAAGTGACAACTTGGATATAGCCTTCATTGGGGAAAAAGAGTAATCTCTTGGTTTTTTGAGTTTTCCCATCCTAAGAGCTTGGTTTCTTAATTAAGGTCCTTAAAGCCAATAATGGAACCTATTAACATACAATAGGTTGAAAGAACATTTTGAGCATCTGTAATCATCACAAAATTTAAGTCATGATGAGCTAAAACAAGTGTTCATATGTATCGCTGTGGAATGGGATGTATGGTTGTTATTCTACAACAAAAGGTAATCAAAATGTCAAGTCCTTTGCAGGTTGGGAAAAACTATCTATGCCAAGAGTGGAAGCAAGAGCTTATAACATTTTCTGAGTTTCTTGAGAAGATTCAGTCCAATGACTCTTCTTCTGCAGTCCCTACATATCTTGCACAGCATCAATTATTTGATCAGGTGGGCTGTACTCATCTACCCATGGGCTTCAACACATTGAAATATGCTAGCAGCTAATATTTTACATTTATTCGGCAGATTAATGAGTTACGGAAAGACATTTGCATTCCTGACTACTGCTGTGCTGGTGGTGGGGAGCTTAGGTCTCTTAATGCTTGGTTTGGTCCAGCTGGGACAGTGACCCCACTGCACCATGATCCGCACCATAATATACTTGCTCAGGTATTAAATTATGTTTCTGTGGGGAATGCTTACAATGAGATGCTGCATTTTTTTCATGTATCTTTTCTCACTGACCAGTAGCTAGATTGTGCATCTAGTCTTTTGTTCTTTTGCACTTGGAATTTCAATTTTTTTTCCTACTAGCTGTTAGGCATTGTTGCTGTGGTTATGGTTCTTCTTTTTGAGGGTTTGTGTGCATGTGAATGGCATGTTCTTGTTGAAAGCAATCTCTTCTAGGTTAAACGAGAACTAATTTGAAATACAACAATTATGATTTCAACGGTACCATTTCCACTTGATTACGTTTCTTCCACTTGCACAGTTTCTGTGCGTGTATGCCCACAGGTATAAACGTTGTCAGTTTAATTTATAAGTCAACATAAATAAGTGAGCTTGCTATGAAAATGTGATTTTATTTTCAGGTTGTTGGCAAAAAGTATGTAAGGCTCTACACCTGTTCAGTGTCAGAGGAACTTTATCCATACAATGAGACTATGCTTTGCAATTCAAGCCAGGTAACTGCTTTCTAGCATTTTTCTCCTAATGAACCATTTTGATAAATTTGAATTATTTTGGTCATGGTATTAAATCATATTGCTGCCTACTGATCAATCTCTTCTAGACATGCATCTAATGTCTTTTGATACCCTTTCACTCTGTCTCTCTGAACAAGTTTGTGTATCTCCATTATAGACAATGTTCTTCACAATTGACTCTCCTTTTTGAAGGTCGACCTAGACAACATAGATGATGGACAATTTCCAAAGGTGCATGACCTAGAATTCTTGGACTGCATATTAGAGGAAGGTGAAATGCTTTACATCCCGCCAAAATGGTGGCACTATGTCCGATCTCTAACAATCAGTTTTTCAGTTAGCTTTTGGTGGAGCAACTCTGAAAGTTCAGATGCATCGTGACTGCCTACTGCTTGCATGCTTGAGATTTGTTCTTTTTGATCGATAGAACTGGGGTTAGTGCTAAAGTCTTAATTAATTAGCACATTCTTATACGAACATGCATACATTAAGTACTATATGCGAAAATGGAGACATCATGCCTTGTAATTCAGGATGTGCTCACTGTAAGAGTAGGAGCATTAACATTATCTAGTGTGTCCTAGTTAGCAAAAAAAAGAAGCGAGTCCCCTTGCTTCTACACAGTCGGATATTCATCAATTACTATGTCATTTGCTGGCACTATGTTGTGTCTCTCTTATGATATGCTGGAGTTTATTGCCAAGTCTTTGCACCATTTGGAATTTGGGTGCCCTTTTTTGGTCTGAATTTTACTTGGGAAGAAATGATCGATAATGATAGAACTTGCCTGACCAAACCTCTACTATCTTTCAGGATTGCTTGTATTTGTACGCGTTGAATTGGTTTATCAACTATTTGATCACAGGAAGAAATCTCGTACCGGTTGCCTTGAGTGTTGAAACATTCGATCTACTGGAAAAGGGCACTTCCTTTGAACACACTGAAGAGGTACCTGCTCTATACATCGAGAAAGCAGACCTTCTTCAACCTTGAAATGAACACAAAAGACCTCGTTTTAGCACTTGCCCTGTTCTTGCCTTGGCATTACAGCCTCATTACATAAACCATGAGGCAGCTCAACTACACGTTAATGCCGAATATCCATATAATACATGCAACAAAACATGTCAATCAAACCAAAAATAGAGACCTCGCTGTTCTACAGAGCCAATGAGCCACGAGACCTCGATGTACTAGGGAGCCAATGAGCCATATGAATATTGTTGAAAGAAAGTAAGAAACTTTGATGGTTAACCCGGCCTAGCCTAACTAGCTGACCTGATAAAACCGTGACCTAGCAGCTTGTAAGTTGGATGAGAAAAAAAAATTGGCTTGTTGGGTTAATTCGTGATCTAGTTATTAAATTTGATTCAAACTGGGTTAACTCTGAAAAAATTCAATAAAAAATAAAAGCAACAACATCAAAAATATTATATTAACGAAAACGATTGATTCAAGACCCGTGAATTGGTCTAATACCCAATAATTCAAGTTCTTTATAGAATGAGTCTCTAGATCGGGTCTAGCAGCTATGGCTATCAATTCAAATCTAAAGTAACTTCCAGTTTGGTTGGTTGCCTTTCCTTTTCACTAATAAATTCAAGGTGCAGACCAGCGAAGACGTCGAAATCTTCTTTTCAACTTTTTTCCTTTTCTTTTCATAGAGAGACCCACCACCGGGGACTAAGTCAAAGCCAGCACCACACGAGCTTTTCATGTTGCTGTCACAATTTGAGTCCAGTATATTAGTTTTATCATACCATGTGATGCATGAAAAAGCAAGTCATTTGAATGCTGATCAGACGTCGTCCGTTTCTTTTTGAACAAGTTGTTTGATCATATACTGATCTGGTGAAATTGTCTAACTAAGAGTTGCACACAGTTCAACAAGAACACATCTTTTGTTTTTGTATCGAAATTCAAGAAGTGAGATTCGAACACTGAGACCAGATGCTTTCTGCGAAGCAAGATTATTATCAAGATTATAAATTTACGAGTTACAAATACAGTTTCTGACATATATTAACACATGTATTATAAATTAGGTAAAACCATATGACAATCAATGAGTTTAGGCTGATCCCTTCGGCACAGCTATGTTATCCAGCAATTAATTTATCAGTACCGACCCTGTCTCAATCCTATTTTATGCCCAAATGCATAGAAACTAGTGAAGGCGAGGATTGAAGTGTATCACGGGGCAAAAGGAGGCTCTTTTCTATGGAAGGCAGGGCGCTGCCACCAACTTTCAAGCCTTTTACTTGCTCACGTTAGTACTTGGTTAGGCCCGGCTCAGGAGACAGGTCGGGCAAACTCCGAGGTGACCTGGCAGGCCGGTTTAATAACAGCGACCACAACAGTAAATAAGAGCAAGAACGATATTTATTCTTGCAACTAGAACAAAAACTGCCACAAAGAGGAGAGCAAGAAAGCCGAAAGCAAATCATTAAAGCAATGCATTCTGTTTATTAGCTTGATTTTCAAAGTCTCAAACAAAATCTTTCTTCTTAATTTTCTCCTTGACTTAATCCTCATGGTTTGCCCCATCTCTCATTACAGTGGCAGCTTTGAAAAAATCATCCAATTCCTTGACAGAGGAACCTTTGAAGCTATCTTCATCTCTTATGGCATTTTTTATCATCCCCTTGACCTTGCTAGCTTTCCTTCTCATTTCCTTGCCTTTCTCTGTCTCATTCATCACCAACTCAATCTTTGCCTTCATGTCTTCATGCCTAACCTCACAAGTCTTCCCTCTAACAATCTCCACGCAAACCCCCAACTCTTCTTCCAAGAACTTGACATTGAAAAACTGCTCACCTGCCATCGCCCATCCAAGCATTGGCACCCCTTTGTTTAGTGCTTCAAGGACAGAATTCCACCCACAATGACTCAAAAATGCACATGTAGACTTATGTGACAGAATTTCCACTTGGGGTGCCCAATTATGCACAAGCAACCCTCTTCCCGAGTCTTTGATTCTTTCTTCAAACCCTTGAGGCAACCATTCTTTGGCTTTGAATTCTGAGTTTATGTCAAAACCTATTGGTGGTCTGACAACCCAAATAAAATTCTTGCCACTACCCTCCAAAGCCATAGCCAATTGCATCATCTGTGATGTAGATATTGTGTTGTTTGATCCAAATGAAACATACAGAACTGAATTCACAGGTTTTGCATCTAACCATTCCTTCAAAAAATCTGCTGAAATCCCAGCTTGTTTGCCAGCACGAGCTCTGTTATCTACTGACAACAAAACTGGCCCTATAGCCCAAGCAGGCCTGCCTAATCTCTTCCTGAAATACATCAAACCAAGCTGGTCAAACTCCTCTACTGTATTAAACAAAATCCCATTAGAATCCACCCATGCTGGTAGATTCATTCTTTGAAAAACAGACCAAGAATCGCTCCCATCTGCCGTTAAAATACTTAATGGCAGTTGAGACACATGAAATCTTGAAGCCTCTTTAAAATCTTGCAACTCAAACTCATCGGAATCCACTTCCCTATGGGGAAGTGATAACCAGACGGAGTAATAACAAGCCAAACCAAATCCACCAGCACCACTAAAGATTGCATGAAACACTCCAAGCTCTTTAGCTACAGATGCTGTCCATCCAAAAAATATGTCAGCAATGATACAAAGTGGAGGCTTACCTCCTTGCTCTTCTACAATATCTTCAATGAGTGTTTTAAAGGCAGGTTTGAGAGAAGTAGAGGCATGAAGAAGGCGAATGATAAGAGGGTAAGGAAGGATATCAGTGTTTTCTGAATTAGGAGGTAGACCATGATCTGAACTATTGAAAGGGACTTCAAGAAGCTTGATTGAGGAGTTTGGTGGGATAGATGACTTGAGTTTCTTGATGTTAAGTGGGGTGTTAACAAAAGTTATAGTGTAGCCTTTTGTTTGTTCTATGTGAAGTGCTAATGCTAGAAATGGGATAATATGGCCTTGTGCCATGAATGGAAACATCACTATGTTTTCTTTTGGTTCTGCCATTGTTGTTGATGGAGAGGGAGGGGGAGGGAGGGGGAGAGAGCAAATCTTCTTCGTTTGGTAGGAGGGGATCGGGCAGATCCACTTTGGTCAAGGATGATTTAAAGCCATACAATCAACCTTGATGAGCGGCTAGTGCTTGGACTTTTGTACATTGAATTTGGCTAAATGTGGCAAATTCTACTAAGGAAAAAAATAAATTAAGATTCTTTTTTAGTTTCCAAAATTTAATTTCCATGTTAGAATTATTTTTTTTAATGTACTTGATCCGAATGGATCTAACTAAACTCGACTAATATGATAAATTGATTTAGTAATTCAATTTTTTTTTTTTAGCAAATCCTAATCCAGATATAATAACTATATTTACTTGAAATGAATAATTTAAATATAGTTACTTTAACAAGAATATTATAAAGGAGAAAAAAAAAGAGAGAATGACTTTAATTTGGAATCAATTCGTGAATGAATTGATTTCAAATTTATTAAATTAATAACGTAAAAGCTTATAATATTATACTATAATAGTAAATATAATTTTACCCATTTCCTCTCGTCTTCTTGTCCATGTTTTTTTAAGAAATCCTCTCGTCTTCTCGATGAAGGTTTCGAATTCATGATTTCCTAATCTTCATTTATAGTCTTCAAACCCTTGAATTCGGAACTAAGCATGTACACAAGCCACCAAGTTGTTCAAGGGAGCCAAGGTTTAGTTCTATAGTCAAGATGTGAGAGCATAGTTTTCTATGAATTTTTATATACAATAAATTTACTACTCTAGAATATATCATATTAGGCAAGGCTATTTATAGTATTCGAGGGTTTTATAAAAAAGATTTTTTTTTTCTTCAATAATAATTCTGATTGGTTTACAAACACAAGAAATCATGAATCATTATATATCCTTCGTCAGTCTTGGATTAGATCACC
>Ga0325405_1002694_pt1 | contig 18290 bp, 12 predicted proteins | sample PopdelMetagenome_21_FD_205663 | JGI IMG/M metagenome (GOLD analysis project Ga0325405, IMG submission 205663) | Populus deltoides microbial communities from Bellville, Georgia, United States - Xylem-Control-R2 | ecosystem: Host-associated > Plants > Phyllosphere > Stem > Wood/Secondary xylem...
TTTAAAATCACCTCAACTCTGATCTTGCCCATGTTTAGGGCTAATTGAAAAGGAAATTCTATTTTCATACATACAGTACAAGAAGAAAAGATGCATAGATATTTGAGGGGAGGGCCAGTTTCTTAGAGTTTTCTTTGGGGAACACTACAGTTCTGAAAACACCTAAAAAAGAAGAGAAGGGGGAAAAAAATACATTTGAAACGTTTCAATCAATTTAGCGTTGTTATTATGTTTCAATTTATGAATCTGGGTCAGGTCAATGCTAGGGTTTGAGTCAATGGAAGGGCCTGAAGTGCAGCAAATAGAATTGGGGAGGAGCCCAGAGAGTCACAGTGATTCTGATCCTCTGCTACCGAACCAGGCTGATAGCGAACCAAGTTCCATTCAAGAAATTAGTATTCTTAACGATGATGATATTGAAAACGGTTCTGTTCCTTGCTGCCGTATCTGTCTCGAAACCGATTGCGAAGAAGGTAACATTTCAATACTTTTTTTTTTTTTAAATGAAGTTCATGAGTCATGTTTGTTGTTTGTTTGATTTTTAATTTTGTATTATTTTTATAGGTGATGAAATTCTTAATGTTTAATTATTTTTCTAGGTGATGAATTGATATCTCCATGCATGTGCAAAGGTACCCAGCAGTTTGTTCATCGTTCATGCCTTGATCATTGGCGCTCAGTTAAGGTAAAGTAATTGCTGTACGTGTGTGTTTTTGGGTTTTGGATTTATAATACAATTTTTTTCTGAATGAAAATCTAATCTAAATAGGAAGGATTTGCTTTCTCTCATTGTACAACTTGTAAAGCTCAATTTCATCTCCGAGTTGCTTTGTTCGAGGACAACTCTTGGCGCAAAATGAAATTCAGACTTTTTGTTACAAGGGATGTTGTCATTGTTTTTTTGGCTGTGCAAACTGTGAGTAATCTTACTTTCCTCTTTGTTGGCTAAAATACTTCCATCCTATTAATGCACTATAACACTACTTTCTGCATCTCAAGCCTATTTTCTTCATATATATATATATATATATATGTTGGAAGGGGCAAGGTAATTTTTCCTTTTTTTACCTATGTTCGAAGCCCATATATTTCCAAACTATAAATGTTTTCGAGGTCTTGCGTTGCTTCCACATCATTGCATAGGAATCACTTGATCTGTACAACTTTTCCTTTACGGTTATCATAAGCAGTGATGATGACATCCTAATGTACTTTTCCATTATGCTGGAAAACTTGTCTGGAATGACAAAATAATTGATAAGAACTTGTCTGCAACTTTCTTTATGGTTATCATAAGCATGTTGATTTGCCTTTTCAATACTCTGATTTTCAGTTTCCAGTTGCTGATTTAATTTTTTTAAACTTCCAGCATTTTGTGTTCTTGTTTCTACTTCTTCAGATTGCTCTTGGCCTTGTGTGGCTGTTTGTAAGCTTCAAGTTGTAGTTTTTGCAAAACGGGTTCCTGTGTAGCTTTTTCTACATTATGCACTAGTTTTTTCTTGTTCTTGTATTGACCCACGTCGTTGTTGATCTACCTTTGACACTTATGGGTTAGGATTTTCTATTTGTTATCTTTGCTTTTTCTGGATGCAGGACAAGTTCTAGGGGACAGTTTGTAGTTGGTTGTTCTTGCTGCAAACATGATTGGGACCTTCGTTGCTCCACTTTTTGAATTTGCTGTTTACTCAAATCAGGCTGCATAGTTGTCTGTCTTTGTGTTGTTTCCTTCATTTGCGGATTATCCATGAGTTGCTAGAGCATCAATAACCATGAAATCTCATGCAGTAACTTATCCTGCTCATAATCTGTTAAGATGCTTCTATAGGATCTCCCATGATGTGAGAATGTAGTGGAGAAATAGGCTCGGCTGATGCAGGACAAATCTAGGGTAACATTCGTAGTTGGCTGTTTATTAGGTTAGGTTGTAGAATTTAGGTTTTTAACCAGCAGAATCTGAGTCAAGCATCTCAAGTTCTTAGGCACATTGAAAAACAGATCTGAAAGTAAAGAAATTGGAAAAAAACAGAAATAAACTTCTAGCTCGCACTAAAAGTTTTAGTACTCACTCCTAGATTGAAAGCCTTACACTCTCACATAATTTAGCCAAAAGCTTCACTTCATTCAATAAATAAATCTGTCATAATCTGATTAAAATGCTACAAGCACATTTATGTGCTTGGGTTATGGCTATTTCTAATTAGACTTGGATTCTTAAATAAGAAACACAAATATTCCTATTTGACTAGTAAAGGAAAAGCTCAATAAGAAATTAAATGTTTCTAATTATTCCTAAATAGCTAGCAAATATCCTCTTTCCAGGAAATTTACTGAAATTACAATCTGCTCTTGCTTAAATCACTAGGCTGCATCATCTATCTACCAAATGAAAACCTATATGTTCTATTTTTATGCCTGAGAAAATCTCTCTTTCAGGTCATCGCAGCAATGGGTGGTTTTGCATACCTTATGGACAAAGATGGGACCTTTAGGAATTCATTCAGTGATGGATGGGATCGTATATTGTCCAAGCATCCCATACCATTTTATTATTGCATAGGTAATGATCATGGTTTTTTCATTATTCAACTTGTAATTAATTCCAACTACTTCAGGGGCTGAAGCATAGTTCCTCTGACTTATTGCTCGGATCAAATTTCTAATCTGAATCTCTAGTGCTGTCATGTATTGAATTAAAATGCTTTTTAAGCAGCATCTATCAATTTCTGTAATTTGAAAGCATTTATATTTTATTTGATATCCAAGGTTACAAAATGAAATATTGTTCGGAGGACAGATTGTATGAGTAGAAATATACTCTGTGAGTTGAGAAGTCTGATTGCTTGCTGCTGAAATTTGATTCTGGTTTTTAAACATCCGAGTACTCTGAGCTGCATTTTTGTTGTGTCTGCTGTTGTGGCATCCTCTTTGTTGCTAAGGTTATATCTTTTTGGTTGATGTGTTAGTTTATGCTTTTGCTTGCTTGGTGGCTGTTTTTGATTTCATCCGCTATGAGTTTAATCTTTATCTGGTATTTGGTTTTTAGGTAGCCAAGCTATTTGGTTTCTTCTCGGTTTGGCCTTGGTTTGTCGGGCATTTGTTGCTTTCTTTCAGTGCCAGCTATTACTTTTTAACTTATTTGTCAGCTTTTGCCTGCCTTTGCCTCCCTAATATGTTGACCTCTGATTTATCAAAAAAGGAGAGGGAGAGGGGTGCAACTGATGGTTGTGGCACTAGGTTCATATGTTGTTTTCTCATTCTGTATTTGATTGCTTTAGTTGCTGATTTCAGGATGGCATGCTGATCCTTGGCAAACAACCACCTAAAGTAGTCAATATTGTGTAAATTTTGTGATTGTTTTGTCTCACTGGTTTATTGGTGGTGCAGTGTTATTTTCTGTTTTTCTGTATGTTGCAAGGCAAAGCAGAAGACATCACTTATTTTAACCCTTTTCCCTTAACATCCAGTTCAGCGCAGGATACGGGCTACTACTAAACTATTGTTGTTTGTGCTTTGTGTAAATGAATTGTAACAGGAGTATTGGCTTTCTTTGTGCTTCTTGGGTTTTTTGGCCTCATACTACATTGTTCCTCCTTCAATAGTAATGATCCAAGGATGGCTGGCTGCCAGAATTGCTGTTATGGATGGGGAATTTTGGACTGTTTCCCTGCTTCCATGGAGGCGTGCTTTGCACTGGTTGTAGTTTTTGTCATCATCTTTGCCATTCTTGGAATTGCTTATGGCTTCCTTGCTGCCACCATGGCTGTTCAAAAAATTTGGCAGAGACACTACCACATCCTCACTAAGAGGGAGCTTACAAAGGTAACCTCTGAATCCTTGTTGTTTATTTTTATTTCATTCCTGCTATACATTTGTTGTCTGAACCAAGTGTGGTGAGATCTTAACAGGACTTAGCTTTCTTCTTCTTCTTCGCCCCCCTCCTCTTTGTATGGGTTTATTTATTTGCAATCTAGAATTCAGAAATACTCAACTGCTCTAAATTTTTGTAGGAGTACATAGTGGAGGATCTACATGGCTCTTATACTCCCGCGAAATTGGATTCTGCACATGAAGAATGTCTGAAAATACTAAAGCTTTTATAATGATGAGTAGAGGATACGTACAAGACATGTTGGAAAGAGTCTTAATTAATTAGTAGTTACTTGCTACTTTGTGTATTTGGAAAGAAGAAAAAAAGAGTAAATTATGTAATATGTCTTTGTTCTCTAAAGTTGATCAGAGCAAAGGAAAGAGACATTTGTGCTCTCATTCAGCCTTTGTCAAAACAATTGACTGACCTGAATTTCACTACTCTCTGTGTTTAATATTAATATGCATGGATCCCTGAAAGGATTAAACAACTTGTCACTGGAATCCTGTTGTGTATTTCAAATATGCAATTGGCCTTGTCATTTAAATTTGCCAGTTCAGTCATCAGGATCGATCTGGATTCCCTACATTTATCCGATCCTTGTGACGAGTAAAAAAAACAATGAAAAAGAAGGGTTTTTGATAGAGCAGCTGAGGAGTCCACATTATGGGACAGAACAGAGCTGCCGGCCGGCGCTTGTGAAGTTGGTAATTCCGTTGTAAGTTGTAATTGACACAGAATTCATTTATTTTTCATATAGCTAGACAATAAAGGTATCTCATAACGAGTTTTAAACGGCATCACCATCTCTCACATTCGTCTGATGCTGCATCAGGGCATTTTAGTGGGTGATTGATACAACTCCTTTTGAATCTTGCACGACAGCTGTGTTCAGGAAAGGAAAACACAATTTTTATTTTTAACAAATGACAGAAGAAATTAGCATGCTAGCAGCTATTAATTCATCAAAAAGGGTATGTAATGCTGTCCAACGGTAAACCACTGGCAGGGTTGGAATATTAGTTTGAAACCGTTTCTCTCTTAATTTTTAGACTATAAGAAGTGTCATCCGCTTTCATTTCCGGTTAGCTAGCTAGGTGTTCTTAGCAATTGATTTCTCCAAGCATCATCAATCACGCCTGGGCTTGGATGCTCATTGCGTCCATTTTTCAAGCCTGTAGGTACGTGTGATAGAACAACATGGGTGGTTTTTCTGGAATTAAATAGTTTCACGCATGAATTAATAAGAGTTGTTTTTTATCCTAGCAATGAAGAACTTGTTCAATTCCCCATTCAAAGGCATCGTTGAAGACTTCAAAAGTAGAAAAGCATGCTACAACCAAGATTGGAGCAATGCATTGTGTTCCGGTCCCAGGTACATACGTTACGTACATGATCATTTTAACAATTTAAACTTCTTTTCTTTTATTTGCTTCCCCCACCCCCCCCCCCCCCCACAAATATTGGTTTTGATTGTTTCGATATTTGAATGTTTATGTCAGGATATTGGCTCCAACAACTTATATGTTCTTTGCTTCTGCTCTTCCTGTTATCGCTTTTGGCGAGCAACTTAGTAAAGAAACAGGTTCTTACGTACTTCAAAGTATTTATCTGTGTGTTACGTCTCTACTTTGTCACACACACAATCTCCCGAATGAACTTGTTTGATTTCTCTCTTCAGATGGAAGCTTGAGCACCGTTGACACGCTGGCTTCTACTGCTATATGTGGTATCATACACTCGTTGTTTGGTGGCCAGCCTTTGTTGATCTTAGGAGTTGCAGAGCCCACTGTAATAATGTATAGTTATTTATACAGTTTCGCAAAAGGAAACAATGCGATTGGGAAAGAGCTCTACTTGGCTTGGGTTGGATGGTAACAAAATCCAACCTCTTGCTGTTCCTGTGTGTTTGTGTGTGTGCATGATCATAAGCAATTCAAAATTACATATTTCTACAGTGCTTACACAACATATTAATTAAATTGAATTTGTGTAGGGTGTGTGTCTGGACAGCTCTCCTGCTCTTTCTTCTCGCGATATTCAATGCTTGCACAGTTATCAATAGATTTACAAGGGTTGCCGGGGAACTTTTTGGCATGTTGATTGCAGTTCTTTTCATTCAACAAGCTGTGAAGGTATCTTCTCCATCAGGAATTTTAAACGAAATGTATACAGAAACAGCACAAGTACCGCTTCATCTTTTCATAAAATTGTTGTTTCAATTGCAGGGTATATTAGGAGAATTCAGAATCCCTGAACATGAAGACCCAAATTTAGAAAAATATAATTTTCAGTGGTTGTATGCAAATGGGCTGCTAGGTGTCATATTCACCTTTGGCTTGCTATATACTGGTTTAAAAAGCCGAGGGGCAAGATCATGGCAGTACGGCACTGGTTTGTGAAAAGACTTGTGATTCACTTCAATAAGAACATCATGACTTTCATCTACAAAAATCTAATTTTCATCTCCAATGCAGGATGGTTTCGGACTCTCATTGCGGATTATGGAGTTCCTTTAATGGTATTAGCATGGGCAGCATTGTCATTTGGTGTACCGGGGAAACTTCCTTCCGGTGTTCCTAGGAGGCTTGAAAGCCCTCTTCCTTGGGACACTGCATCCTTGAAGCATTGGACTGTAATCAAGGTAACGTTATGTAGATGTTTACTTTGAAACCCTTTTGAATCGCCTGTCCAGGAGGCTATTTTCTTCCTTTTGTTTTGGAATGCAAATGTTTGTGTCACTTTTACCTTGGTATAAACTGTATTTCTTTTCATATTAATTAATCAATAAATATAATTTTCTCAACTCACAATACACTATCCTCGTTTAAATTTCAGGATATGGCTAAGGTCCCACCAGCATACCTATTTGCTGCCTTCATACCCGCTGTTATGGTCGCTGGTCTTTATTTTTTCGATCATAGTGTCGCTTCACAAATGGCACAACAGAAGAACTTCAATCTCAGGAAACCATCTGCTTACCATTATGACATTTTAGTCCTCGGGGTTTTGGTATATAACCTAAATTCCTTTGCCTTCTCAACATGTATGCAACTCCCCTTATCTCCTAGGTGAATTCATCAGGTTTTAAACGTTTCTTTCATTAAACTATCCAGACTCTGTTCTGTGGATTGATTGGACTCCCTCCATCCAATGGAGTACTCCCACAATCTCCTATGCACACGAAAAGTCTGGCTGTGCTCAGTAAACAGGTTGGTTAGGCAAGTTTGTGCTATGTCCTATGACAAATTGATTTTTTTAACAGTTTCAGTCTCATTATTTTGGAATACGAATTCAGTTGATAAGAAAGAAGATGGTAAAAGGTGCCAAGGAATGCATGAAGCAAAATGCCAGCAACTCAGAAATCTATGGCAAGATGCAGGCTGTGTTTATAGAAATCAACAGAACTCCACTGGTAACTTCACAACTTATGTAAAAAGGGCATCTATATCACTGGTTCCTGGGGCAAACTTCTGTAATCTCATCTTTTTTGGCAGTCAGTTCTTATCATGGCTTTAGTTTAGTATGCAGAAGTAAGAACATGGTTAAAATTTGCTTCAACAATTTTTTAGCCCTTGATAATGGCATCATTCTGTTGCAGCCTTCAGCAGCTAATGAGTTGAAGGACTTGAAGGATACGGCTATGAAAGATGATGATGGAGGCATTGCATATGGTAACTTTGATCCTGAAAAACATATTGATGCTCACTTGCCGGTTCAAGTTAATGAGCAAAGGTTTAGCAACCTTTTGCAATCACTTCTCGTGGGAGTATCATTGCTTGCCATGCCCATAATAAAGAAGATACCAACATCAGTGCTATGGGGATATTTTGCTTACATGGCCATTGACAGCCTCCCTGGGAACCAATTCTGGGAAAGAATCTTGCTGCTTTTCGTTACCCCTAGTCGATGTCATAAGTAAGTTGCACCTTTATAGATTCTTTCCTGTTAGGTCCTTAATTGTTTGGTATGTTGCTTGTGCATACATGGAACTCATGAAAACATTGGTTAGGCTAATAAAATAGGCATTAGATGTAATTTCACATGCTAATATCCTCTCATTTTGAAACTTCTTCGAGCAGGATATTGGAAGCTCCCCATGCTTCATTTGTAGAGAATGTGCCCTTTAGGCATATTTCAATGTTTACGCTTTTCCAATTAGCATACCTTCTGATTTGTTTTGGAGTGACATGGATACCCGTTGCTGGGATATTGTTCCCCTTGCCATTCTTCCTACTTATAAGCATACGTCAGCATGTCCTTCCTAAGCTCTTCCACCCATTTTACCTTCATGAGCTGGATGCGGCTGAGTATGAGGAAATCGAGGGAGCTCCAAGACGCGGTGGTGCAGTCTCATTCAAGGTATGTGGGCTCACTGTCTTATGAGTGAATTGCACAAGTCTAATTTCCACCTGTAGTTAATTCCTGGAATTCATTATCTTGTGGAAATATTTAGATGTAAGTTACCTTCTTGCTTAGTTTTTTAATTGCAAATATTATTGTTAGCATATATTGTTTTGGTGATGATCCTTGTTAACTCACATTATTATTCTTTTTTGCAAGTTCAAATACTTTGAAACCGTGAATCGTTTGATATTCTTTTCCCTGAATTCTTCAGCAATATAAAATTGATTTTACAAAAGTTGAAAAAATTTGAAATGTGGTATTTTAAAAATCTTGTCAACATGCACATAATAAGCTTAATAGTATATTATGTTTTAACAAGATTTCAGTAAACAGAACCATATCTGTCAGTTATCTCTGCTTCTGAACGTAACTCCAACTCACTGCTTAGTAGTAGACTTTATACTAGCACTTTATGTTGCAGCAATATTTTAGAGGAATTCTGAACTTGAATCTTTGGGAACATTTATTAAGGTCAATTTCTGAGTTACAAAGAACCACCTGTGATGTCCACATTTGCAGGAACGAAATGGTTCGGTTGATGGTATAGATTTAAGTTTATGTGATTCTGAGATACTGGACGAGCTGAGCACCAGGAGAGGAGAGTTGAAGCTTATATCGAAAAGCTTCGGTGATGATAAGATTTTTCAGGTAAGACCATTCAAAATGCAGTACAGCACTATTTAAGATAAACTGTAGTGCAGTGTCGACCTGATTGGAAATTTTTTTAACATTTCTAGAAAGAATAGGATTTTCTACAAGTTGAAAGACAAGATAGATATCTGCGTTTACATGAACATGGGTTTTCTGCCCATAAGAAATCAACTAGAAGTACATTGATCAGAAGAGAATTGTCTAAAAACAGGAACAAAGCATTGCCCATGTAAACAGTCTCCTGAAAGTATAGTTATCTCCAACTTTCTCTATGAAATATGAAATGTTGCCCGAGCACTGTAGACAATGTGTTGATTGTTAAAGACTGAGAAAGTGTTTTTGGCTTTTGCAGGTGCATCCTGGCGAGGATTCCGAAGGCGGTCTTTGAAGATTATGAAAAGCAGCTTTTTGTAAGGGATCAAGTTCACCTGGAGAGGGTTTGTGAAGAAACCGTAGCGTGTTAATGCAACTGGATTTGATCTGTGCAATCTCTAAAATAATTATTTTACAGTCTTATGGATTGTTATACTTGAAGAGAGAGAGAATAGTAGAGCAGCAGCTCAATGATTTAAGCCTCTCTAATCAATTTGGTTGTAGAGATCCAAGTCATATGGATTATTATACTCGTAAATTTGCTGATCCACAGTTTATGAATAAATTCATCATCGGTCAGGAAAACCTACAAATATTATCATCTAGCTCTAGCTTAGGAAAGTATTGTACAAAAAATACCTTTTCTTGCCTTAATTTGGTCTTCAAGAAGCAAAGCCTAGCTGCGATTCCGACAACCGCAGATAATAAAAAATGATACGGTTGCTGGAAGCTTATTTTAGGTTCAACAATGAAAAGATATGCATTCTGCTGGCAGTCCTTCCTTAGCAGGATTAGCTGTTTTTGACGCAGAAGAATAGAAATTCGAAGCATTCATATTCATATTCATTTATCACAACGACTGAAATTTGGTAAGGGTAACATGTATCCTCTCTATCCTAGAATTTTTGGTCGTGGGCAGAATTATTAGCCCATTTGAAGAAGAATACGAACAACGGGGGCCTTCAACCCGCTAGTTAGTTAGTGAAATGCATATGTTTTTTTAATAATATTTAATATATATAAATTAATAGGCATTATTTTTTGAAAATAAAACCAAAATGACATTTAGTAATGGGCATTATTTTTTTTGGATAGTTTTGACATATTAATATCAAAAATAATTTTTTAAAAATAAAAAAAATATTATTGTAATGTATTTTCGAGTGAAAAACACTTTAAAAAACAATCACAATCATCCTCCCAAACACATCCTATATCTCTTATTTACCTCAGTCACTAAGATATATTTTTTAATAGAAGCTATCCTTTCCATCCATCCATAGATTTATACAGCTTCTTTTTAGTTTTTGTTTAACATTTTTTTGCTGCAATCCTGTGTACCATAGTTTTAAAACGATTGACTTGGAATTTAGTTGGTATGTAGCCGGAATCCGGTCAGGTTTTAAAAGCAATAGAAAAATATAAAAACTTGGTTAAAAACTCGGACTGGTCTTGAATTGATCTAGTGACCAGACAAGAATTAACCCGGAATGACCGGTAATCCAATTAAAACTCATGAACCGGGTCCACTACGGTACCGGTTTTCAAAACTATTCTCTGTACGTAGATATCCACAGGATTGGTTTTTCACAAAGCAACTCTCTCGTCAATTTTCAATCATATTTTGTGTATAATTTCCGGTGAAGAGAAGTGGTGGATTGAACAAGCGAAGATAGAGGAGAGGGGCAGCATCCATCTTTGGATCCACTGCGCACCCAAAATCTAACACTGGATATGAAATTGCATGGGGGTGCTAAAATATCGAAAAAGAAAAAAAAAATTTGGACAAGACATTTGTTGGCCCAAAAAATAAATAAATAAAATTATGAGTCTTTGTTGTTAGTCTCTTGCGTTCCATCAGTGGCAAATATAAGATGATCACCATCTCTAATCACCTCAATGTCATCAATTTCAGCTTTATCCTTGCTCATTACTTTGGCAGGTGAGATGTCGAATTTTTTGGCACCAATCTCAAGCAATGTCTGGAAGCTATGTGGAAGTAGAACAAGCTTTCCTGCAACTTCTTCCTTTTCTGGGCAACTAATTGTTACTCTAGCAGGACTAGCTCCATGACTACTAGTATGGCTGATTGGGAACAGCAAGTCTTTCTTCCCTCTGTGGGCAGCTGACATCATCCCGAAGATTGAGTTGTGAAAATTGTTAGTCCTGCGCCTCTGACGGGTTTGACTCCATGATGCATCTGTAGCTGGGAATGAACCTTCTTGAGACAAAGGCCGAATAGTTGGTTCACTTGTAAACCTCCCAAGAAATCGAATTCCGTATTCCTGCTTCTCAGGAATAGCAACAAAGGATTGCGTTTTAGCCTCTTTACGAGCTTGGAAAATGAATCTTATTTCTTCATGTCCTTGTTGCTCAGCTAGACCCCTTGGAGTCCAACCATGGACATCATCTGGTTTGTCAATATCAGCACCTTGATCCAAGAGGAATCTCACTATTTCAGCGTTGTCTTCACAAACTGCTACATGCAGAGCAGTGATGCCATTGTTCCTTGGACTTGTCACATCCCCTCCATATCGAACAATTTCATTGAGCAAGTTCAAGTTGTTTTTCTCAGCAGCAGTGCATGCAAAATGGCCCACATCTCCATGATGTATGCTTGCACCATTTTGTATCAGTAGTTTGGCCACTGCTTCATGACCTCCCAGCATTGCCTCCCATAGTGGTACATTTCCATCCGAGTCTGCATGCACCTCCAAATAATTAAATCACTCTTTAGAAATCCTTCAGACTGATCAAGGTTTGATGAGGAAATCAGATTGTGTAATAATAGATCCCCCTAAAGTAAACTTCTTTATAGTTTAATGCTCTGAAGCTTACCAGAAAGATTAATACTGTTCTCTACTCATAAAAATGAAAACAATCAAGCACAAAGCATTTTGGCACCCAAGACAAATTTTAGGAGTCGTGTGATCAAAATATTAAACAAATTATGTGCCGCCAGATTCAAAATGCAAGCTTACGCCATGACAGTTGACTATTACAGAATTGCATGCTTGTTCCTTAATTATTCTGAACAATTATACAGACAAGCATGGGCCTCTATCTGAAGAAGAAGGAACCAGTCTGGATAAGGTAAATAAACATATTTGCTTTGACTCGTTAAGATTCAGTCTTTTTATCTACTACTAGCAAGCAGGCTGTCGAGTATCTTGCATTATTAATTTAAACTATAATAGAAGAACGAGACACCTGCATTATTGACCCTGCAAGATATTTAAGACAGACTACACCATGCGCAGAGCCAAATTTGGGATTTAGTCTGAAAATGATTAATATAATAATATCTAGAAACAGCCATGACAGGGGACTGGCAAGCATGCTTCCAATTGTAACGCACACAGAGAGTGTATCGACTAAGCTGTTGTGGATAAATGTATTGAAGGGTCGACTGCCATCTATTTCACTGATTTCAACTTCATATGTAACTAGTTGTGCGTGTGCGTGCAGTTGCGAGCTAACAAAGCAACTATATATAGGCATAGGCATGGCGTCTGCTGTTATGGATCGATAAAAACTAGTCAGAAAATATAATGGTATGGAAAACGATTCCATCTACATTCCCCCAAATCTTGTATATGGCAAGAGAATAGAAGATACCTCGGCAGTTAGGATCAGCTCCATGATCCAGTAGAAGGAGGACACAGTTCTCACTTCCTTTGGAGGCTGCTATATGCTAATGAGCATAAATTAAAAACAATAGCATATCATTATCCAGTATAATTTGTGTGTTTGAAAAGAAGCAAAGTAAACCTTTACATACCATTGCTGACCTCCCATTGTTGTCTGATTCATTTGGATCCAGGCCCCGTTTCAACAACTGATGCAACAAAAGGTCGTCTCCTCTTAGTGCTGCAAAGCATAGAGTGAGAGGTAGGTCCATTCTACCACGAGCTAGCATGTTCTCCGTCTCCAGCAATACTCCTTCCATAATTGGGTCTTTCAGTTCTTTCAAATACTGCCCCGCCATAAATAGAGAGCAAACTAATTATGCTTGATGTAAAATTAAGATTATTACAGCTTTTATATTCAACACCAAAGGTTTTGATCTTCTTGAAAGCCTGTACTGCAATTGTGATAAAATTTTATAGTTTGTCTTATAGAAAGTTTCTGAAGCTCAATACAAATTATGGGTATGAAGAAATCCATGTGTAAGAAGATTCATGCTCTACATATGTATAAAACAGTCGCCACGTTATATTGAGTTCACAGACCTGAAGGAGATTGTTCACGATTATGGTCCCGTCTCCAACATTGGCCTGAACAATATTCAAGAACGCAGTACGGTTCAGTCGAAGTAGTTGGCTCAATCTCTTGGTTCGCACTGTGAAGAGCTGTGGCCTGCAACACAGTACTCCGATTTCACCGCAAAGATCACCAGTTTTAGCCTCGCCAACAACCTGCTTTCATCCATCATAATTTCAGCGACCGTTGAACAGTACAACTAGAAACTTCATTTTGTTTAAATTTATGTGTCATTCTATGTGTTGATAGAAATAAGACTTGCCTGTTCAACTCCATTTTTCATAACAAGTAGATCCTGCAACAAAATTAACCCAATTATTGAAGGCCATGTATAGCATATTTGACTAAATGAAAAATCCTACACTTGTTAATAAAATCAACGGATTGAGGCTATCTTTAACTCCAAAATCACAACTATAAAGTATGAAACAATTAAATCCAACCACAAGAGTTGATTTTTACCACAGCACCAGTAACAAGTATATAAAAGTCTGTTGGTGCTTCATTCTGCAGGATCACGTCTTCGTTGGGAGGAAAATACTCGGCTTTCATCTCTGAGACCTTTGGAATTCAATGACAGAAACAAAAATCCTACATCAATATACAATAAAGAAGCAGAAAAGGAAACGATGAAAAATAAATGGTTACGGATGCTTTAGTGACCTACCAACTGGAAAAGCAAGTCATTGGAAACCCCTCGAAACAAGTAGACCTTGTCCACAAGAGAGTAGAAAAGATAATGTGAAATGCTTGAACGGATGGCTTTTGGAAGGGAATCAAGAGTCTCTTGCTGCTGCAGCCCCTCTGAATCTGTCCTGAACTTCAAGCACAAATGTGCAAGCATCTGATCTTGTAGGCGAACAGGCAGCTGGTTCCTCTGAGCGAAACTTGAAGCAGCTTGAATTGTATCTCTCTGGGAGTTCGGATTTATCAGGAAGGTCGTGATTATAAATAATCAGAAGTTAGATTCTTGATTTATGAATCCATTATAATATTGAACTGATCAATGACTACGAATTACTCACAAATCTTCTAGTTCGACTAGTCCCGTGCACAACCAAGTTCGTCATGTTTCCTATTAAGTATGCCGTCAATCCAAGGTTGAAGAGCATGTAGAAGATGTCAAACATCATCTCCCTTGTGTTCACTGGATGCAGATCACCATATCCCACAGTTGTTAGAGTAGTAATAGACCAGTAAATGGAAGTCACGTATCTTCTCCATATACTCTGCTCTAGGAAATTGTCTCCTAGGGATGCTCCAATCCATGTCCTCTGTGGATCATGGTAGCTTGCAGCAATAAGATAATAGAAGCATCCGGCGGAGTGTACGGCAAAAAGAGTGACCTATAGGGAGCATACAGATCATGATAAATCATAGCAGTTCTAGAAAGAATACATTTTCATTCATGTCAATCCCATTCTTAACTTGAACACTTACACATATAAGTTTAGCACACCGGACCCAGAAATAGTTATAGTTCCTATCTTTCTCCAATCTGTTCACAGAAAATATTTAAGGGAGTCATAAAACAAACGATAGATATTAATTATGTTTGGAGTTAAAAAGCGAGCTAGCTAGTTGAGGAAAAACACCTAGAAAACAGGGCACTGACTCTTCGGAGACGCCAAAGGCGAAGCATGTTGAAGAAGCCATAGGACTGGAATGGTTTAGGGGAGATCTTCCAAGCTAGTTCAGTGGGGGTTGTGGATATGATATCCAAAGCCAACCAGGAAGTGGCATACTTCCATGCAATCTTCTTGCGATCATCAACAAGTAGGTAGGTGGTTTTATTAAGGTAAGCCAAAAAGAAGGTTAAAACAATATCCGTAGCAAAGAATCCATTGACAACATTATCGCAGATGGAGAGTGGTCTCTCTGGTTGTTTGAGAAATCCAAATTCGAAAGGTGATACCCAAGCCGTATAGATGACCAGAACAACGAGAAATGTCTCCCATATTCTGCAAGGTTAACCATTTTAAGGCTTAGGTTGATTGTTTAGCAAGCATACGAGTTATTTTTCTTCCTTAAGGAATACGTACTGCTACACTATACAACAACAACAACCAAGCCTCGCTCCCAAACTAGTTGGGGTCAGCTATATGGATCTTTTCGCGCCATTCTGCACCAAATCCACTTCAATGTTGAGAGATTTTAAACAAACTGAAAAGGCAAGTAACAAACTAAAACTTGGCCGCAAACTGTTGACTATTGTTCAAAAGTTTGTACACTTACATTACCTTCCAAACTCATTCTTCCATGAAAAGATAGAGTAGTTAAAAATGGGTAAAACAGCAAGTGGTTGTAAAAAACCTGAAGAGTGTTGTAGACTACACAAGTCAAAGCAGAAGATTCTCAGTTTTAGGAACACCTTTAATTTTGTTCTGGCTCAAAGACAAAAGCATTCCAACTAATGAAAAGAATTGAAGGTTAGATATTAGCATCCCTTACTTTTAGAATACAATTCCAACACTCCAAACACAGATCACAAAAATAAAAGATATTTAGTTGCCAGAATGATGGATCCAACAAACTGCCATCCCCGAACTGAAAATATTTACCAGATTGGACTTGGGATTCTAAGCAGAACAAAATTATATGTGTATTCTCTTAGGTAGTGGTAAAACCAACAACATGGTACTTTTCCAGATACCAAAAGAAACCGAGAAAGAGCTTTCAATGGAGATTCAAAACCACCCACACACACACAAGAAGAAGAAACTCGTCAAAATCTTGAAACCAAGAAGAGAAAACAAGGGAATATGGCATCACCTGTAACGACGGTCATAAGGCGATATAATAAACCTATTGAGCTTAACTCTTCGGTTACTTCTTGCACCAAGTGAAGGCAAAATCCCTGTTGTGAGACTGTAATGGCTACCATCCCTTGACAGCCGCTCTAACTCCTCTTGCCCACATACTGAAACCCTGAAGACACCTCTGTTTCGCAGAGTGTCCATTCTCTGCTGCAGCAATACTGCACTCCTGCCCGAGAGAGACAAAGAAAGAAAAAGAGAGAGATCTTGCGTTTCTTGGTTTATGATATTGTTATTATTTTGCCTTCTTTCCCGCTGCTCAATTTATAAAACTCCCTTCCCTCCCTTTGCCTCCTTCTTTTCAAGTTATTTCCTTTCTTGTCAAGAGTCTTCCTTCCTGAAGTTAACTCCTTTTTATAATTCTATTTATGAAAAAAAAAATAAAAACTTTTTTGCATATAAAAGAATGTGCATTCATAGATAAATTGAACATGAATATGGCAAGGAATATTGTGATCTTCACACTCTACTAGGAGGAATCACTCTACTAGGGTGATTAGCAGTAAAGAACATGATTATGGCAAGTCAGCGTTGCTTATATGGAAATGTCTTTGCTATTTATATTGCATTAATTATCATTAAAATCAATCATTAATTATCATGTTTATTCAAACCAAGCATTTACAAACATGTTTTATAATCATATATCGTATTTAATTATATCACATTGAAAAGCTAATTCAAAGTGATCTTAGAAGAAAGAAATTAAAAATACCTTTCAAAGTGATCTTAGAAGAAAGAAATTAAAAATACCTTCCAACTAAGATGTTTTGACCTTTGAGTGAGATTTTTTTTTATAATATATTTATTGTTAATTATTTAAAGTAAATAAAAAAACTTGTTATAATATCTAAATCAAGATATACTAAAGAAATGTTGGTCTAGCAATTACATTACTGCTATATCCCTACAGGATTGAGAACACAAGTTCGATCCTTAAGAAGTGTATTTATTGGGAGGGGCAGTTACAAACCTCAAACAAGACTAGTCTCATTCTTTAAAAGAATATGAGATACGCGGACAAGAAAAAAAATCAAGATATATAGATAACATATTTTTTAAATATAGAGTTTACAATAATTAATTGGAAATTAAAAAGAGGGTGATGTATACAGAGCAGGAGGTGATCGTACGTGGCAATGATTAATTGTAAGACAATGATAGTTTATGAATATTGAAGAATAAGAAGAGAAAGAAAACTTGCAATATTAATTAGTTCTCCTTAGGCATAATTGGAAATTCTGAAACAGAATAAAATGCAACTTGCTCTGTAAACATATTTTCCTACATATTAAATATATTTTCCTACATATTTAAAGAATGATCCACGAATTCAAAATGATTTACACATTCTAATCAAAATCATAATTAAGGAATTAAATATTCTATGATAGCATGCTAAGATTTCGATATCATAAATTTGCAACTACCCATTTTAGATATCATAAAATTACATAGATCACTTGATAATTTAAAATTTTGATAGAAAATCCTTCAGATTTTAAAAAATTAAAAGAAGAAATCCCCTTTTGTACGTGTTCAAAATTCCCTTATTTACTATTTGAAAAGAGATAATTAAATTAAGAAAGTAATTAATATAAAAATGGACATGATTATTGTTTAATATATGAAAAGGATTATTTACTATTTTTTAAAAAATTAATACTTCTCTAATTTTTAAGGGTTTCAATTTAACTATTTTCTTCTAAATAGTAATCAATGGTACAAGAGGTTCAAAAAAAAAAGAATTTTTTTGGGGGGCCTTAAGATTTCTTAATAATCTCAAAATCTTATGAATTCTTTATTTCTTTTCTTTTTTATGTTTTTTTCCTGTTTCAAATTAATATATTTCTTTATGATTATCACTTTTCTATTTTTTAAATCATGCACCTTCATTAATTATTCCAATTTGTTTTCAGTTGACTTCAATTTTCTTTTTCTTTTTTAACTCTCCCCTCTTCTGATTATATTATTCATGATTTTCTTCAGAGATTTTTCTTAATTATATTACTGGCTGGTTAACTAGCAATCGTAGCTTTCAGTAAAACAAGGACTCAGCCAAGATGAATTCAAAAGTAAAGAGGGGACATTAAGACAAATGAGAGATGAGAGGAGAAACTCATGCAAAGCCACGAGTAGATAATAGCCAGCTAAAAGCTTTTAACTTGTATTTAATATCACACGACAATAAC